>JACCDO010146759.1_pt1 | contig 39720 bp, 34 predicted proteins | sample 7446101 | NCBI WGS metagenome assembly JACCDO01 (sample SAMN15323440, study PRJNA562643) | freshwater metagenome | isolation source: river surface water | place: USA:Blue River Watershed | collected 2017-08-16 | reverse complement strand
CTGCGTCTGGCCAAGTAAAATTGCTTATCCTTAAGGTTGAAGCACCGTAAGCGTCGTCATTGGAGAAAATGGCAAAGCCAATCGTTGTTCCTGCCGTCGCATACATGGTGATGCTGCCCGTTCCCGAAGTTGCAGGATTACCCTCCGTAATGGGATAATAAAAATTATTGATGTAATAGGCGGCGTCTTCATACAGGGCATTGTCCAATGTGGTATGCTGCCAAGTGAAGGTATAATTACCTGAAAGAGGAGCAACCATGGTTACTCTTGTTTCAATCAAATTAAATTGCAATGCGTTGCTACCACGCAATGTGAGCAGGGTTGAAGTAATGGTTCGCAAACCATTGCCTCCGGCATCCTGATAAAAAGTCCAAGCAGAACTTGCATGATTGCCTACGAATCCTGTACCCGCTTTTGCAACCCTACCGCAAAAGACCATTAAGACAATAAATGTAATTTTCAACCAAAACGATTTCATGGTGAAAATTTACGCCCGAATTTATAAAAATCCTAATTCTAATTGAGCAGCTTCTGACATCATGCTTTTATCCCAGGATGGCTCCCAAGTAATTTCCACCTTACAATCAGTAACACCTGGTGTCTCCTTCACTTTTGACTCAACCTCCGGTGGCAATGTCTCAGCTACAGGGCAACTGGGCGAAGTAAGCGTCATGCTTATTTTCACCTCACCCAAATCACTCAATTCAATGCCATATATGAGACCCAATTCATAAATATCCACCGGAATCTCTGGATCGTAAATGGTCTTTAATGTGGCAATGACATCCTCTGTTATCTTTTCTTTATCCATTTCATTGGAGGATTAATGCGTATGTTTTCATTTGTTTAATCATGGCAGCAAGGCCATTGCTCCGTGTTGGAGATAGATTTTCCATCAATCCTATCTCCTTTAAAAAGTCCATCGATGCATGTAAAATATCATCACCCTTTTCTCCATTAAAAACACGAATTACCAAAGCAACAATACCCTTGGTAATGATGGCGTCACTATCCGCGGTAAAGTGCAAAACACCATTCTCATCTTTGGATGCCGCAAGCCATACCCGTGACTGACAGCCTCTGATGAGGTGGTCGTCCGTTTTCAGTTCATCTGGAATTGGTGTCAGCTCTTTGCCCAATTCTATGATGTACTCATATTTCTCCATCCAAGTGGGAAACATTTCAAACTCTTGAATCAATTCTTGCTGCTTCTTGTCAATACTCATCACGACAACATATTTATGGTCTTTCGCAAAGCTCTTTGAAAAAGGTGAATCTCTTCTATGCTATTGTATACTGCCAGAGAGGCCCGTGCAGTTCCATTCAATCCCATTGACTGCCACAAAGGCTGCGCACAATGGTGCCCTGTTCGAATGGCTATACCTTGCTGATCCAACAATGAACCAATATCGGAAGGATGAATCAAATCATGAACAAATGAAAACAAAGCCACACGACAAGGATGCAGTCCGATCCAATTCAAATCACCAAAAGACTGTACAACATGCTGCATGGCATCTTTTTGATGAACCTCAATTTTATCAATCATCTCCCAGCCCAAATTGCTCCACCATTTGATGGCCTCAGCCAGAGCAATAATGCCCTCGATGTGGGGGGTGCCTGCCTCGAACTTGTAAGGTAAGTGATTAAAAGTTGTCCCTGAAAAACTTACCTGATCAATCATCTCTCCTCCAGAACGATAAACATCCATGGCATTGAGCACATTTGACTTTCCGTACAACACTCCTATCCCTGTAGGTCCAAAAATTTTATGCCCTGAAAACACCAACCAATCACAATCCAATTCTTGGACATCAATCGGGAAATGACTTACTGCCTGGGCTGCATCAATCATCACTTTGGCACCAACAGCATGCGCTTTGCGAACCATTTCTTGAACGGGATGAATAACGCCTGTGGCATTGCTTACCCACCCCACGGAAACCAATTTGGTATTGGCGGTGAGATACTGATCGTAATCTTTCACCCATGAGCCATCAGCCTGCAGAGGAATTACCTTTAAAACACTTTTTGTTTTTTGACACAACAATTGCCAAGGAACTATATTCGCATGATGCTCCGATGTCGCAATCAAAATCTCATCGCCCTCTTTAAGAAAAACACTTCCCCAAGCATGGGCTATCAGATTGATTCCGTCCGTAGTTCCTTGTGTAAAAATAATTTCTTCGGATAAACTAGCACGAACAAATCCTTGAATCGTCGTTCTTGCTTCTTCCATTCGGCCTGTGGCCAAATTGGCCAGATGATGCGCTCCACGATGAACATTGGAATTGTACTGTTGATAGTACTCCACTATACTGCTAATGACCACATCTGGTTTTTGTGTGGTCGCTGCATTGTCAAAATATACCAACGCATTGCCCCTCACTTTTTGATGCAAAAGGGGAAACTCTTTTCTGATGTCTAGTATATCTTGCTCAACGCTCATACTTCATCAGATATGATTCGACCTCTACTGGAGAGTTCTTTCTTCACGTAAGCCGTCACTTCTTCATTGTTTGATCGCAAAATAACTTCGTTCACGTATGCAGATACCAACAATTGCTTGGCTCCCATTTCGCTTAATCCTCTGGCGCGCAAATAAAACAATGCCTCCTCATCCAACTGTCCTGTTGTAGATCCATGACTGCATCGCACATCATCCGCATAAATTTCCAACTCTGGTTTGGAGTCCATGACGGCCAAATCACTCATCATGATATTCTTGTTGCTTTGATAAGCTTGCGTTTTTTGGGCATCCCTCCTAACAAATACTTTACCGTTGAAAACACCCCTAGACTTATCATACAAAACACCTTTGTAAAGCTCATCTGACGTGCAATTGGGTACGCGATGATCGACCACGGTATGGTTATCAATCAACTGACCATCTTGCGGAAGATAAAAGCCAGACAAACCGGCATGGGCGCGCTCTCCATTCAAACTCATCCACAAATTATTTCTTACCCAACCGCCATTCAACACATGAGTAACTACATTGCATTTGGCATCTTCTTCTTCATCCACCTTAACATCTAGCAACTGAAAGAATGTATCTGCGTTGTCTTCAAGGATATCCAAATCCAACTGTCCGTTCTTTGCAACAAGCACGTCCAACATCGCATTGCTCAATCCTTGACCAACACCCACAAAATGCACTACTACCTTAGCTTGAGCACACGCTCCAATATCGATCCGGAGATAAGGCTGTGTCCAAGCACGATCTTGGTTGCTTTTAATAACAATATGAAAGGGCGTGTCAAAAACTTCATGATCCGGAATGTTTAAGAAAAAAGCCTCTGTAGTAGCCATCTGATTGAGATTACCGAAAAAGGTATTCCGTGGCATAGATTCCACTAAGTCCATTTGCTCGAACTCCGGATCTGAAAGCACCTCAGCTCGTTGCAATTTCCAATCAAACTGATTGAGCTTTTGCGCACGGGTATACTTCCATTCTTCCATTTTAGAATGAGGAAACTCCAATGATTCCAACTGAGATTGAATCTCCTCATGAAATTTGTGTTGCACTACATTACAACCTTGTATAGACTGCAACCATTTTTGAACAGACGGATGACTGACCTCTACCATTACGCAACTGTTTCTTTTATCCAATCATAACCTTTTTCTTCCAACTCCATTGCCAACTCTTTGGTACCGGTTTTTACAATTTTTCCTTTGTATAAAACGTGAACAACATCTGGAACAATGTAATCCAATAAACGTTGATAATGGGTGATAACAATAAAAGATCTTTCGGGAGATCGCATGGCATTAACGCCTTGAGCCACAATGCGCAAAGCGTCAATATCTAGTCCTGAATCTGTCTCGTCCAAAATGGCCAATTTGGGCTCCAACATGGCCATTTGAAACACCTCATTGCGTTTCTTCTCTCCCCCGCTGAATCCCTCATTAACCGCGCGGTGCGCCAATTGTCCATCCAACTCAACCAAGGCCGATTTTTCTTTGACCAAGGCCAAGAAATCTTTGGCCGATAAGGCCTCTTCACCACGGTGTTTTCTCACCTCTCCAACAGCCGCCTTAAGAAAATTCATATTGGATACTCCTGGAATTTCTACTGGGTACTGAAAGGCCAAAAACAAACCTTCCCTTGCTCTTTCCTCAGGAGCCATCTCCAACAAATTCTTGCCATTAAAGACTACTTCTCCTCCAGTCACTTCATATTCCTCGCGCCCTGCCAGCACTGAGGCCAATGTGGATTTACCTGAACCATTGGGTCCCATGATGGCATGCACCTCGCCGGGCTTGACCACCAAATTCAATCCTTTTAAAATTTCTTTCTCGCCGATGGCGGCTTTCAATTCTTTGATTTCAATCATATCCTTTTTTTTATCCGACACTTCCTTCCAATGAGATGGCCAAAAGCTTTTGGGCTTCCACTGCAAACTCCATGGGAAGTTTGTTCAATACTTCTTTTGCATAGCCATTGACAATCATGCTGATGGCTTGCTCTTCATCCAATCCTCGCTGCAAACAATAAAAAATCTGATCTTCACCAATCTTGGAAGTCGTTGCCTCATGCTCCACTTGAGCTGAAGAATTATTGACTTCAATGTACGGGAAGGTATGCGCTCCACTGGTATCGGTCATCAGCAGCGAATCACATTGAGAAAAATTTCTCGCATGCTTTGCGCTAGAATTGATTTGCACCAATCCGCGATAACTGTTGTTGCTGTGACCAGCACTGATCCCTTTGGAAATGATGGTACTATTGGTATTTCTTCCGATGTGAATCATTTTGGTTCCTGTGTCTGCCTGTTGAAAATGATTGGTCACAGCAACTGAATAAAATTCACCAACACTGTAATCTCCCTTCAAAATGCAGCTTGGATATTTCCAAGTCACCGCGGATCCAGTCTCTACTTGCGTCCAAGAAATTTTGGATTTGTATCCATCGCAAAGACCTCGTTTGGTTACAAAATTGAAAACACCACCTTTCCCCTCCTTGTCTCCTGGATACCAATTCTGCACAGTGCTGTATTTGATTTCTGCCTTTTCCAATGCGACCAATTCCACCACGGCTGCGTGCAATTGATTCTCATCGCGTTGCGGTGCAGTACACCCTTCTAGGTAACTGACATAACTCTCTTCATCGGCGATTAACAAAGTACGTTCAAATTGACCTGTCCCTGCTTCATTGATGCGGAAATAGGTGGACAACTCCATAGGACATCTTACTCCCTTTGGAATGTAACAGAAAGAACCATCTGTGAAAACGGCTGAATTCAACGCTGCATAAAAATTGTCCGTTCGCGGAACAACCGTTCCCAAATATTGGCGCACCAAATCACCGTGTTCTTGCACAGCTTCTGAAATCGAACAAAAGATAATTCCCAACTCCGCCAACTTTTCCTTGAATGATGTTGCAACTGAAACACTATCCATCACAAAATCAACGGCAATTCCATTCAATCGCTTTTGCTCATCCATCGAAATACCCAAACGATCCATTGTTTTTCGCATTTCCGGATCAATCTCATCCAAACTATTGTATTTCGGTTTGGACTTGGGAGCCGAATAATAAGAAATACCCTGAAAATTGGGCTTTTCATAATGCACATGTGCCCATGTCGGCTCCGTCATGCCTTGCCAAATTTTAAAGGCTTCCAAACGCCAATCCAATAACCATTGTGGTTCATTCTTTTTGGATGAAATCAAACGAATAATGTCTTCATTCAATCCCGCTGGAATCTTCTCGGATTCGATGTTGGTGGTAAAACCAAACTCGTATTCCTTTCCTGTTATTTCGTCTAGTATTTCCATGACTTAAATTGAGAAACTTTCTCCACAACCGCAAGTTCTCGAAGCATTGGGATTGTTAAAAACAAAACCCTTTCCATTAAGCCCTCCAGTGTATTCCAACTCTGTTCCGATGAGGTAAAGGAAACTCTTACGATCCACTACCACTTTTACACCATTGTCTTCAAAGATTTGATCCCCTTCTTGCATTTGATTGTCAAATTTCAACTGATACATCAATCCGCTACAACCACCACCTTCAACACCCACTCTAACAAATGAATCCGAGGGATGGTTCTCATCAGCCATTAATTTGGCAACCTGCATTTTTGCGCTTTCTGATACTTTTATCATTTTCTTTTCTTATTTAGAATTTTTCTAAATAGCTTATTTGGTGCAAAAATACACCTTTTAAGGGATTGACAAAAAATAAAAATTGAATAAATCAGTGCAATTGGTTGAGTGCATGGGCTGCTTCAATCAGCTCTTGATCTTCTTTGGCAAAACAAACACGAAAGACTCTGTTATCCTTCATGTCATCATAAAAAACGCATGTCGGAATTAGGGCTAATCCTTGATGAATGGCCCATTCTTTAGCCAAATCACCATCATTCAAAAGTGAATCTCCATGGAATTTCACCAATTGAAAATAAGTACCTGCGCTGGGTATGGACTCCAGTTGAGGATGCCTCAGATTTTGCAACAATAAATCTCGCTTGTGCTGATACATCGGCGCGATGGCATCATAGATCCCATCATCCGTTATGTAATGGGCTATTCCATATTGAAAGGCGGAATTACAAGTAAAGACATTAAATTGATGTTGCTTTCGGAACGATTTCATCCAATCCGTTGGAGCTATGGCGTAACCCAATTTCCAACCCGTGGCGTGCAGCGTTTTTCCGAAAGAAAAAGTGAGTAGGAGTTGATTGCGTAACTCAGGATACTCCATCATGCTGATGTGCCTTGCTCCATCGAAAACAATGTGCTCGTATACCTCATCTGCAATCAAAAACAGATTGTTTTCTAAAACAATTTGTGCAATTTCATCCAACTCTTGTTTACTCCAAACTTTACCGCTTGGATTGTGCGGATTATTGAGAATAATCAATTTGGTCCTTGGTGTTATCGCACCGCGCAATGCATCGGCGTCAAGCGCAAAATCAGGATAAATCAAATCCACCCACTTCACCGCGCCCCCATTCAAAACAATGGCCGGCGCATAACAATCGTAGGCTGGACCAAATAATATTACCTCATCTCCTATTTGAATCAAAGAACCTATCGCTGTGAACAAAGCTTGTGATGCCCCAGCGGTTATGGTCACCTCATTCTGCCAGTCATAATGAACCCCTTGACGTGATTCAATTTTCTCGGTTATGCGCTGTCGCAAAATGGGAACTCCTGGCATGGGGGCATATTGGTTATGCCCATCCTTCATGGCCTTTGTTACCAAATCAATCAAAACAGGGTCAACTGGAAAAGTAGGAAAACCTTGACCCAAATTAATGGCACCGTTCTCTGCCGCCAATTGAGACATTACACTAAAAATCGTGGTCCCGACATGGGGCAATTTATCTACATCAAAAACCATTTTAGATGCACTTGAAGTGGTCAAAGGGTTCCAAACAATCTCCGCACTTGTAAAGAGCTTTACAGGCTGTAGTACCAAACTGAGAAACCATGATTGTGTTTGAAGAACTGCAACGTGGACAGGCCACTTCCTTGATTTTACCCATCAGCAAACCTTTATCGGCAGATCCCTTTTCTGGCGGCGCGATTCCGGTGGCTCTCAATTTTTCTCTGGCCTCATCCGTCATCCAATCCGTTGTCCAAGGTGGTGACAGTACCGTATCCACAACTACATTTTTAACCTGCAACTCGGCTAACGTTTCCAAAATATCTTCTTCAATGGCCTTCATCGCAGGACATCCACTATACGTAGGGGTAATGATTACATGCCACATTTTCTTCTCTTCCTCCCAAATCAACTCGCGCACGATGCCCATTTCAATAACATTGAGCACAGGAATCTCAGGATCCTCTACCATGCGCAAATATTCCCAAATCAAGTCTGCGTGTGCCCCTACCATTTCGATCCTGGATAAGCCCTTTGCAAAAACTGTAACTCCGCCAAAACAAAACCAAGGTGCTCTGAGTGCTTGCCTTCTTTCCCTCCCTTCTGCATCCAAATATCTGACTGCACCTGAACTTCAGCTTCCTCAAAAACAGCGTTTACTATGCGAAGAACGGTTTCTTGCAACAGCACATTGTTCACTCCGATACCCGCTGCAGCGGCCTTCAACTCCGCTGGGGACTGAGTGAACAATTCACCCGTATACTCCCACATTTCATTGATTGCATTCTGCAAGCGTCGATGACTCTCTTCTGTTCCTCCGCCCATTCTTAAAATCCAATCGCGACTATGCTGAAAGTGATATTTGACCTCTTTGATGGACTTCTGTGCAAAGCCCTTTAAGAACAAATCTTGTGACTGTTCAAGGGCTTCTAAAAAATGATAATACCAGGTGGAAAAAACAAATTGACGCGCCATGGTTTTTGCGTAATCGCCATTGGGCATTTCTACTAACAATACGTTGCGATACTCCCATGCATCTCTCAAAAAAGCATAGTCATCTTCGGTTTTTCCAAGACCTTCTTGATGGGCAATTTCTTTGAACAATGATGTTGCTTGACCGATGTAATCCAAAGCGACATTGCTCAATGCGATATCCTCTTCAATAGCAGGCCCATGACCGCACCACTCGGACAAACGTTGACCTAAAATCAGCAGAGTATCCGCGATGGTTAAATAATATTCTTTGTGCTCCATAGATATCACATGTGACCCACCTCGGGTGGGATTTCATAAAAAGTTGGATGGCGATAAACCTTGTCATTCGAAGGGTCAAAAAGGGCCTCTTTGTCTCCGGGAGAAGATGCTGTAATTTGTTCACTGGGAACCACCCAAATACTCACGCCCTCCATTCGCCGCGTATACACATCTCTCGCATTTTCAATGGCCATTTCTGCATCTGCTGCATGTAAACTGCCTACATGTTTGTGGGCCAAACCCGCCTTAGATCGAATGAAAATTTCCCAAATGGGCCAATTGCTTTTTTCCATAACATTTTCCTTTGCCACGAAAATACATGATTTCAAACGCAAACAACTGCCCAATATCAGGAATGTTCAGAACTTAAGCTACTTTTTTAAAAGAAAAAGGCTGCTGCAAATCCCAAGAGAATGATGATAAATTTAACCCGATTGAAGCGATGACCTTCCTCCGCTTCGAAAAGGATGGTTGTGGAGACATGCAAAATGATCCCCATTAAAACAGCCATCACATAGGGCAATGATTGCTCCGCATGGAACCAATCCAAAGTTTCTCCAAAATGAAAAACCAAAGCACCCACTGGTGCAACCATGGCAAAAAAGACTGCTGCTAAAAAAGCTTTCCAACGTTCCTTGACCATGGCCAACAAGAGCGCAGCAAAAACAAAAGACTCTGTGAATTTGTGAAATGAAATACCCATGAGCAATGAATGTCCATGGTGGTGATGTTCATGCCCATGATGCGCTGCCTCCTCTGATAGTCCAAAAGGCATTCCTTCAATAAATGCATGAATCCATAATGAGATGGACACCATCCAATAAAACTTCGTTCCCATATGCTGATGGGCATGTGCGTGGCCATGCTCCACTCCATGAGAAAAATAATCCAAAATAATTTGTAATAAAAAACCAATAAGAATAAACACTCCGATTCCTTCACCACCGTCCTCCATAGCCTCTGGTAAGAGATGCAAAAAGGTCAGTGACAAAAGATAAGAAGCACTAAAAGACAACAACAACTTCATTCGAATTGGCGTAATGTTCCAACCGATGAAAAGTATCCCGCTGCCCAAAAGGGAAATGAAAAATAATACCGCAATGGAAGTCCAAATCATGCCCCAGTTGTTTTTTGAGCGATAAAGATACATCGTGTTGAAGTTGGTTGGAAGGGCAATCCTTGATAATCTCCCCAAATCTCCATTACCCTGAATCCAGCGGAGACCAATAAACTTTCTAAATCACTTTTCGAATAAGCCATAACCCGCTCTTGATAGCAATGCTCTTGACCTTCCCCAACAAAAGTGATGTCTTTGATGATTTTCCCGTCGACCAGACTTCTGGTCAATTGATATGTGGCCAATTGACCAGAGACCCACTCTTTCTCCTTTAACGATTTCAAGGTTAAATCCACATTGAAAAAATCCAATACCAACATTCCTTCATCCACCAAATTGCGGTGAATGTTTCTCAGCAAGTTGAGATGTTCTTCGTCTGTTTCGAAGTAGCCAAAAGAAGTAAATAGGTTAAGCGCAAAATCGACAGGAGCTGGAAGTTGGAATGACCTAACATCCGCAATCATCCAGCGGTCTTTAAATTTAGATAAAGATTGAGCTTGGAGAACATTGTTTTCACTAAGATCAACACCCTGAACATTAAAACCTTTCGACTCCAAATACAAAGCGTGTCTTCCTGCCCCGCAACAAGCATCAACTATGCTGATTTCTTCGCTCCATTTAAAATGATTGGACAGAATATCCATAAAGGCCTGCGCCTCCTCATCATTGCGTTTAGCGTATAAATCGTGATAGTAGGAAGTATTAAACCAGGAAGCAAACCAATCTTTTTGAATCATAAGGGGCAAAAGTATTTTATTTTCTGCATTATATTTGTTTTCAAATTGAAACTATGGAGAATTTAGATTTAGTCGGGTCAAGCAAAACCCCAACCGTTAATTTTAATGCAACTACGGGTATTCTTTCCTTGGCCGGTAGATCCATTCCCGAAAACTCCATTGAATTTTACAAACCCTTGTTGGCTTGGATTGAAGAGTACAAATCAAAACAGGCAGACCAAACCACGCTTCAAATCAAGTTGGAATATTTTAATACCTCATCAAGCAAATGCCTTCTGGATTTATTCAAAAAATTAGAATCCATCGGAGGCAAAACATCAGTTGAGTGGTATTACGAAAACGATGATGAAGATATGTTGGAGGCTGGTGAAGATTATGAAGCCATCGTTCATGTCCCATTCAAAATGGTTGGAGTGGAGAACTTATAAATTCTGATTCTTACTTTCTATTCTTCATTCCATAAACCCAAGCTGAAAGCTTGGTTGTCCATTCTCTTTGCAAGGCCAAAATCATGGATAAAGTCATGATCCATAGTACAGCCACATTTACCCACAAGGTAGAAAATTGGTAACCCCACAATCGCTTCACGGGTGCGTAAAAATGTGCCGCGAACAAACCATCTTCATCAGGGGTTTTGTAAATCAAATTGCTCTTTTGAATAAACTTGTTGTCATAACGAACAATCTTTTGTAAATCATTCTTGTGGGTTAAAATATCTTCAATGGACTCATTGTGATAATCGTCCTTCAGCTGCATCAAAACACCCCTAGAGACTTCATCTTTAACCAATGATGAAACATAAAGTTCTTTGGACTGATTGGCCTGACTATACAATCGGATGTAGTACGATTCCAATCGTTTCAGGGCGTTCGAATACCCTTCTAATTCCTCAAGCCCAATAGTGTTTGGACTACCATCCCAATTGGGGACAACAAAATCCGGTATCAAATTTTGCTCCCGCTTGAATTCATTGTAAAGCAATTCCAAATCCTCTAAATTGGCTAATCCAGAAGTCTCGACAGCTTTCTGACAATCTATAATCAAGGCACGCATTTCCTTGGCCCAAAAATCTTTCTTCCAGCCGCTATTTTTCAATTGGGCATCCCATTCGAAAAATGGCTTTTCGTAGGGATTCTCTCTGTACTGATAAACCGCCATGGCCTCAAACGCCCACCTCGAGGCCATGATCTCTCCTATCCAAGGGACTTTTTCTTGTTGGGTAATAGAAGGAAACAATCGATCAAATCTCACAATTACCCCACTAAACAAAAGCTGAGGAATAATCATTATGGGAATTAAAATGTAAATCACCTTAGCCGAATCAAACGTTGCGCTGATGTTCAAACCCAAAGCATTGGCAAAACAGGATACCGAAAATAGAACCAAAAGAAAAGGCCAAAACATTCCTTCTACTCCTAAAATCCAATTGCCCACAGCAAGAAATGATGCCGTTTGAATGAGTGAAATCAAAAACATCACGCTCAGCTTGGAGAACAGGTAAGCTGTATACGAATGTCCCAAATAACGTTCACGTTTCAATATTTTTTTATCCTTTAATATTTCTTCAGCACTTACTGTCAAACCCAAAAACAGAGCAACGACGACCGAGAAAAATAAATACTGAGGATAATTCACATTCTCCCTAAACGAATATTCCTCGAGGCCTTTGCCGGTTACGGGATAAAACTTTACAAACAAAGACAGCAACACACTGAGCATTGGCGCCTCCAATAAATTGATCAACATATAGGTGTGGTTCACCCATTTGCTTTTGACATCGCGTTGGAAAAATGTCTGAATTCCTTGAAAAATTCCATGCCCGTTTCCCGAGATGGATTTCCCTTCTTTTGGTTTTACTTGTTCTAAAATGGGTTGGTTAAATTGCTCATTCCACTCTGATGGAGTTACTTTCCGGATTTCCGTTATATCACCATACTCATCAACCAATCTCGCTTCAATGATATTGAACAATTGTTCCGGATTAACATTGCCACATTGGGGGCATTGACTTTCTCCTGTATCTGCGAAGTGAGCCTTTTGTTTAAAGTAAATCAAACTTTCAACGGGGTTTCCAAAATAAATGGGATAACCTCCCTGATCCAAAAGCAACAATTCGTCAAACAATTTGAAAATGTCGCTGCTGGGCTGGTGGATAACGACAAAAATCAACTTGCCCCGCAGAGTCAATTCCTTAAGCAAGTCCATGATCATCTCAGAATCACGACTAGAAAGTCCGCTGGTGGGCTCGTCCACAAATATGACATGTGATTCTCGAACCAACTCCAATGCAATGTTCAGTCGTTTGCGTTGACCACCTGAAATGGTTTTATCCAAAACACTACCGACGCGAAGATCACTCACCTCTGTCAGACCTACCGATCTCAACACTTTCTGAACGCGACCCAAAACAGCGTCATCGGACTCATTTGGAAAGTCCAACTTTGCGCTATAATACAAATTCTCCAAGACGGTCAACTCCTCAAACAAAATGTCGTCTTGGGCCACATAACCCATTTTATCTCTTGTCAAGGACACCTCTTGATGCACATGATGACCATTGAGTGTAACACTGCCCTTTGATGGTTTTAAATTTCCGTTCAAGACATTGAGCAAAGTACTTTTCCCAGAACCACTGCCTCCCATTATTCCCACCAAGTGCCCTCCTCCAATTTCAAAACTCAACGGATGCAGCGCTATTTTACCATTTGGAAAACGATAGGTGAGGTCATTGACTTGAAAAACAACTTCCTCACTTAGATTCGATTTCAGGAATCGATGTAAAATATCGGAATAGTAAATGGGATGAATTCTTGACCCGCGAATGGCGCTTCCGGTCACAAATGCATAGGAGCGATTTCTCTCTAGACGTTGTGCATTTAGCATGACCTCGTCATCGCCCAAGTATTTGACCAAGAAAAAGCCTTCAGCTTCTATCCAATAAAAGAACAAATTTCCTTTTAAGTCATGAACATCGTTTTGATTCAGGATACACAGATGTTCATCATTCCATTCCAAGGCGTCATTCTCATCGGTCAGCCTTGAAATAGAAAGAAATGCAGAGTGAATGCGCGGATCGATATAAAAAACCTCAGATACTGTTTGAACAAACTCCCATTCTTGAATGTCGGCTTCATCATATTGACTAACAAACTCAACCAAACGAAGCAAGACCATTAGCTTATCTCGGTAGCTCAACTCCTCATTCATCTCGCCACAAATGCGCAAGACCTTCACACTGGCCAAAGACTTTTTCTTATCTGAGAGTTTGGCTTGGTCATAAAATTTACTGACAAAATGGTTATAAATACCAATATAATGTCTTGTCAAATCTGCATTGAGATGTCCTTTCAAAAAAAGACGCACGTTGTTTTCCCCAACAACTCCTGACTTACCGCCAATGATGGCAAACAATTGCATTAATGCCCTTAAAATCCCTTCACTCATATTTTTTTTGCTTTGTTGGTTTGGACAGATGGTCCTTCTGCGATTTCTCCTTTTTGAAGAAGGTCAGGTCGTAAAGTCTTGGTTTTTTCCAAAGCTTGATCCATGCGCCATTGATCAATGGCTTTAAAATTCCCACTGGTCAGCACCTCTGGAACAGAATGACCTCTGAAATCCGCTGGTCGAGTATACACAGGAGGAGCCAACAAGTCATCTTGAAAAGAATCGGTCAAAGCACTGGTCTCATCATTCATGACACCGGGGATTAATCTAACCACGGCATCCACCAGCACGGCAGCTGCCAATTCGCCCCCGCTCAAAACATAATCGCCGATTGAGATTTCCCGGGTAACCCAATGATCACGGACCCGTTGGTCGATACCCTTGTAGTGACCACATATCAATAACAAATTTTTCTGCAGCGACAATTGATTGCAGATCGACTGTTCCAATCGAGCGCCATCTGGTGTGAGATAAATGATTTCGTCATATTTTATCTCTCGAGACAAGTATTCTATGGCATCAACAATGGGCTGCGCCAACATCACCATGCCTGCTCCCCCCCCAAACTGATAATCATCGACACTCTTGTGCTTATCGGTAGCAAATTCACGAATGTTGTGAATAACGATTTTACACAGCGCATTGTCTTGGGCTCTTTGCAAAATGCTATCTGCAAATGGTCCTTCTAAAAGCTTTGGTAAAATGGTCAGAATGTCTATGCGCATTGCCCAAAAATAAAACTGAATTGCTTACCAAACAGAATTAACTTTGCAAAGAGATAACAGACTTCATCGCCTCAAGCAATTGGGGAGGAAAGTCCGGGCTGCACAGGGCGCCGCACTGGGTGAAAAGCCCAGGAAGAAACACAAAGGTGTTTTTGACAGATAGTGCCACAGAAAACAAACCGCCTTCGGGTAAGGGTGAAAAGGGGGTGTAAGAGACCACCGCCATTGTTGGCGACAACAATGGGCACGGTAAACCTTGCGGGCAGTAAGACCATGTAGACCAAGGATATTGGCGCAAGCCAATTGAAGGGCGGCTCGTCCGGTCTTGGAGGGTAGGTCGCATAGATAAATGATGAAGCTGCCAAAAGCAGAACAGAACCCGGCTTATGACGTTATCTCAATCATCGAGGCGCTTTTGGCGCCTCGACCTTTTCATCACCCTTTTGCTTAACTTTACCTCCGCATGTCACATCCAAAGTACATAAAATCACTTGATGGAATAAGAGCCATTGCCGCCCTATTGGTACTGATTTTTCATTTCAGTCAATATGCCATTTTCACTAGTGATTGGGGAAAATGGATACAGAAAATAGGCTACCTAGGGCAAACAGGCGTTTCGTTATTCTTTGTTTTATCTGGTTTTTTAATCACCCGAATATTATTCGATCAAATTCATAAACCGCATTACTGGAAGAATTTTCTGATACGACGCGCGCTCAGAATATTCCCTCTCTACTACCTCTACTTGATCTTTGAATATTTCATCATCCCTACAATTTATGACACAGGGATTCCAGACTTGAGTTTGCAATGGTATTATTGGTTCTATTTGCAGGACTTCGCCACCACCTTCCAATGGCCTGCCGCAGGTCCAAAACACTTCTGGTCTTTGGCTGTTGAAGAACACTTTTATCTGATTTGGCCTTTCATCGTTCTCTACTACAAAACCACGAAAATCATTTACCCTATTTTCACAATACTCATCATCGGCGCCATAACGCGATTTTTCTTGGCATATCTAGGATATGAAACTTACTTCTTCACCTTTGCGCGTATGGATGAAATCGCATTGGGCGCGTTTTTAGCGTGGATGGAAAAAAATGAACGATTGGACTTTTTCAAACAAAAAATATTCTACCTCTCAACTATATGCACAGCACTTATTGCAATCATAATGTGGGGACTTTTTTCTGCAGATGGCTTGCTGATTGTTCAGGTTGTCAAGTACAATTTGATTTCTTTGCTTTATTTTTTATGGTTGGGAAAAACAATTACACTCAGCACAAATCACTGGATCTCCAAAGTGTTGTGCGCCGGTTTTTTTCAATTTACCGGTAAAATCAGCTACGGCCTTTACGTTTATCAGGCTACCGCTGTCGTATGGGGCTTAACACACGGCTATGCAAAGGACCCCCTACTTTTCCTTGGCTCATTGCTCTTCTTTTGTTACGCGATAGCAACGGTAAGTTTCTTTGCTTTTGAACAGCCCATTTTGAAATTAAAAGACCGGCTTACTTACTCTTGACATCTGCCGTAATTGTCAATACCGTGCTAATGGGCTCTGTATTGGCCACAATGGTCACTTTCTTCGAGTTCTTGCCCACTTTATTGGCACTATTGAATTTTACTACAATTTGACCTGTAGCCCCCGGTGCAATGGGATCTTTGGGCCATTGAGGAACGGTGCAACCACAAGACCCCTTGGCGTGTTCAATATGCAATGGCTCATTTCCTGTATTTTTAAAAGCAAAGGAATACTCCTTCACCTCACCCTCTGTCATCGCTCCAAAATCATGACTAGATTGAGAAAAGCTCATGATTGTTTTTTTTCTGGCCTGTGAGTCCGCACCGATGCTTCCCGCCTCGCTATTGATGTGCATCTTACTTGGCGCTGGGTTTAGATACTGCGAGCCAACATAAGCTCCTGCACCCAATATAAAAATCACCAACCCTACTTTAATTCCGTTACTCATTTTCCTATTTCTTTGCTTGTACTTTTTTCTTTTCTTGCACTTTGGGATCCAAACCAATCTGATCGTATGCCCCGCTGTTCAGTATCTCAACAGCCTTTTTTGCAGAAGGATTCAATTCATTGATGAGATAAAAAAAGGCCTCGTTGTCATATAAATTTCGAGCCAACAAAGCCTTGGTTCTAATTCCTATGGCATGACGTGAATTTTCATATCCCTTGGCGTCAAATGGCACCTCTTTGTCAACCGCCATTTGAATAATTTTCTCTTCCTCTATTTTGGGTAAAACAAAATTCTTGGCAAAAATTTCCATCGTTGGATAGGTTTTCAATAATTCCTGTCTATTGTCATTGGCATAAGACATAGACCAATCATTTTGAACCCCCACTCGTATAATGTCACTAAAATATCGACTATTCTCAGAAGTATCCAATGGCACAAAAATATCAGGCATGATTCCTCCACCACCATATACTGTACGCTTAGTAATGCGTGTTTCATATTTCAAAGAGTCAGGGAATTTAATGCTGTCAGCAGAAAAGAACTCTCCGCTCTTCAATCGCTTGGCATAATCGTCATAATAATCGTCTTTCCCCTCATCATAAGGTTTTTGAATACAACGTCCTGCAGGGGTGTAATACTTCTGTACAGTCAATCGCACAACAGAACCGTCTGGGAGATTTACAGGGCGCTGAACCAATCCTTTACCAAAAGATCTTCTCCCCACTATAACCCCTCTATCCCAATCTTGAATGGCTCCACTGACAATCTCCGATGCACTGGCGGAACTCTCATCAATGAGCACCACCAATCTACCCTTCTCAAAACTTCCTGGCAAACCTGATCTTGTATTAAAAGGCTCACGCTTAAAGGCCCTACCCTCTGTATAAACCAAAAGCTTCCCCTTCTCACTTTTTGGTGCGTCCTTGGGCAATTCATCACTCAAGAACTCATCACCCATTTCAATGGCAGAACGCAATAAACCTCCACCATTGTCCTGTAGATCTAAAATCAAATCTTTCATGCCTTGTTCTTTCAACTCGGCTATACCTTTCTTCAACTCCTCTGTGGTGGTTGCAGCAAAGCGACTGACTTTGATGTAGCCGATTTCAGGAGCAATCATATAAGCGGCATCAATAGAATAGATGGGGATTTTATCTCTTGTTATATCAAAATACAACAGCTTATCAAACCCTTTCCTGGCCATTCCCACTTTTACTTTTGTCCCCTTTGGGCCGCGAAGCTTGGCCAAAACATCGCTGTTTTTAACCCCTATCCCCGCCATATTAACACCATCCACTTCGACAATTTTATCCCCAGCCCGAATACCCAATTTCTCTGATGGCCCACCTTGAATGGGCTCAACAACAAAAATGGTGTCGTGTAAAATATTGAACTGAATGCCAATTCCATCAAAGCTTCCCTGAAGCGGTTCATTGGCCTCAGCTACCTCCTCTGCTGAGATGTAGGTAGAATGAGGATCCAACTCTTCTAGCATGTGTATAATGGCTTTTTCCACCAATTGCTTGCTATTGACAGAGTCCACATAAATGGATTCAATGTATTGAAGCAAAGTCGCAAACTTGTCCGTTGTCTCAGAACGGTTATAGGTTGGTTGAGCCAACACCGTTGTACCCAAAAAAAACATGGTGCCCAGTAAAGTAGCAGAAAAGATTTTTTTCATGTTTCAAATTTACAACATGAACGTCAATTACCTCACCACAAGTACCGTCCCGACCTTTTTTTGTGCTTCTTTATCAAATACCGATTTCACAATCAATTCATAGTGGTAAATGTCTGAAGGCACATAATAGCCATTTCCTCTCAATGAACCATCCCAACACTTGTCAAAATCTTTTGTTTCAAAAACAATTTCTCCATGACGGTTGAATATGGTTAATGCATATCGTTCTATATCAAGAGCATTTCCAACTGGCTCCAAACAATCGTTGATATTGTCCCCATTGGGGGTAAACGAATTGGGAATGTAGCAATTATAAATTTCCTCCTTGATATGGGCGACAACTGTGTCAGGAGCAAAGAAAACCATCTCAATTTCCTTCTCTTCCGCACCAGGCGAGATGGTATTCTGCTGGGCGCTACTCCAGTGGGTAAAATCGTAAAATTCGTTCTCCTGAACCCCAAACTGGACGGGCACTCCATGAGCCGTTTCAAATTGAATCATGTAATCACTCGAACCTCCGTTACTGCTGGTGATTCTTCCGCTGTATGGAGCGTCCAATAATACAGTAATCAAACTATGGGGGATTTCAACAAAAACGGCTTTGATGGAATCTTCTTGACTCACCGTTATTGAGATCGTGCTGGCAGTTGCATTTGGAGACAACGCGGTTCCCAAAGATTCCCAGTGATCAAAAGCGGTCCATTGCACCAAAGTCAGCGCACCAATACTATGGTTTTCTCCTATTGCCCAATCATAGGTAACAGGAAGCACTGGCAGCTCTACTCCATCTAAAAAAACTTGACCAATGTAGGCCGGAGCTTTATCAATTGTCACCAATGCATGAGGGGTAAAATCAAAAACCACTTCAATATCTTCTGTGCCGCAAACCACCGTATTCACTATTGTTGCTGAATTGTTGGGTGTTAATGTGTAATTGGTAGGAATCCAATTGGTAAAATCATACCACTCCTGAGACCATACCTCAAAAGATAAATCAACACCCGGTGTCACGGTTAGTGTCTGTGGGAAGCCAGTTAGAGTACTACCATTGAATATGATTCCTCCCGCATCTGGATATACCGAGTTGAATACAACATTGACTGAGCTCGGCGGCAAAGCCGTAAAATTGACATTAATGACAACATCCGAAGATATGGTCAAAGTAGGATTGAGGACGGACGAATTGGATAATACTCCAGTTCCTGACACAATTTCCCAAGAAATCAACTGACCGCAAGGGCCATTTTCAAGTGCTGCCAAGTTAATCACATCCGTTGCCAAGAAGCTGAAATTGCCATTGCTGAGCGGCTGACCATTGATATTGGCATCACCATTACCTACCACGTTGACTACTACATCATATACAGGAAGCAAAACGGCTACTAAATCGTCATCTATACAGGGTACAATATCGATAAGGACATCCATATCACTCGGCAAAATGGCTGTGGTATTGGATTCCCAATGGTCAAATACAAAACCTGTATTGGGTAAAACCTCAACTGCAACATTGGTTCCTGCCAATTCTGTTTGCGGACTGGGCATGACCGAATTAGATACTCCATTCCATGAAATTGAGGCAGATCCGGCTGGTGAGACATCTAGGGTGGTAATCACATTACCTGTATTACCGGTACCAAATTGCGCTTCAATAACAGCATCACTCTCAATGACCAATGTGGTAATGGGATTTAACGGATCCGCAAAAGTTGCAGTTCCTGAAACAACTACCCATTGAATAAACTCAGAACACACCCCCGTGCCATCAGCAACAGCCTCGATATCGATGGGCATGGGCGCTGTATTTCCGCTAAAATAGGTTCCCGTATATGGGACATATACAGCTGGAGGAGCTGGCACACTGATTTCGGATTCCTCCAAGATTACAGAGCCTGGACCCGAAATTTGAACAGTCAAAATTTGTTGCGTCACATCATAACAATCTTCAAGACCTTCAACGATGTCATTCGAAGATGTTTCCTCTGGACAACGCGCCAAGATATAATTACGCAAGTCCAAGACATTGTTTTGCCAACCCGCCATGGTACCTCCCCATCTCGTGATTTGACGGGGCATCTCAGGTTCAATGGCTGCAATCATGCTATCCAAAACTTGTAGCATCTTTTCGCACGAGAAAATTTCGTTGCTCAATTCTGCATACCGCTGAATATAATCTGCTGTGAAATCGGGATTATCGAACAATGCATTGAGAATAGGAATATGTCCTTGTCCACCAATATCCCCCTCAGAATCTATTTGACAAGGATCCGCATCTGGGCCGGTAGAAGCTACTCCGGTGTAATTGACGTAATGTCCAAAGGTAGCATCATTGTCCCACAAAGCATATCTCCATCGTCTGGCGTCTCCATTGGGGTTATACCCTCTCCACCATTGTGTATTCCAATTCAGCCAATCCGTACAAACGGTGTAACCATTGAGAATAAAATAATCAATCAAACTCATGGTATTGAATTGCGTTTCTACATAGTCATAGTTGGCTTGCACTGCCATGCTATTTCCAACAATAAAATTCTGCAAGTTGTTCCAATTGCCTTGTGCGTTGAAGGCCGGTGCTGCGTCATACTCCGCCCAAGTACCTCCCCACGTTTTCAAGTAATCCACCTGACCCCTTGACTGGTCGTAATAATGTTCGGTAAAGTCAGTATCATCAATTTTCTCTCTGACCTCATAAACGCCCCAATATTGACCGTTTAAATAAACAATACAATTTCTTGTGGCTCGCTCATCTACGTGCAGACCGCCCAGTATGGACAATTCACATACATAAGCGTCTCGAATGTGGGCACCTCCGTTTGAAAACGGATAGTTGTCATTGGCTGCAGCTTTGAATATCAGGCGATCATAATCTTGCCGATCACGGTGTGCGAACAAAGGTTCTTCTACCGTATGATCATACCCCAACTCATCTCTTCCTATATAGTCAAAACCTCTTTGACCGTATGCATTAGAATCATTTCCGTGCTCATTACTATCACCGTGATTTTCTGTGATAAAAGTACCTCCTGCTGTAAAAAACTCAATGTTGGTCAATCTGTTGTTACCACCACCTGGCCATTGCCCATTCATATTGTTTCCAGATACACTTACCGTCAACATACCATGGGTATCATTTCCAAAAAAATAAGTGTTGGTTTCAATAAAACTAGGCAAACGATTGGGATCACTAGAGTACACAATGGCCCTCAGCACAGTTGTTGTGCTTATCGGAATGGGGCCAGTATACAAAGTACTGGTATTACTGGGTGTATTTCCATTTGTGGTGTAATAAATGGTGGCGCCCGGCTCTGCTGTAGTTATTGTAACGTTGATAGGACCGGCATAGTAACCTGCCTCCAAATCCAATAGTGGTTTGTCTGCATAGGCCAGGGCGCTTCCTGCTGCGGCTACAGCGGCAAGCGGTGTAGGATCGGTCTGTATCTTCCAATTGGAAGAACCATCGGGCATTCTGGACCAAGAATGATTGGCTTGATTGGGGAGCAGAAAATCCGCGTCAGCTCCAAAATCATAACTCTCCAAAACCAATCCCCCTGCATTGGAGAAAACAATCTCTTCACCTCCTGTCTGATTGATTTTAAAATTGGCATTCAAACCACCGAGGTAGCCCGGCTGATAATCACCTCTTCCTGTCAACAAAACCAAACGGTAACCATTGGCAGGAATAGTGGTTCCTGCAGGGAAACTCCATTTTTGAGGGTTGTTTAAGTTATCACTGAGCCAGTAACCGCTGATATCCACAGCAACACCCGTAGGATTGTAGAATTCAATCCAATCTTCAAAATTATTTCCGCCAGCAGGGAGGGCATAATCTGAATAATTGGCAATACAAATTTCATTGATCACCACCTGTGCAGATCCAGCTATACTGAATCCGATGGCAGCAATGAGGGCAAAAAACAATTTACACGATTTCACGAAGTACATTTTTTCAAAAATAAGACATAGATCAGCTAAAAAGGTTGCAAGGTTTTCATGTTTTCTTGATTTGGTGTACTTTTGACACATAGGTATTTAACAATGAAAAAAACAATTGGTTCAGTAACCCTGATTTTGTTGATGATGGGATGTGGATTACATGGCAATGACGCTACATCCACCGCACAGGTAATTTCTTCTCATGAAACTCACGTGCTTCGTCATCCCGATTGGGTTAAAAATGCTACCATTTACGAAGTAAACTTGAGGCAGCACACCCCGCAAGGCAACATCAATGCCTTCATCAAAGATTTAGATCGTCTCAAAGCTTTGGGAGTTGATATCTTGTGGTTTATGCCTGTGAATCCCATTGGTCAATTGAACAGAAAGGGAGGTCTCGGAAGTTACTACAGCGTAAAGGACTATACAGGGCTCAATCCTGAATTTGGAACAATGGCCGATTTTAAAAATTTGGTCAACATTGCTCATTCCAAAGGTATGTATGTTATTTTGGATTGGGTTGCCAACCATACTGCTTGGGACAATGCTTGGATTAACGATCATCCAGAATGGTATACGCATGATGCCAATGGGAAAATTATTCCTCCAGTAGCGGATTGGTCAGACGTTGCAGACTTAAATTACAACAACCAAGATATGCGAAAAGCAATGATAGAGGCGATGAAATTTTGGGTAAAAGAATGCAATATTGATGGTTATCGATGCGATGTTGCGATGGAGGTTCCAACTGACTTTTGGGATCAGGCCCGTGCTGAATTGGATAAAATCAAACCAGTGTTTATGCTGGCTGAGGCTGAGCAAAAAGATCATCACCTGAAAGCGTTCGACATGTGCTACGGATGGGAGTTTCTTCATTTGATGAATGCCATTGCCAAAGGCGAAAAATCAACCAATGACATTGACGCGTATGTAGCAAAAAAATCCACTGAGTTCCCCAAGTCAACCATACACATGTACTTTACCACCAATCATGATGAGAACACATGGAATGGTACCGGTCCCGAACGCTATGGAAAGGCCAGAAATCTTTACGATGTTTTGGCCTTTACCATTGGAGGAATGCCCTTGATATACTCAGGACAAGAAGGCAACGAAGCCTACCCAGACGGAAAACCTCATCGTTACCGTTTTTTTGAAAAGGACACCATCCACTTCAACGAATACAAAAACGCTGCTTTATATACCACGTTGCTTAAGGCCCATCATGAAGTTCCCGCTCTTTGGAATGGGGCTGAAGGAGGTGCCTTCAATAGAATTCACACCAGCAACAGTAAAATTTACGCCTACAGCAGAATCAAAGGAGAAAGCCAAGTGATTGTAATGTTGAATTTCAATGAGGCACCGCAGAGCACATCATTCACGGATGTCATCCCAACGGGAATATTCAACAGCATTTTTGATGGAAAAGGATTGGCGTTGTATGCAACAGGGAATGCGCAAATTCCCGGATATGGATATCAGGTTTTTGTAAAAGAAAAATAATGGCCAAGTGTTTGGGCATTACCGGAGGAATTGGCGCTGGTAAAACCACCATTTCTCGGATATTTCAGTCATTGGGTGTGCCTGTATTTGATGCAGATGCTGAAGCCAAGGACAGTTACAATGATGCTGAAGTTCAAAAAAAAATAACGCTGACATTTGGCGAAGGAATTTTTATAGACCAAAAGCTTCAACCTAAAATTTTAGCCTCCAAAGTTTTTGCCTTTCCCGATCAATTAAAAAAACTTGAGGCAATCATTCACCCTTTGGTACATGAGCGTTGGGAAAAATTTGCGCAATTGCATTCAGAAATGCCCTATATCATTCGTGAAAATGCCATCTTGATTCAAAGCGGAGGTCATTTGACTTGTGACAAAGTGCTTTTGATTACTGCTCCATTGGAAGACCGGATAGCAAGGGTCATGTCACGATCAAAACTATCCAGAGAAGCAATTGAAGATCGCATTCAACATCAATGGTCCGATGAGCAATTGTTGCCCTTTGTTCATTTTGTAATAGAAAACAAGCACAATCCTTCTCCGGATGAAGCGCTTATTCCACAGGTGATTCAGATGGATAAATGGATGAAATCATAAATCCACATTTTAATATTCATAACTTCTCTCAACCCGCTCCATCCAACTCGAAAAAAAAGGCAATTTCGGAAAAACCGAAAGCCTATGTCAAGCAAAGCAAAACGATGGGTCCTTTGTACGTTAATTTTTACCAGCCTCTACTTATTTATTGTGCATTGAGTTTTCGCAAAGCGAAAGAGCAAACTATATTTAAGCCATGAATCATCCGAACGCCTTACGGTGGACAGTTGCTGTGGCTGCTCTTGGCTATTTTGTTGACATTTACGATCTTCAGCTCTTCAACATCATTTCTAAATCCAGCCTAAATGGCATTGGCATTACCGATACAAATGAATTGGACAAGTGGGATTATTTGCTTTTTTTATGGCAGATGGGAGGCATGCTCGTCGGCGGCCTGCTGTGGGGTTGGCTTGGTGACGTAAAAGGAAGAAGGCGTATTTTATTTGGATCTATTCTCTTGTATAGTTTAGCCAATATAGCCAACGCGTTTGTGACCAATGTCGAAATGTACAGCGTCATTCGCTTTATCGCGGGATTGGGATTGGCGGGAGAATTGGGCGCAGCCATTACCTTGGTGAGTGAACTGATGGACAAGGAAAAAAGAGGATATGGAACCATGGTTATTGTGACCATGGGGGCTTTGGGCGCAATAGGCGCCGTTTTTGTGTCAAAATTAACCATCCCATTTTTTGGATTGGCATCATGGCAAACCTCTTATATCATTGGCGGGATATTGGGATTATTGCTGTTAACCTTGCGCATGGGTACATTTGAAAGTGGACTTTTTGAAAAAACAACACAATCAGACGTTCAAAGAGGAAATTTTCTATTGCTCTTCAAAACCAGAGAGCGGGCTTTACGCTATTTGGCTTGCATCGCTATGGGACTTCCCGTTTGGTATTGCGTCGGAATCTTGATTAAGTTCAGTAAAACTTTTGCTTTGTTCTCAAATCTGCATATCGATGTGAGCACAGCCATTGTTTTCACTTATTTGGGTCTCTCTTTTGGAGATTTAATGAGTAGTCTTTTAAGCCAATATTTAAGAAGCCGAAAAAAGACGATATCCCTATACCTTTGGCTGACGGTTGCTGTTGCGAGCACCTATCTGCTTGTTCACCCGATTGGCTTGAACTTTTTCTATTTTTTATGCTTCGCATTGGGAACGGCCACCGGTTATTGGGCTCTTTTTGTTTCTATGTCTGCAGAGCTGTTCGGCACCAATGTGCGCGCCACCGTGGCGAGTACAACGCCAAATTTTGTGCGTGGTGCAGTTGTTCCTATGGTTTTGTCTTTTAAATCAATGGAGGGAGTTTGGGGCAGTATTCCCTCTGCCATTATCCTTGGATTTATTACCATTGGTGCCGCTTTGATCAGTGCTCACTATCTCCAAGAATCGTTCGGCAAGGACCTTAACTTTCAGGAAGAATAATTCATGCTCATATACTCACAATAAAAAAAGCTCCACTAAGGAGCTTTTTCATTTCAACAATCTTATTGTTTTATAATACGTGATCCAATTTCTCAGTCAAAACATTTTTGGGAACAGCCCCTACACTCTTGTCCACCACTTCACCATTCTTCAAGAAAACAATGGTCGGGATATTTCTGATACCGAATTTCATTGATGTTTCTGGGTTCAAATCGACATTTACTTTTCCGACGATGGCACGACCTTCATATTCTTTAGCGATTTCCTCAACAACTGGAGTAACCATGCGACATGGTCCACACCACTCAGCCCAAAAGTCGATCAAAACGGGTTTGTCTGTATTTGTGATTTCTGCAAAATTGCTGTCTGTAATTTCTAATGCCATTTTCTTAATTTTTAAATAGGGCTACAAAGATAAGCCATTAAAATCAAACAAAATTCTTTTTGCTCCATTAAATTGGATGAAAGTTTTCAACCTCATTTAACTTAACTCCTGAATATCAAACGAATATGTACCGGAGCAAGGGCAAATTAGACCAGATCGATGCAGGTGATTTCAGGCATGATTCCAACTCGACCGGGAAAGCCCAAACATCCCAACCCCCTGTTGACATACAAATATTGATTGCCCTCTTGGTAAAGACCTCCCCAGCGCTTGTAACCAAACCAAGCAGATGGACTCCACTTCACGCCCCAATCCGGAATTTCGACGCCAAATTGAGCACCATGTGTATGGCCTGATAAAGTCAGAAAGATATTCTCCTTCCCCATTACTTGCTCTTCAAAATGGGTTGGATCGTGTGACAATAAAATTTTATTCATTTCTTTCGGCACGCCGGACATTGCCTTTTGAAGGTCTCCAAACTGGAAGAAATTTCTACCCCAGTTCTCAACTCCAATTATGGCTAACTTCGAACTTTCCTCTTCTCCCACAATCACGTGCTCATTGCGCAGCAATTGAAAGCCCATCTTTTTGTGCACTTCTTCTAATTGAATCATATTGAGTCGCTTTTTCTCGATCATTGCAGGCGAGTCTCCTCGATACATATATTCTGCGTAGTCGTGATTGCCCAGTATAGAGTACTTTCCAATTTTCGCATTGATGCTCGAGAACAAACCGATAAATGGCAATGCTTCATCAGCAATATTGTTGACCAAATCACCAGTGAAGAAAACCAAATCAGGATTCAAGTCATTGATCAAGCGGATGGCTTCGGCAACTTCATCAACACCATCTTCACCAAAAGTCCCCAAATGGCTATCGGAAATCTGAACAATTCTCAATTTTCTTTTTCCCAATGGAAGGCCTTTCAATTGTAAACTTTCATTTCTGACTTGAAAATTAAACTTCCCTTTTACCATTCCATAAACGAATGATGAAAATAACAAAGCTGAAGCGCCCAAACCAACTTGATTCAAGAATTGACTTCTTGTCACACCACTATTTCCGGATTGATCTTTAAACCAACGCAAATACAAACGTTTCGTGATATTCACAACATCATTAGCGAGATGAAAGATGGCGAATGCTATTTTGGACATACTAATGACGAAGATCCAGCTCATCCCCGTCACTATCCATTGCGGTGGCCTTCCACTTTCTGCTTGCACTCCGATAATCATCGCCGTGGATAAAACAATCAGCAATGCAATTGGCAGCCAATATAAGAATGTAATAACGCGCCAAAATCTTTTGACTCGATGTTGAAACAACTCCTTGAAACCTTTGAATGCAAACCAATCAATGGATATTAATATCAAGGTGAAAAAAATAGGAACCAATACACTTTTCATGCGCGCCGAAGTTACATCAGAAGGTGAATAGCCAATTGGTAATTATTCTAAACGCAACTGAAACAGTTGATACAATTCCTCCAAAGCCGAATTGTCCTTTCTCCATGCCTCGAACTTTTCGGCATTGGTCAGCATGGACACTTTCAAATTCTCAATTTTGGTGATGCTGGTTTCAAATTTCAAACCAACAATTTCTTTTTGATCTTTGAAGTAATTGGCCAACTCACTCCTTACATCATTGAAATAAATCACCTGCGTTTCGCTTGGAAATTCCAATGTCATTATTCCATTCTCATATTTCAATTCCGCCATGGACATGGCGGTTTTTATTTGACCGATGGGTAAAACACCACTGTTCAAAAAATCTACCCAAGCCAAAGCCACTTGTTGGTGTGTATAATCGCCACCCAATTCATCCACCACTTCTTGCGCCTTTTCCTCTTGTTCCTTGGACTTTTGAACCATCACGGATTGTATGGATATAACATCCTTGGATTTTGCGATTGTTTCCCTTAAACCCAATGCAGGCTTTATTCTTGGTTGCTCCGCGACTTGATCAGTAGCTTGCATCGTCATGGATGGCTGAGCGGCTGTCTCCTGCTGATTGGAACTATTACTAGTTGTTTGATGGGAAGCGATTAAATTGGATGCCGGCTTAGAAGAAAGGACGGGGGCGCCACGAAATGGGATTATCCTATTTTTTTTTTTCGCCTTCCCTCCGGTTGGATTGAATGCTGCAAATTTTCATGATGGTCAACTCTACTAAAAGCCTCTGGTGCTTACTGGCCCGATAATGAATGTCACATTCATTGACCAAATCCATGGATTCAATCAAAAACCGCATATCCATTAGAGCCGCTTGTTCTACATATTTTTGACCTACATTCTCTGACACTTCCAATAGAGCGATGGTGGCTGGATCTTTCGAGACCAACAATCGGCGGAGGTGACCTCCCCAACCAGAAACAAAATGGTGGGCATCAAAGCCTTTATTCAGAATGGTATTAAACAGCAAAAGTGATTCTGGGATGTCCTCTTTGAATGCCAATTCCGTTAACTTGAAGTAATAATCATAATCCAAAACATTCAAGTTCTCAATAACCAAGTCATAAGTCAAATTACGACCACAGAATGCCACAACTTGGTCAAAAATAGAAAGTGCGTCACGCATGGCACCATCTGCTTTCTCGGCAATAACATGCAGGGCCTCTGGTTCAAAACTTACACCTTCTTTTCCTGCGATGAAGGACAAATGCTCTGTCATGTCCGCCACCCGAATGCGATTAAAGTCAAAAATTTGACATCGACTAAGTATCGTTGGAATAATCTTGTGCTTTTCTGTCGTTGCCAAAATAAAAATGGCGTGTGCAGGAGGCTCTTCTAGTGTTTTCAGAAATGCATTAAATGCACCAGAGCTCAGCATGTGAACCTCGTCGATGATGTAAATCTTGTACTTCCCTACTTGCGGGGGTATGCGCACTGTATCCACTATTCCGCGGATGTCCTCTACCCCATTGTTAGACGCTGCGTCCAACTCAAAAATATTGAAGCTTAGATCAGTACCTTCTTCGATAAAACCGTCATTTACCGCTTTGGCAAAAATTCTTGCGCAGGTGGTTTTACCCACACCTCTTGGCCCGCAAAACAAATAAGCTTGAGCGATTTGTTGTGTTGCTATGGCATTTTGAAGCGTCCGTGTAATGGATTTTTGGCCCACAACGGTTTCCCATGTGTCGGGTCTATACTTACGAGCGGAGACAACAAATGCTTCTGACATGAAGCAAAGATGCAATTGAATTGGGGAAAACAAAAATACTTCTATCCACACTTTTTACACAACCGCAAAAACGCTATTATTGTCGAATGAATAGCAAAAACAAACTGGGTTTAAAGGATGCGGTAATGATGGGAACTGGATCCATGATTGGATCTGGAATCTTCATTGTCAGTGCGGGCATGACACAACAATTGTACAGTGGACAATGGCTTTTATTGATGTGGTTACTGACCGGTTTTATCACTGTCGCTGCTGCCCTCAGTTATGGTGAACTCTCAGGTATGTTCCCCAAAGCGGGAGGCCAATACATCTACCTAAAAGAAGCCTATCATCCCATGATGGGGTTCCTGTACGGATGGAGTTTTTTTACCGTTATTCAAACGGGAACCATTGCCGCTGTTGCTGTCGCATTTAGCAAATTCAGTGGGTATTTCTTTCCTGTTTTCGAAATGCGACCTGAAAACAAATTAATGGAATGGGGAACATTTGCCATCTATCCTGCCCAGCTTTTGGGTATCGGAACATTGATATTATTGACTTCCTTCAATACCCGAGGCGTAGAGACGGGAAAGTGGATACAAAGTCTTTTCACGGGAACCAAATTGGTTGCCTTGTTTGGTTTATTGATTTTGGGTTTTTTATTCGGGTTTTCCGCTGAGGTATGGCAACACAATTGGTCGATGGGATGGGAATGGAAAAGTTTCAATGAACAATCCTTGTTGACGGGATTAACAACCAGTGCCTTTATAGGTGCTTTGGCCAGCGCGCTTGTCGGCTCCATATTCAGCAGTGACGCCTGGAATAGCATCACCTTTATTGCAGGTGATATGATCGCTCCGGAAAAGAACATAGGACGCGCCTTGTTCTTAAGCACCATGTTGGTCACCATTATTTACGTGCTGATGAATGTGATGTATCTCGGTACCCTTCGTTTGGATCAAATTGCATTGGCTCCTCAAGAACGGGTTGGTGTAGCGGCAGCCAATGTCATATTTGGACAAACAGGCACCTACATCATTGCTGCCCTCATCATGGTATCCACATTTGGTTGCAACAATGGGCTCATCTTCAGTGGAGCTCGGGTGTATCAGACCATGGCTCTTGATGGACTTTTCTTTAAACAAGCGGCACATCTCAATGCAAAAGGAGTTCCAGCTTGGGCATTGTGGGCACAATGCATTTGGGCATCTGTCTTGTGCTTGAGCGGAAAGTATGGCGATCTGCTGAACTATGTCGTTTTTACTGTTATGCTATTCTACATCTTGACCATTGCGGGAGTAATCATTCTGCGCATCAAAAAACCCGACGCCGAAAGAACGTACAAGACTCCCTTGTACCCCCTCCTACCACTGGCTTATATCCTTCTGGCCTCTTTGTTTTGCATTGGTTTGTTGATTTATCAGCCTAACTATACTTGGCCTGGTCTGATTATCGTTTTGTTGGGATTACCGGTTTACTGGGTATTGAAAAAAAATACTCCTCAAACGAAATCCTAAAAAGATCATTGAAAAAAAAAGGCTGTCTGCGACAGCCTTCTTTGATATTGGATTTTTTTAGTTTCCACGAAAATCGGCAATCAGCTGTCTCACATGGGCTCTATGCGCCTTGGTCAAAGCATCACCAGCGCCCATTTTCATCATATTGTCTATTTCATTCAAGGTTTGATTCACCATGCCCTGAGCTACATAATCATAGGGTGATTTGACGTCCAAAGCTTTGATCAATCTTGAAGTATATTCTACTTGTAAATTCTGGCGGAATGTATTCACATTTCCATTCAAATCAGCGGAGAATATGGCTTGGGTTAAATCCTTCATGTAAACATCCAATGAGTATTTATTGCCATAAAGTGCAACATCCGAGAACCGCTCTAAAACATTGGGATGCAACAAATGTGCTAATGCTCCGCGCTGAATGGACAATACTCTTCCATGAATATTGGGATCATCATTGTCTGAGAAATGCGCAAATCCACGGCGCTGTTTCAATAAGTAGGCATATACCCCACTCCATTGATCAAAAGCATTTGGAGCAAAGGCATATTTGCTCAAAGCATTCATGGCTTCCTTTTGTTTTTCCACGCTTACTGGAGACAGCGGTTGACTTGCACCAGATTGCCCCTTGAAGGCACGGTTGTAGTGCACTCCAGCCATTTGACGTGTCATGATTGAAACTTGGGTGGCATACTCTCCTGCAACTGTCCCGAAAGCCTGAACCAATTCTTGGTAGCTTTCATTATCGGTTACCAACTTATCCTTCAATTTCGGCATTAATACATTCACCATCTCACATCGATCAACGGCATAGGAAACTGGGTCACTTGTCAAATCAAAAATATTGACGTCGGGATCTATACCTCTACCGGGGCTGCGCATGTCATCTGCATCGTTGCCATAAGCCAATTGGTGCTCGGTGCTTCGATCCGTAATCTTTTTCAATCGCGCCTTCTCCGCTGATGCATCTGACAACGCGGTTGAATATCCGTACTCGATAACCCAAAAATCATAGGGCCCAATGTTTTCATCGCAATAAGCAGCTTGTTCTTTTTCATTCAATTGATAATTAAATGCGGGATACTCCATGATGCTATTGGCCAAACCTTCCTTTTTAATTTTCTCCACATTCTTTACGTCAGCAAAACTTTGCAATGTACTTGCGCGCATGTTGTGCGTCAACCCCAAAGTGTGCCCTACCTCGTGCAAAATCAAACGGTACATCAACTGTCTGGCCACTTCCTTTTTCATTGCATCTCCCATTCCAAAAGCGTCAGCGATGGTGCTTCCCAATGCCATTTGGTGGTTGCTCATTCCATTGGCTGCACACAAAAAAGGATTTCTATTTTGAGCTCCAAAAGGATTCTCCGAAAAGCCATCGCCTTTGAAAAACTTCTCAGCATTCACGCGATTGATGATGGCTACCAATTCCAACATAATGTCCGCACCCAAAATTTCACCTGTTCTTGGGTCAACAAAGGATGGTCCATAACCACCGAATGGTGGAGCTGGGGTTGATGTCCACCTCAAAACATTGTATCGAATGTCCCCTGCGTCCCAAGTGGCATCATCTGGCTGTTCCAAACAGACCACCGCATTCTTGAAACCTGCTTTTTCGAAGGCTGCATTCCAACGCTCACACGCTTCTTTGATTATGGGTCTCCATTCTTTTGGAGTTGTGTTCTCAATCCAATAAGTAATGGGCTTAACTGGTTCTGACAGGGCTGCGGAAGGATCCTTTTTCTCCAATCGCCATTTGTGAATAACATCGCGGTAATTGATGGTCTCATAAGAGGTCATATCATCCACCTGAGTGGTAAAATAACCAACACGCGGATCATCAGCCCTCGATTGAAATCCAGGAGTTGGAAGACTGAGGAAGCTGTGCTGATACTTGATTGATACATTTCGTGGATCAGCCAAAGATTCAGAATTCACCTTTGGGCTGCTGTTTTCGTAGACATACTCCACCTTGATTTCTGTGTTCTCTGGATACGAATTAATTTGGGTAATGTGTGTTTTTGAGGACGATAGATTGCCCAATACGGATGGAGATCCTGGTTCGGAAGGAAACTTCACCAATTGCATTTTCTCGGACAAGAAAAGGGCGTCGCCATCGATTAAGTATTTAGACTTGTCCTTGCTTGTGGCCTCAATTTTTTCAGCACACAAAATGGGATCATTGATATTTGCTTTACTCGCTTTGCTCAGGGGACTTTCTGGGTCGTAGTAAAAATTGGTGTTTTGTTGCACGATGGCCACTTTATCAAACCACTTTTCCACCTTAACAACTTTGCTGTCTCCATAAGAACCTCTAAAATATCCTGCCTCCGCGGGTGCATCTACGATATGACTGAAATAGATGAACTCCTGGTTGATTTGGTTTTGAGCAATCTCGATATACACCTTTCCAGAAGTTGTATCTCGGTACAAAGTAAAAAGACCATCAATCTTTTTGCACTTCTTGGTAATATCCAAAAATTTATCTTCCTCCTTTTTTGGAGGAGCCTGTTCAGTTGGCTTCTTTTTATCACGCCCCTTTTTCTTATCCTCCTTGGCTTGCGTGAATGCATCGGTAGCCACCAATAACATTAAGCTTAAAAAACAATATTTCATTTTCATAACGTATATTTTCTATTTTTTAAAAAGGTAATAAAAGACAACACCTACAGGTATTACCAAAAGGCCAAAATACGCTGCAGGATCGTCAGACAAAGCGTTTTTACTAATGAACCATATGACAACCACCGAAAAAAGCAATGCCAAAAAAGCAAAGGTCAAAATTCTGAAAGAGCCCAATAATTTTTGATTGACTGCCAAAGCCACAAATCCAATGCATGTCAGCAACAAGAAAAACCATTCGGTAATGGTAACATAGGTATACAATGATTCAAATTTCCCCCAATAGAATACCAGCACAATGGCCCAAATGGACTGCAATAATATGGCGTTGAGGGGCACACCAAATTTTGGATGTGCATGTGCAAAGACTCCCATGAAAACCCCTTCTTTGGACATCTGTTGAATGATGCGAGGAGTAGCCAAGATGTACAATCCTGCACAACCAAAAACAGAAAGCGCAATGAGCACAGATACTGCCACTCCGCTCCCTGCAACAACCTTTTCAGCAGCATCGGCTGCTAAGGTTTTGGTTGAGGTAATTTCTGAAAGAGTAAGAACGTGGGTATAGCCCAGATTACAAAGAACATAAATCAAGGTGACCACCAAAGTACCGATGATCATGGCCCAAGGCACATCACGCTTCGGATTTTGAGCATCACCACTTACAAAGCTAGCATAGTGCCAACCCGTATAGGACCACAAAACACCTACAAACGCTTTGGCCCAGTCCCATTCACCTGTTTCTGTGGTGACAACGGGACCTGCATCCACTGGGCTAGTTCCAAAAAACAACAGCAAAATAATGAGACCAAAAATACCAATCATTTTCAGCACTGTCGCGATATTGGCAAACCACTCAGAACTCTTTAAAGAAAAAGTATTGAATAAAGTTAAAACAACAATGCTGATGGCTGCCACGAGGGGAATCATTGCATCCGAATAACCAAAAAACTTTTGACCATAGTCCGCAAAGACAACAATCAGTGCAGCAATGGTTCCTGAACTCACCACCGTTAATAGACACCATCCATAAAGAAATGCTGGCAACTTGCCCATCGTCGATTGCAAATAAGTATATACGCCTCCCGCATGCGCAAAGCGAGAACCCAACTCTGCAAACACCAAAGCACCAATCATACTGACGACACCACCTGCAATCCACAACCAATTCATGGAGGCAATATCTGGAACAGCCGCAGCAATGCTGGTTGGAGTTTTAAATACACCAGATCCAATGGTGCTGCCAATGGCAATCATGATTAAGGCAAAAAGAGACAATCCCTTGTTTTTATTCTCCATATCGGTTGTTTTCGAGATTTGTAAAAGTAAAAAAACGAATTGTTGTTTTATTGGTTATTTTTGTCTTCGATGAAAATTGTCGATCAAGTCAAGCACAAAGCAGGTCTGCAAATGTTGCGAAAGCAACCCGAGCCTTCACGCGTCAAGCAGGCTTTTCACTTTGACAATGCCACATCCATTGGAGTGCTTTATCTGGACGATGATGAAAGATATTTCAATAAAATAAGGTCTTTCTGCAAAGAGCTCAAGGATAAACCCAATATCAAATCCATCAAAGCATTGGGATTTGTCAATACCAAAGAAAAAATGTTGCCGATATGGCAATCTCAGAAATTGGAATTTGGATATTTCACGCAAGACGATCTGAATTGGCATTTGAGACCCATCAATCGCGTCACGGCCTTTAGAAACGAAGACTTTGACATTTTGATCGACTTAACCGACGGCAACACGGTTCCGACATTGTATCTTTTCAAAGAGAGCAAAGCCAAAATGAAAGTTTCTAAACAAGCAACCAAAGCGGAATCCTATGCGGATTTCATGCTCATCATGAAAACCCCTCCAACTTTGGAGGAATACATTGCACAACTCAGAAAATACTTAGGAAATAGCGCATTAAAATGAATGAATTAAAAGGACTAGGAGTAGCCATGGTTACTCCCTTTAAGAAAACGGGAGAGATAGATGTCAATGGTCTCAAAAAACTAACAGACCATCTTGTGACAGGCAATGCGGATTATTTGGTTGTTTTGGGAACAACAGGAGAATCAGTCACCCTTAGTAAGGAAGATAAAAAATTGGTTATTGACACCATCATGACGACCAACAATGGTCGTAAACCCATTGTTCTGGGAGTTGGAGGAAACAACACTGCTGATATTGCTGCTCAAATGTCACGCACCGAAACCCACGGTATTACTGCATTTCTGAGTGTTACCCCATACTACAACAAACCCACTCAAAATGGATTGTTCGAACATTACAAAGCTTTATCTGAGAGCAGTAAGCTTCCCATTTTGCTGTACAATGTCCCTGGAAGAACTGGTGTAAATTTGTTGCCTGATACAGTATCCAAAATTGCTTTTGACTGTAGAAACATCATCGGCATCAAAGAGGCGTCGGGAAATGTAGAGCAAGTTATGTCTGTTATCCAACAAACACCCAAGGAGTTCTTGGTCATCAGCGGCGATGATGCCCTTACCCTTCCCCTCATTGCTGCAGGAGCGGATGGTGTGATTTCCGTTGTTGGTAACGCCTTTCCAAAGGAGTTTTCTGAAATGGTCAAACATGCCTTGAACGGAGACTTCGAAAATGCAAGATCCATTCATTATCGTTTGCTGGACATCATCAAATTGCTTTTTATCGAGGGCAATCCGGCCGGCGTAAAAGAGGTTCTCTCACAATTGGATATATGTGGAGAATATTTGCGCCTGCCATTGGTTCCTGTGAGCCATGATACTAGCGAAAAACTCAGGCATGAGATGATTGATCAAGGTTTCCTTTCTTGATGAAAGTTGATTTATCGCAATACCAGAACCCCCACTACCAGCCTGGTCCTTTTTGGAAAAGGTCTATTTGGCATCTCATAAACGCCCTATTCATTCGGTCATTTCTTCCTTTCAGTTCGCTCAAAATAGGATTGCTCCGAATGTTTGGAGCTCAAATTGGGAAAGGTTGTGTCATCAAACCCGGTGTGAACATTAAGCATCCGTGGATGCTCCACATGGGGGATTATTCCTGGTTAGGAGAAAATGTTTGGATCGATAACATCGCATCTGTGCATATCGGTAGTCATTGCTGTCTATCCCAGGGGGTAGTATGCATCGTCGGGAATCACCGATTTGACAAAGTTCATTTTGACTTGACCTTACATCCCATTCATATCAGTGACGGCGTGTGGGTTGGAGCCATGTCCACCCTACTTCCAGGTTGCCATTTGGAGGAACATTGCGTCATTGTTGCGGGCAGTGTCATCAAAGGCCAAATTCCATCCCATGAAATTTGGGCTGGAAATCCAGCTCACTTTGTCAAAAAAAGGACAATCCTCTGAACAAAATCTTCTTCTCTCGGTTTAAAGAATATGAGAATTTTATTCATACTAATCATCGTCATGCTGGGAGCCTCTTTATTGGCATTCCGCAGCAGGTGGCAAAAACCCAAACAAATGATTTCCAATCAAGAAATGAACTTTCACGATTTAACCATTCAAAGCATTGATGGTCAAAAAATCGACTTCCAAAATTACAAAGGCAAATATGTACTGTGTGTCAATGTGGCCAGCAAATGCGGCTACACCCCTCAATATGAAGATTTACAAAAATTGCAAGAGCAATACAAAGATAAGTTGGTCATTGTTGGATTTCCATGCAACCAATTTATGGGACAGGAGCCCGGCAATGCAGAAGAAATTCAATCATTCTGTTCCAAAAATTATGGGGTTACCTTTCAAATAACCGAAAAAATTGATGTGAAAGGAAAAGATCAACATCCCGTTTACCAGTGGCTAACCATGAAGCAACTCAACGGTGTTTCTGATGCGAGCATCAGTTGGAATTTCAACAAGATTTTGGTTTCACCCGAAGGCAAATGGATGCAACATTTTGGCAGTGCTGTTAAACCGATGAGTGAAGAATTGACGAAGTTCTTTCAATAATTGTTGGTCAACAACCGACAATCATCGTATCTTAGACCATTCACCTTAGACCGATGAGCTTGTTAATCCATATCAACGCCAAGTATCCAAAGTTTTTATACTTTGATTCATTGACGCATGGATCAAAAAAGGGTGAATGGAACGACTTCAATATTGATGGACTGGGTTTTGAAGATTGGTGCAATACTATTTTATTGGAAGAGCCAAATTCAAAAACCCAACTTATTCCACATTGCCGGCTGAACGGAGAGCCTTTTCAATGTATCTATCAAGCAAACGCCAATCGGCGCAGGGTTGTATTTATTGAAGATGTGCCCTTATCCGCAGACTCGAATACATCAGAGTTGTGTATGGCCTTGAACGATGCACAAGAGGTTATTTTTTATTACAACTACCAATACCCATCAGCGATAGAAGATTTGGATTTATCTTGGTTTGGAATGGGTTTGAATGAGTTCCTTGATTTGCATAATGATCATGAATTGATACAAAGTCAAATTCATGATGATCACAGCAGTGGAAGTATTCGTATTAAAAATCCGGTTAGGTTTCAATACAATGATGTCACCCTGACAACAGTTCCCTTGCATCATCAAGGTGAACGCTTTCAATGGATTGCCATACAACTCATTACACAAAGCGAAGAATTGGGAGAGCGATTGTTCTTGATGGAAAAAAAATACAACCGAATCATTGAGAATTTTCAATTGGGATTGTTAGAAGTGGATCATGAGGGAGTGATTATGAAAGCCAACCCCAGCTTTTCGAAAATGAGCGGCTATTCCTTGATTGAGTTATTGGGTCGCGATGCAGGCGGGCTATTGCTCAACGATGAAAATCGTGAGATGATGAAATCCATCAATCACAAAAGAAAGGAAGGGTACTCTGACGCCTACGAACTGTGCATCAGAACAAAAAAAGGAGAGCGTCGCTGGTGGTTGGTCAGTGGTGCTCCCAACTTTGATCGAGAAGGAAATGAAATTGGTTCCATTGGAATTCATTGGGACATTACCAAACAAAAAGTTCTGGAGGAACAGTTGCTCTCGGATAAAAACAGAGCTGAAGCCATCGCTGAATTTAAAACACAGTTCTTAGCCAATATGTCCCATGAAATCAGGACACCATTGAATGCCATTGTTGGAATGACAAGAGAACTGAAATTGATTGCCAACACCCCCCAGCAAAAAGAGTTCATCAATGTTGCTCAAATTGCCAGCACCACCCTATTGAGCATTATCAATGACGTGTTGGATTATTCCAAATTGGAGGCAGGCAAATTAAGCCTTGAAAACAGGCCGTTCTCATTGGTTGAAGTCATCGAAAATGCAGCCATCTTGGTTGCGGATAAGATCAAAGACAAGAAATTAGAATTTGAATTTATACAACCGCATCAACAGCTCCCTTTCCTCATGGGAGATGATATTCGGATTCAACAATGCATCTTAAATCTGTTGAGCAATGCCACCAAATTTACGCAAGTTGGAAAAATAGACGTAGCATTGACCGTTGTTAAAGAAGACAATCAGTCCATTTTGACAACCATCCAAGTAAGTGACACCGGAGTGGGAATGGACCCTTCTTATTTAGAACACGTATTTGAGAAATTTTCTCAAGCAGACGAAACCATCTCACGCACGTATGGCGGTTCTGGATTGGGACTGAGCATCACCAAGTCACTCATTGAAATGATGGGTGGTACCATTTTCATTGACAGCAAAAAGCATCATGGGACAAGCGTTTTGCTCACCATTCCTTTCAAAAAATCCATAGAAGCAATCCCCATATCCCATCAGCAAAACAACACGCAACACAATAACATCAGCGGAATGCGTGTATTGGTGGTGGAAGACAATGCCCTGAATCGTGCTGTTGCGCATGCATTTCTTCAAAGGCATGGCGTTTTGGTAACAGAAGCGCACGATGGTATCCAAGCACTTGAGGTCATCAGCAATGACCACTTTGATTTGGTTTTAATGGACATCCAAATGCCCACCATTGATGGTATTGAAGCTTGCAAAATCATGCGATCCAAAGGAATCATTTTACCCATTATTGCTCTAACGGCCAATGCGCAGCAGTCAGAAAGAGTAAAATGTCACAATGCTGGAATGGATGATTATTTGGTAAAACCTTTTGAAGAAGAGGAAATCATTCAAACTTTATCCAAACATTATCGTAGAAGGGATAAAAGCACAATCACAATGAAACCTCAATCCAGTTCTGAACCATCTTTTGGACTAGATCGCATCAAGGATTTGGTCGGAGAAGATCCAGCTGTAGTGAATAGCATCGTTCAACTTTTTGTTCGTGAGGGAACACGCATTGCCAATGAAGTGAGTCTGGCCATCGAAGAG
>JACCDO012092868.1_pt1 | contig 39727 bp, 41 predicted proteins | sample 7446101 | NCBI WGS metagenome assembly JACCDO01 (sample SAMN15323440, study PRJNA562643) | freshwater metagenome | isolation source: river surface water | place: USA:Blue River Watershed | collected 2017-08-16 | reverse complement strand
TTCGTACTCAAGCAATTGTGCAATCAATGACACCAAAAGAGCGGCGAGATCCCAAAATCTTAAATGGCTCACGACGCAGCCGAATTGCGAAGGGCAGCGGTAGAACTGTTACGGAAGTAAACAATCTAGTAGATCGATTTAGCGCTGCCCAGAAAATGATGAAGCAGATGAGGGGCGGAAAGATTCCGGGCGGAATGGGACTTCCCCCTGCAATGGCTTCCGGAATTTCTGGTGGAATACCAAATCTTGGTTCACCGGCAAATAGAGTGCCGCCGAAGAAAAAGTCTCGTTCTGGAAATCCCGCTAAAAGAGCTATTGAAGAAGGGCGCTGAGCGGCAGCTAACCCCTCGAATTGGGGATTTCTCAGCTACATGGCAGGATTAGGACCCTGTTCAAGAGCCCTCTACCTCTTGACCGGTACCTGTAAAAAAAGTTCGGTTGTCATCGCCATGGCATCCCACTCGTGGGATGAGAACCGCTCGAAGAAATAAGGAGCAAGCCCTAGTGGCAGTAAAAATTAGATTGGTACGTCTTGGAAAAATTCGTACCCCGCACTACCGCATTGTCGTTGCCGACTCGCGCAAAGCTAGAAATGGTTTGAAGATTGAGGAGATTGGTCGTTATTCGCCAGCCTCAGATCCTTCATTAATTGAAGTCAACTCTGAGCGCGCTCAACATTGGTTAAAGAGTGGAGCTCAGCCAACAGAGGCAGTAGAGGCGCTTCTAAAGGTGACTGGAGATTGGCAGAAATTCAAAGGTATTGCAGGAAGTGAAGGAACACTTAAGACTCTTCCAGCTCGTCCAGATAAGCGCGTTGCATACGAGGCAGCCGTTAAGTCAGCGATGAATGAGCCAAAAGATGGCGCTACCACAATGAAGAAGCGCGCCGCCGAGAAGCTTGCAGCCAAGACAACTCCAGCTGAGGAGACTCCAGCTGTAGAACCAGAAGCCGTTTCCAATGTCACAGAAGCACCAGTTGCAGAAGCGCCAGTCGTAGAAGCACCTGCTGAGACACCCGCTGAAACTTCAGCTGAGTAATTTCCTAAATCTCAGAATCGTTACGGAGTGAAAATGATTGATGAGGCTCTTGAGCATTTAGTAAAAGGCATAGTTGATAATCCAGAAGAGGTTGTCATTACCGAACGCGAAGGCAGACGGGGAACCACCCTGGAGGTTCGCGTCCACCCAGATGACATCGGCAAGGTCATCGGAAGAAATGGTCGCACGGCAAAAGCGTTGCGCACCGTGGTCTCGGCACTTGCTGGCCGAAGCGTTCGCGTCGATTTAATCGAGGCGGACGAAGCGCGCTAGCGCTTATCTGTGCAACTTGTCGTAGCACGAATCGGACGCGCTCATGGCGTGCGCGGTGAAGTTACGATTGAAGTTCGTACCGATAAGCCTGATGAGCGATTTTTCATTGGCGGAGTTCTAGAGACTGAACCGGCAAATCTAGGTCCACTCAAAATCGCCTCAATCCGAAATCACAACGGAACCCTTCTTCTCTCCTTTGTAGGTAGAGAAGATAGAAGTAAGGCAGAAGAACTTCGCAATGTCTTGCTTATTGCCGATGTCGAGTTAGCTGACAAGGAGCTCGACGAGGATGAGTTTCACGCCACCGAAATTCTTGGGTGTTCGGTATTTCTAGAGAGTGGCGAGATCCTCGGCGAGGTCATCGATATCCTGCAGCTTCCCTCGCAGGACACTCTAGTTGTGAAGCGTTTAAGCGATGGATTGGAAGTTCTAATTCCGTTTGTTAAAAAGCATGTTCCGGAACTAAATCTCAAGTCAAGGAAAATTGTTGCTAGAGATGTGGAGGGATTGATATGAGGATAACTGCGATAACAATCTTTCCTGAATATTTTGCCCCAATGAAACTTTCGTTGATTGGTAAGGCTATTGAATCAAACCTGATTAGCTTTAAAACCGTAGATCTCCGTGAATTCACCACAGATAACCATCGCACTGTTGATGACACTCCATATGGCGGCGGGGCCGGAATGGTTATGAAGCCTGAGCCATGGGGAGAAGCAATCGATGCTGAATTAGTTGGAGGTGGAGAGGTATTAGATCTCATAATTCTTACACCGAGTGGAGCTCGATTTAATCAATCTAAAGCTAGAGAGTTGGCAGCTTCCAAGAATTTAGTTTTTGCCTGTGGGAGGTATGAAGGCATCGACGCTCGCGTCGCAGAGCATTACAAACAGGTTGCAGGCGCTCGAGTTCATGAGATCTCAATCGGCGATTACGTTTTAAATGGAGGCGAAGTCGCAGCTCTTGTGATCATCGAAGCAATAACTCGATTGATTCCGGGAGTGATTGGAAATCCCGAATCCCTATTGGAAGAGTCGCATAACGAAATTGGCGAAGTGGAGTATCCGGTCTATACAAAGCCAACAATTTGGCGAGGTTTAGAAGTTCCTGAGGTCCTTACATCTGGAAATCACGGTGAAATTGCGAGATGGCGCCGCGAAGAGGGCTTGCGTCGCTCTGAATCGTTACGGAAGAGCGAATAAGCGGGGAATAATCCCGACACGCCGGCCGTTGGTCAGGACATGCGCCTTGGGTTTGGGCATTATCCGCCCCGAGGTAATGACGGTTCATAAGAATCGTCGAGATTTCATTGAGAGGTGGTGAAGATCGATGGCAACAGATTACGACACCCCGCGAAAAACCGATGAAGAGCTCCATGAGGAATCTCTTGAAGAGCTAAAAGCGAAGCGAGCTGAAATAGCTTCGGCCCAGATTGATGTTGATGAAGAAGATCCGGAGAACGTCGAACTTCCCGGCGCTGACTTATCTGGCGAAGAGCTCGCCGTCCGCGTTGTTCCACGTCAAGAGAATGAATTTACTTGCTCACGTTGCTTCTTGGTTCATCACCATACCCAACTTGCGAGGGGCGAAGGGGCTAAGGCTGTCTGTAAAGATTGCGCTTAATCTTTAATTACTTGCTTAAGTAAGTTTTGAATTCACTTGCTCGTCGCGAACTTACTAGCCAATATGGAGTGGGATCTCTTGGGTCATCAAGCATTACCTTCATCCCCGCTTTTACCCAGAACCTAATTGCTAGGTAAGCACGTGGATCTAGGCCAGCACCTCTCTCATATTTCATTTCTTCTTCATTTAATGGGATGACCGCTTTGATATAGCGACTCTCAATCTCAGCCTTTCCAACTATGAGTGTCTTGTTTGAAGCAATCAGGCGAAGACGAGAAGTAAAAGAAAAGAAGAGCGTAAGCGCCATGAGCGCGAAAGCTAAAATCGCCAGGGCTAAATCTGAGAGTGCTACGCCTACTGCAATTACTATCGAGGCATTAAGAAAGATAAAGAGAAGCCAGACTCGAATAGACCAGTTAATAACCTCGCGCATAGCAGGGTAATCTTCTCACTATGTCGCGTGGCTTAAGTATTACTCCACCACAGGGTGTTTCGGTTCCACCTCGACACCCACAAGCTCCGGCGCCTGGCTCACTTTTAGGATCTCACAATCAAGATTGTTTCGGTTGTGGAGCATCGCATCCAACTGGTTTACATCTCACTGCTTTCGCTGGAGAAGGTATGAAAATTACCGCGAAGTTCACAGTAGGAGAACATCACCAAGGAGCCCCTGGGCTGGCACATGGCGGATTACTTTCGTGCGCATTTGATGAAGCGCTAGGCAAATTAATGTGGCTCGTAAGGGAACCTGCGGTTACTGGAAGATTAGAAACGTCATTTTTGATGCCGGTCCAAGTTGGAAAGACTCTTTACATTACTGCCGAGATTGTTGGTCAAGAAGGTAGAAAAATCTATTGTCATGCCGAGGGGCGAATCGGCAGCGAGGATGGACCAATCGCAGTCGAAGCTGCCGCCATCTTTGTCACCGTGCCAGTCGAGCATTTCATCGAAAATGCTCCCGAAAGCTTTAGAGCTACGCTCTTTGGCTCGGCAGCGCCAGAGCTAGAGATAAATCCATGAAAGTTCTTGTAACTCGACTCGATCCGAATCTGCCGCTTCCTACATATGCCAAACCTGGAGATGCTGGCGCAGATCTTTATTCAAGAATAGATATAGAACTCAGTCCGATGCAGCGAGCCCTCGTCCCAACAGGACTAGCAATCGCCCTACCACCGGGTTATGCCGGATTTATACATCCTCGCTCTGGAAGAGCTGCCAAAGAGGGTTTATCGATGGTCAATGCTCCAGGAACTATTGATGCTGGCTATCGAGGTGAAATTCAAGTTATTTTGATAAATCTAGATAGCGAGAAGAAGATAACAATCAAGCGCGGTGAGCGGATTGCGCAATTAGTGATTAAGGAAGTCTCCCAGGCAGAATTTGTGGAAGTGGAGCAGTTACCAGGAACAAGTAGGGGAGAAGCAGGTTTTGGATCGTCTGGAAAATCATGAGTAATTCCGAGAGCCATGATGCGAGTAAACACGACGATGATAAAGCAAGAGTTCTAGCTGCTTTCGGTGGGAAGAAAGGGCTGCTGGACTCTGGAGCTCCGGCGCTTATCTTTTTAGTTGCCTTTAATTTCAATAAAGATGTACGCGACTCTGCCTATCTGGCTTTAGGCTTTTCTTTGATAGTTACGATTATCCGGCTCGCCAAACGAGACACAATTCAACATGCAGTCTCTGGGGTAATCGGTGTCGCATTCTGCGCCTGGCTCTCTAATCGCAGCGGTAAAGCAGAAGATTTTTATCTTCCTGGCCTCTGGACTAATGCGATTTATGGGGCCGCTTACGCCTTCTCAATTCTGATTCGTTGGCCGGTTGTTGGATTAGTTCTTGGACCATTGCTAGGCGAGAATTTTAAGTGGCGAAAAGATCCAGTGCGTCGAAGAGTTTATGCAAAAGCAACTTGGATATGGGTTGGACTTTTTGCTGCACGTTTGATTGTGCAGTATCCGCTCTATCTCTCTGGAAATGTAAATCTATTGGGAACTGCAAGGCTGATTATGGGCTTTCCATTATTTGCAGTTGCCGCTTGGCTAACCTGGCAGATCGTAAAAAATGGCCCTAAATTGAAAGAGGAACTGCGTCCCGCTTAACTTGCGATGAAGCAACCTTTGATTTGATTCTCTGCCTCAGCTGAAGCTACAAAAATCAACTCATCACCAGCGCTGAATAAGTCATGAGGCGAAGGCGCGATTACATGCCCATCTCGAATGATTGCAGCGAGCGAGGCATCTTTAGGCAAAGAAATCTCTGAGACTGCTTTACCGATACAAATCGAGTTATCAGGAAGGGTTATCTCAACAAGATTGGCTTCACCGGACTTTATCGAGAAGAGCCGGACTACATCACCAACGCTCACAGCTTCTTCCACTAGCGCCGCAATTATTCGCGGCGTCGATACGGCAACATCCACGCCCCAGGATGAGTCAAAGAGCCACTCATTTTTTGGATGATTAACTCGGGCAACAACGCGGGGAACTCCATATTCTGTTTTCGCTAGTAGTGAGGCGACGAGATTTGCTTTGTCATCACCCGTTGCAGCAACTAGGACTTGGCATTGGCCCAGGCCAGCTTTATCAAGGGTTGAGATTTCACAAGCATCTGCGAGAAGCCATTCTGCATTCGGGACGCTATCCATCTTCAATGACTTGGGATTCTTGTCGATTAGAAGAACTTGGTGGCCATTTGAAATCAACTCGCGAGCAATAGCTCGTCCAGCATTTCCTGCTCCAGCAATTGCAATCTTCATGATTTATCACTCGGTGGTTGGGATAAAGATGAAACTACATCATTCAAATCCTTATCGTTTACGAGAACATGTACTACGTCGCCTTCTTGGAGCACGGTATGTTCATCAGCAATCATTCCGTCTCCTAACCTAGTGATAAAAGCTACTCGAGCCTTTGTAATACTCTCGATGGACATTGCTGGATGGCCAAACCAATCTCGATGAATTTGAACTTCAGCTAATTGAACCTTTCCGGAAGCATCTTGCCATTCGGACTTTGCTCCCGAAGGAAGGATCCGACGCATAATCTGATCGGTTGTCCAAAGAACGGTTGCGACAGTTGGAATTCCTAATCGTTGATAGATTTCAGCGCGACCTGGGTCATAGATTCTTGCTACAACGTTATCAACGCCATAAGTTTCACGCGCCACTCGGGCAGCGAGAATATTTGAGTTATCGCCATCAGAAACTGCGGCGAACGCATCTGCTCTTTCGATTCCAGCCTCTATCAAGGTGTCGCGATCGAAGCCAATTCCGGCAACGGTTAACCCATTAAAGTCGGCGCCCAGGCGACGAAAAGCTTCGCGATCTTGATCGATAACCGCGACAGAATGTCCTAGAGCTTGAAAATCCTTCGCGAGGGTAGATCCGACTCGGCCACAACCCATAATCACGATGTGCACAAAGGGAGAATTTACACCTTTAGGCTTAGGCGAGAGTAATCCCCGCGCGAAAACGAGGTTGAAATGAATGTCGGCGACGAGTTTGTTCTCGATATTTCTTCAATCGCCCATGGTGGACACTTTGTCGCGCGCCACGAAGGACGGGTGATCTTTGTTCGTCATGCGATATCTGGAGAGAAAGTAAAGGTTCGGATAACTGAGATTTCGAAGAACTTTGCTCGAGGCGATGCTGTCGAGATAGTAAACGCGTCGAAAGATCGAATTGCGCCAGCTTGTAGATATGCCAAACCTGATGGTTGTGGGGGGTGCGATTTTCAGCACGTAGAGCCGCAAGCTCAGCGAAGTTATAAAGCAGCCATTATCAAGGAGCAATTCAAGCGACTAGCAAAGATGGATATTGAGGTAGAAGTAGAAGAAGTAGCTCCAACTCAAGGGTGGCGATCTCGGATGCAATTCACTGTATCTGAGAATCGAAAGATTGCTATGTATCAAGCGCGGAGCAATAAACTCATTGAGATCGATGAATGCAAAATTGCGCATCAATCAATCAAAATTGCAGACTTAAACGCTCAGAAACTTCCCCCAGGAAAGAAAGTAGACGTAGCTGTCGGTAGTGATGGTGAGGTAGTTGTTGCCATTGAAGGCAGAGAAAACTTCGCCCTGGTGAACCAAAACGTCAATGGTTTTAATTTCTCGTTAACCCCAGAGAGTTTTTGGCAGAGCCATATAGCTGCTCCGAAGACATTGGTCGATGCGGTACTTGAATTCGCAGAATTAAAGATTGGAGATCACCTCTACGACCTGTATTCGGGGGTGGGGCTCTTTGCTAGTGGTGCTTTGAAACCAATTGGGGATACCGGCCGGATTACCTTAATCGAGGAGTCTGCTAGTGCAATAACTGATGCCAGGCGAAATTTTGCAAATTATGCAAATGTAGAGATTGTGGAGGGCAAGGTCGAGCGAGAGCTTAAACGCTTCGTTAAGGGCGATGTAGTGATCATTGATCCGCCTCGATCCGGAGCGGGGGAGCGAGTGATCCGACAAATCTTGGCGCTTTCTCCTCGTACATTGATTTACGTGGCTTGCGATCCTGCAGCGCTCGCTCGGGACACAGAGATCTTGGAGCGTTTCGACTACGCCTTAGATGGAATAAGGGCCTTTGACCTCTTCCCAATGACCCAGCACATAGAGAGTGTGGCGCGCTTCATCAGAAGAGGCTAGTTTCATTATTTGGTTCCGAAACTCTCACGGTTAGGATTCGGATATGAGTAAGAATTCATTTGGGGCCAAGCGAGTTCTAGAAGTTTCGGGCAAGAATTACGAAATCTTCGACATCACTGGACTGGAAGGTTCAGCTTCGCTTCCTTTTTCGCTAAAAATTCTTCTCGAAAATTTATTGAGAACTGAAGATGGCGCAAACATCACCGCTGCCCAAATCAAGGCGTTAGCAAATTGGAACCCTGACTCCCAGCCTGATACTGAAATTCAATTCACGCCAGCGCGAGTGATAATGCAGGATTTCACGGGCGTGCCCTGTTTCGTAGATCTTGCGACAATGCGAGAGGCGATTGCTGAATTAGGTGGCAATCCAACAAGAGTCAATCCACTTGCTCCTGCAGAATTAGTAATCGATCACTCGGTAATCGCAGATAAGTTTGGCACCTCTACTTCATTTGAAGAGAATGTCGATATTGAGTACCAGAGAAATACAGAGCGTTATCGCTTCCTCCGTTGGGGTCAAACCGCTTTTGATGAGTTCAAGGTTGTGCCACCCGGAACTGGAATAGTTCACCAGGTAAATATCGAATATTTAGCTCGAGTGATTATGACAAGAGAAGTGTCTGGAACGCTCCGCGCCTATCCCGACACGGTTGTTGGAACGGACTCTCACACAACCATGGTCAATGGCCTTGGCGTTCTTGGTTGGGGCGTTGGTGGAATTGAAGCTGAGGCAGCACTTCTGGGCCAGCCAGTATCGATGTTGATCCCAAGAGTTGTTGGATTCAAATTGAAGGGCGCTCTTCCGATGGGGACTACAGCGACCGATTTGGTTCTAACAATCACAGAAATGCTCCGTAAACATGGCGTGGTTGGAAAGTTTGTTGAGTTCTATGGACCGGGAGTCAGCGCCCTTCCGATGGCAAACAGAGCAACTATTGGAAATATGTCACCCGAGTACGGTTCGACGGTAGCGATTTTTCCGATTGATGAAGAGACCTTGAAATATCTAGAGCTAACGGGAAGAAGTCAGGAACAACGCAGTCTCGTTGAAAGCTACGCAAAGGCCCAAGGTATTTGGCATGATCCAAGTGCGACTCCACGCTACTCAGAACATCTTGAATTAGATCTAGCGAGCGTTGTTCCATCTATCGCTGGGCCAAAGCGCCCCCAAGATCGCGTAGCGCTAAGTGATGCTAAGAGTTCTTTTGCAAAGTCTCTCCCGAGCTACCTTAGTGAAAAGTCTTCCAAGAGCGAGATTCCCGTAACCGTTAGTAACAAATCTGGATCAGTAAGCAATGGCGCAGTCGTAATTGCCTCCATAACTTCTTGCACAAATACATCGAATCCGAGCGTCATGATTGGCGCCGGCTTACTTGCTAAGAAGGCGGTAGAGAAAGGGCTCGTAAGTAAGCCATGGGTAAAGACAACGCTTGCGCCGGGTTCAAAAGTCGTCACAAATTATTATGAGAAGTCTGGTCTAACTCCCTATCTAGAGAAACTCGGATTCAATCTAGTGGGGTATGGCTGCGTTACATGTATTGGAAATTCTGGACCACTTCCAGTCGAAGTGAGTAAAGCCGTAAATGAGAATGATTTAGCGGTAGCTGCAGTCCTCTCCGGAAACCGAAATTTTGAGGGACGCATTAGCCCAGATGTAAAAATGAATTACTTGGCATCACCACCGCTTGTTGTCGCCTATGCCTTAGCCGGAACCATGAATCATGATTTTGAGCGAGAGCCTCTTGGCAAGGATTCGCAAGGCAACGATGTCTTCCTTCGCGATATCTGGCCATCACCACAAGAGATTCAAGGTGTAATAGATAGCGTAATCTCATCTGAAATGTTCAAACGTGATTACGCGAGCGTCTTTGCCGGTGATCATCGTTGGACCTCACTGGATACTCCGACCGGTAAGACATTTGAGTGGGATTTAAACTCCACTTACGTCCGCAAACCGCCTTATTTTGAAGGGATGCCTCGCTCTCCAAAGCCAGTAACTGATATTGCTGGTGCGCGAGTTCTAGCAAAGCTAGGTGATTCAGTAACTACAGATCACATTTCACCGGCTGGATCGATTAAGCCAGATTCTCCTGCAGGAAAGTATCTCCAAGAGCATGGTGTACAGAAATCAGATTTCAACTCCTATGGATCTAGGCGTGGAAATCACGAGGTGATGATTCGTGGCACATTTGCCAATATCCGATTGAAGAATCTCTTGCTTGATGGAGTTGAAGGTGGATTCACAAGGAACTTCTTGAGCAATGGAGCACAGACCACTATTTATGATGCATCGGTTGCTTATCAAGCAGCAAATATTCCACTAGTAATACTCGCCGGCAAAGAATATGGCTCTGGATCTTCTAGGGATTGGGCGGCAAAAGGAACTGCGCTTCTCGGAGTTAGAGCAGTCATCGCAGAATCATTTGAAAGAATTCATCGATCCAACCTAATTGGCATGGGCGTACTTCCTCTTCAATATCTAGATGGCGAGAGCGCAGAAAGCCTTGGACTTCGCGGCGATGAGGTCTATGAGATCACCGGCATCACAGAATTAAATAATGGAAAAATTCCCGCTACCGTGACTGTCAAGGCCGGCGAGAAGACCTTCAAGGCCAAGGTACGTATCGATACCCCTGGTGAGGCGGATTACTACCGACATGGCGGCATCATGCAGTACGTGTTGCGCTCACTTCTCGCTTAGATTGTTGCTTAGCTAATAGTTACCATAGGCGCTATGAAGTTCTTGCCAAGGATTAAGTCACCCTCTGATTTGGCGCGCTTGAGTAGCGAAGAACTTAATGAACTCTCTCAGGAAATCCGCACATTTCTCATCGATAAAGTTTCAAAATCAGGTGGACATCTAGGACCGAACCTCGGCATCGTAGAGCTCACCGTTGCCGTACATCGCGTTTTCCAATCACCGCATGATGTCGTTATTTTTGACACTGGCCACCAGTCATATGTGCACAAACTTCTTACTGGAAGAGCTGAAGGTTTTGAGAAGCTCCGTCAACGTGGAGGTGTTTCGGGATATCCGAATAGACGCGAGAGCGAACATGATGTGGTGGAGAACTCTCATGCATCAACCGCTCTCTCGTGGGCGGACGGAGTTGCCAGAGCATTTAGCGTCCAAGGCATTCAAGATCGCACGGTAGTCGCCGTTGTAGGCGATGGAGCGCTCACGGGTGGAATGTCATGGGAGGCGCTGAACAATATTGCTGCATCAAAAGATCTTCGATTGGTGATCGTTATAAATGATAATGAACGTTCTTATTCCCCAACTATCGGGGGAGTTGCCACTTATCTATCAACTTTAAGGGCTACAAAAGGTTATGAGAAGTTCTTGGATTGGGGTAAAGGCGTGCTTGAGCGAACCCCGGTCGTTGGACAACCAATTTATGAAACTCTTCATGGAATGAAAAAAGGGCTGAAGGATATCGTTGCTCCACAAGGTATGTTTGAAGATCTCGGCCTTAAATATCTTGGTCCGATTGATGGCCATGACATAGTGGCGCTAGAAAGAGCTTTAACTCAAGCGAAGAAATTTGAAGGTCCGGTCCTAGTACATGCAATCACCGAGAAGGGGCGCGGACATGCGCCCGCGATTAATGATGAAGCTGAAAAATTCCATGCAGTAGGCGTAGTTGACCCCGAAACTGGTGAGCCACTTGCAAAGAGTGGCAAGACTTGGACTCAAGAATTTTCAGATGCCTTAGTAGAACTTGGCGAAAAACGTAAGGATATTGTGGCGATTACTGCTGCAATGTTGGGCCCAACCGGACTAGATAAGTTCCAGGCAAGATACCCAGAGCGGACTTTTGATGTCGGAATTGCAGAACAACATGCCACTACTTCTGCTGCTGGAATGGCATTTGCGGGGCTGCATCCCGTTGTTGCGGTTTATTCAACTTTCTTGAACCGCGCATTTGACCAACTTCTCTTAGATGTTGCGCTTCACAAAGCGGGAGTTACTTTTGTATTGGATCGTGCCGGAGTTACGGGCGATGATGGTCCATCACATCATGGAATCTGGGATTTGGCGCTCACCGGGATTGTCCCGACCCTAAAAGTAGCCGCACCAAGAGATGGAGCGCGCTTACGAGAGTTACTTGACGAAGCTTCTCTTGTTAGCGACGCTCCTACTTTGCTTAGATTCCCGAAGGGTGCAATAAATTCTGACCTACCGGCATTCGAGCGACGTGATGGAGTAGATGTTCTTTACCGAGGCGAGAGCCCTGACATTCTGATGATTGCTGTAGGCGCCATGGCACAGCTTGCAGTTGATGCGGCCGCCCAGGCATATCGCGAAGGAGTTGGCGTAACAGTTATCGATCCAAGATGGGTTAGACCTCTTCCAATTGCAACTCTGGCCAGGATGTCAGATCGATATTCACGGATTGTCGTAATCGAAGATGGCATCAAAAACGGTGGAATTTCCAGCGCGCTTTCTGATGCCTTCCGAGAACTTGGCATTGCGATTCCTATCCATTCAATCGGAATTCCGGTTGATTTCTTTGAACATGCAAAGCGGAATCAGATCCTTGAAGATCTAGGAATTACCGTTCAATCAGTTGCCCGCCAATTAGTTAGTTGGTTCTCAAGTGGCGCTAAGCAGGAAGGGACGCAACTCCATGTGGATGAAAGCGCTTCCCGCAAACCAACTCACTGATTCCTTCGCGATCTAGGTAAGGGAGAATGCCACCTAAGTGAAGTGGCCATCCAGCTCCAAGTAACATACATAAATCAATCTCGGATGGGGTTGCGACAACGCCTTCATCAAGCATCATCCGCGCTTCTTCGGCAAGAGCCTTAAGAGCGCGCAACCTTACGTCTTCTGAAGTTGAGGGCTGTGCGCCTTTTTCAACAAGAGCTAGCGCTTCTTGGTTAGCCACTAACTTTCCAGATTCATCCTTAACATAGAAAGTCTTAACTCCCTTTTCTACCAAACGTGAGACAGTTGGTGAGACTTTGTAACGCGGACCAAGGTTTGCGTTTAGCGTCTTGGAGACATGAAGGGCTACCCCTGGACCCACTAATCCGAATAGTTCAAGAGGTGACATTGGGAATCCGAGTGGCCGAAGCGCAGAATCTGCAACGTCATAAGGAGTTCCCTCATCAATTGCATCCGTAACTTCACCCATAAAACGTGTGAGAAGTCGATTGACTACAAATCCCGGAGCATCCTTACAGATGATCATGGTCTTCTTGAGTTCTTTACCAACGTTTATTGCAGTGGCGGTTGTCGCATCATCAGTCTTTGAAGTACGTGCAACCTCAAGAAGTGGCATAACTGCGACTGGATTGAAGAAATGGAAGCCGACAACTCGTTCTGGATGAGCAAGGCCTTCACCCATCTTCTCTACTGAGAGTGACGAAGTATTTGTGGCAAGAACACATTCAGACGAAATAATCTTCTCCAAGTCTTTGAAGAGCTTCTGTTTGATTGATAGTTCCTCAAAGACCGCTTCGATAATAAAGTCTGCGCCAGCAAAAACGCCCTGGTCGGTGGAGCCACTAACTAAGCCCTTTAGCCGCGCAGCACCTTCTGGATTTAATCGCTTCTTTTCTACTAATTTATCGATTTCGCTTTTGATCCAAGCGATACCTTTATCAACCCGAGTTTGATCTAGGTCGGTCAAAACTACTGGGACTCTTAAATTTCGAATTATCAGAAGTGCAAGTTGTGAGGCCATTAAACCTGCGCCAACTACTCCTACTTTAGAGACCTTGCGAGCGAGGGCTGGCTTTGGAGCTCCTTCAACCTTCTTCTTTTTCTTCTGAATCAAGTTGAATGCATAAAGGGAGGCGCGCAGCGGATTTGCCATAACAAGATTGGCGAGAACTTCATCCTCAGCATCAAAGCCTTGATCTAACGTATTTGTTCTAGCCGCGGCTATGAGCTCCAAGGCGCGACGGGGGGATTCGATATCCGCTCCACCATATTTCTTTGCAACCGCCGCTTTGCCGGTGGCGATAGCTCGTTCCCAGGCTGGTTCATCCTTGCTGTGATCTATCCGTTCTAACTTCTTCTTGCCGCTCAAGATATCGGCAGCAAAGGCACAGGACCGCTCCAGAAAATCTGCCGGTTCGAAGACTGCATCAACAACACCAAGTGCGAGTGCATCCTTAGCTTTCATCATAGTGTTGTTATTTAACGCGTTGAGAATTATTACTTGTACAGCTTTTTCTGGGCCAATCAATTTCGGCAGAATAGTTGCCCCACCCCAGCCCGGGACTAAGCCGAGGAAACATTCGGGTAGTGCGGTGAATGCGGTTGAAGCTAAAGTGCGATAGTTGCAATGCAGACCAATCTCAAGTCCACCGCCAAGAGCCAGACCATTAGTAAATGCGAAAGTTGGTTTTTTGCTTCGAGCAAAGCGCTTGAACAAATCATGTCCAAACTTTCCGATCGCCAAAGCTTGGGACTTATCTTTAACAAACGGTAGGGCGGAAAGATCGGCTCCTGCTGCGAAGATAAAAGGTTTTCCTGTTATCGCAATCGCCGAAGACGAGCTCGCTTCGGCAGAAGTTAAGGCAGTTTCAATCTCCTTTAGTGACTTTGGACCGAGAGTGTTCGGTCGGTTGTAATCCAAGCCGTTATCTAGAGTTATGAGCGAGAGCGTTCCGCTGAAACCAAATGGTGAGAGATCGACCTCGCGGAGCAGCGCCTTGGTTACAACTTCTTCGGGGGCGCCTTCAGGAGTGTTTAATTCGCTCATCTTTAAGCCTTTCCAAAATCTTTGTGGTGTGGGTTCTCCCAAATTACGGTTCCACCCATTCCTAAGCCAATGCACATTGTGGTTATTCCATAACGCACCTCGGGGCGCTCCTTAAAACCTTCTGCGAGATTTAACATCAGTCTTATTCCGGATGAAGCAAGTGGATGACCAACAGCGATAGCGCCACCATAAATATTCACCCTTGGATCTTCATCTGCAATCCCAAAGTAATCCAGAAATGAGAGAACTTGGATTGAGAAAGCCTCATTAATCTCGAATAGGCCAATATCGCCAATTTCTAACCCAGCTAGCTTCAAAGCTTTTATGGTTGAAGGGACTGGTCCATATCCCATGATTTCCGGCTCAACTCCGGCAAAGGCAAATGTAACTAGCTTTGCTTTTATGCCAAGACCTAATTCTTTAGCTTTACTCTCGCTGGCAAGAAGTGCAGCAGTTGCACCATCATTTAAGCCAGCAGCATTTCCGGCAGTGACTCTTCCTGATGGACGAAATGGAGTCTTTAAAGCAGCAAGTGCTTCTAGCGTTGTTCCAGGGCGGGGTGGTTCATCGATAGTTGCAACGCCCCAACCTTGTTCAGCGCTTCGTACCGCAACCGGAATCAAATTTGGTTGAATCTTTCCAGATTTGTATGCGGCTGCAGTTTTTTCTTGAGAGGCAAGGGCATATTTATCAGCGCGCTCTTTTGTCAGATGTGGAAATTTATCGTGGAGTCGCTCGGCGGTATTTCCCATGGAAAGCGCATCGGTATCAACAATCTTCTCCGCGAGATATCTAGGGTTGGGATCCATGCCTTCGCCCATCGGATGATTTCCCATATGTTCAACGCCGCCAGCGATCGCAAGGTTGTACGCACCCATATTTATTGCACCTGCGATTGTTGTTACTGAGGTCATCGCGCCTGCGCACCAACGATCAACTGAGTAACCAGGAACAGTCTTGGGAAGTCCTGCCAAAATCGCTGTGGAGCGACCAAGATTCATTCCTTGATCGCCAAATTGAGTAGCTGCGGCGATGGCAACATCATCGATATCGCTTGGGCTCACTCCAGGATTTCGCTCTAGGAGTCCGCGGATTGCGCGAACCATGATGTCATCGGCGCGAGTGCCGGCGTAAAGACTCCCGGCTTTGCCAAAGGGAGTGCGGACAGCATCGACAAGAACTACATTGGTTTTAGCGGTGGCAGATTTCATGCCACAACCCTACTCGCCAGTAGGCTTTTTAGACACCCATCGAATTGGGCCAACATGCTCTAGGGCAACCGTTTTTCCGACTTCAAACTTAAGCGGACCGGTAACTCTGACCTTTATCTCCTTGGAGTATCCAGGCAACTCCAGCTCCAGAACTGCGTCATGGCCGTAGTAGTGAATCTGGGTGATTTTGGCCTTAGGTAGATCAGCTTTTTTCTCATGAATTCGAATTTCTTCTGGCCTAATAAGAATTGAGCCTGCCTCTATCTCCCCAGATGCCTCAAGTGAAAGTGAATGCAAGGGAGAGAGCAACTTCCCTCGATTCTTCTTTAAACGCTGAGCTGGTAGTTCGAGAATGTCACCCGTACTTTCAGCAATATCTGCTGAAACGGGGGTCATGTAAACACTTTCTGGCGTTCCTGATTGCACTACTTGTCCATCTCTCATAAGCGCAATCAAATCGGCAGATACGAGCGCATCCTCGCGATCATGTGTCACCATGAGGGAGGTCGTCTTCGACTTCTTTAGCAATGAGACAACTTCACCGCTTACTTCAGCTCTTAAGGCATGATCAAGATTTGAGAATGGTTCATCAAGAAGAACTATGGCGGGGCGAATCGCCAGAGCACGCGCTAGCGCAACTCTTGTTTGTTGGCCACCACTAAGTTGATGAGGTTTGCGAGATGTAAATCCAGTTAACCCAACAAGATCTAACATCTCTTCAATCAATAGTTCTCTATCAGCCCCTTTTAAATTCTTTGCAAGCGCAAAACCAACATTCTCGCCCACGCTTAAATGCGGAAACAAGCCTCCTTCTTGAGGCAGATAACCGATATTTCGCTTATGTGGCGGAAGTACAAGAGAAGAAACGCTAACAAGTTGTTTTCCAAAACGGATTGCCCCAGATGATGGACGCACTAACCCAGCAATTGTGCGCAGCAAGGTTGTTTTGCCACATCCGGATGGACCCAAGAGCGCCGCAAAGGATCCCGAGGGGATTGTGAGCGTTAAGTTTCGAAGAACTTCCCGAGAGCCTAGATGCACTCCAAGATCCTTGATTTCTAAGGCAGTCATTGGAGTTCACCTCGCTCAGTATCTCGATCAGGTCTACTGATTAAGAAAGTGGGGATAGCCGCGATGGCTACAAGGAGCAAAGCGTAAGGGGCGGCCTCGCTAAAGCGAAAAATAGCGGTGTTATTCCAAATCTCAGTTGCAAGCGTTTCAAAACCAGTTGGTCGGAGCATGAGAGTTGCTGGGAGTTCTTTCATTGCAGATAGAAAAACTAAAAGTGTGCCAGTGAATACTCCAGGAGCAGCAAGCGGCAGTGTCACTCGGTAGAAGATACGAGACTTAGTCTGTCCAAGAGTGGCGGCAATCTCGGTGAGGTTCGTAGGAACTTTTGCAAGAGATGTTCTGACTGCTCCCACAGACCTGGCAAGAAAGAGGATTGAATAAGCGAAGGCAAGCAATCCAGTAGTCTGATAAATAAACGGGAACTCAGAGCCGAAAGAAACTAGCGCTAATCCCATAACAATCCCCGGAAGTGCATGGACTAGAAGCACTGCTCGCTCTGACCAAGTTCCAATCCAGGTCTCCCGCACGGCAAGAAGAGCGACTGGAATCGCCAACACCATGGCAACAAAAGCTCCTAAGAATGAGACTGTGATTGTCGACAAGGCAGCAATCAAGAGTTCGGCAAAATCAATCGGCGTAATTCTTGAAAGAAATCTCTGTAGAAGAACTAGAAGAGGGGTAATTAGGGCGACGGTGATGTAAAGAAGGATTGCAGAAAGTGCCCAGACTTTAGATTTAGTTGAGTGGATTACTGGAATCTTCTTAGTGATTCGTACCGAACTTTTTAGTGTAGTGGATCTCTGTCTAAAACTTATCTCGAACGAGATAACTAGGGAGGAGATGGCCACAAGAATCAATGCCAGGATGGCGGCGCTACTCCTATCAAAACTTCCTTGATAAGTGTTCTGTATTGCCCGTGTAAATGTATCTACGCCAAGAAGTGAAACTGCGCCAAAGTCGCTGAGCACATAAAGAGCAACAATAAGCGAACCCGCCCCAAGAGCATTTCTAATCTGTGGAAGCGTGACTCTAATAAATGAGGCAAACTGATTTAGGCCTAGCGTCTGTGCCACATCTAGCTGAGCGCCATCAATCCGTCGAAAAGCCGCTAGCGCTGCCAAAGTCACATATGGAGTTGTTGTTAAGGTAAGGACGACTACTGCAGCAAAGAAGCCATTAGGTAGAAATCCCAGAGATAACCAAGAATAGGTGAATACATAACTTGGAATCGCAACGGGGAGAATCACAAGTGCCCGTAGAAGTGCCGACCCTGGCAATTCCACATTACTGAGCGCCCAGGCGATGCCCGCGCCTAGTAGCGTGGCAAGGACGACGACGGCCAGCACCAGAGAGAGAGTTGTTATAAAAATTTCCAAAGTCTTTGCTCTGAAGAGAACGGTTCGAAGCAAATCGCCCTCGATCTGCGTCGCCCGCCTCACCAGATATAGAACAGGGAGAGATGCGGCCGCCAATGTGAAAATTCCAGCGAAGAGCAGAATTGGCGAGAGGTCGGTTGCTTGCTTCGCCCCGTTCGCCAAACTCTGATTCTTCTGACCGGTAATACTCATTTATTTAGAGAAGCCCTACCTTTATCAAGAGCTCCTGGGTCCGCTTTAGATCCGAGAGGTTCGCTAAGTCAACAAGAGGAGCTTGGATATCCTTCAGAGCAGGTAGACCTTCTGGGCGAAGTCCTGGGAAGACAATTGAGTATTCATGAGTATCCAATACAAAACGCTCTTGTTCTTTATCAGATAGTAGAAACGCAATGAGATCGGTCGCAAGGGACGCTTTCTCGCTAGTTTTTAAGATTCCCGCACCTGAGACATTAACTAGGTTTCCCAAGTCTGCTGGAGCAAAGAAGGAATTCTTGACGTTAATCTCACGCCCTAATTCCTCAGAAACTTCCCACGTGTAATAATGATTGACTAATCCGGCATCTACATCGCCAGCATCTATTGCCTGAACAATGAGACTATTTTTTTCATAAAGCTTGGGCGAGTTTTTCTGTAGTGCGCGTAGCCAACTCTCAGTTGCTGCCGAACCGCGCGCTTGTATCATCGCAGTAATAAAGGCCTGGAAGGAAGAATTAGTTGGGGCAATTGCCAGACGCCCTTTCCACCTTGGATCCACGAGATCATCAATGGAACTCGGTAGATCGGTGACACGATCGGGCGCATAAGCCAAAACTCGCGCTCGACCTGTGATAGCAATCCAATCTTTAGATGGTGATCTGTAATTGCTCGCGACTCTCTTCAGGAGATTGCTATCAAGTTCAGTGAGGAGATTCGCGCCCGCAACCGCTCCGAGCGCACCGGCATCCTGAGAGAGAAATAGGTCAGCAGGAGAGTTTGCGCCCTCTTCGAGAATTTGAGCAGCTAGTGCTGCTGAATCTCCATAGCGAATATCGAGAGCGATTCCCGTTGCTTCAGTAAATGCTTGAAAGAAGGGCTCAATAAACTCTTGGCTTCGACCGGAATAGATTGTCAGAGAACTCTTTTCAGCTTGCCCACCGGTACAGGCGGTTAGCGAGACCGAGAGAGCAAAAACGCCCAATGAGACCAGGGCGCCGTGAAGGATTCGAAATCTCTTGGGCATGGCCCGACCCTACTGAGGAGGCCTGAATTACGCAACATAAGTGTTGCGTAATTCCGCTCACTCTTCGGGAAGTGGCTCTTCCGCAACTTTGGGGAGTTCGGTATTCGCAAGGGCGCAAGTAAGTGGATCTAATGTGAGACGGATCTGCCAAGGCCGAGCATTTCCCGCAGTCAGCGCACCTTCCACAATTGATTTTCGTTCTTTCTCCTCTTTGTAGATGAACTCTCGCCCCTCATTGAAAGTAATCCGTCGGACCAAGTCTGGTGAAATCAAGTTCTCGACGGGAATCTTCAACGAGTTTGAGATTTCTCCAAGCAATAATCGCGCATGTTGATAGTGGATGTAAGCGATCGGAAATTTATCGCGCCAAATCTTTGGCGGAGGAACGCCATCGCCACGAGCTCTCATCTCGGGCCAATGCGATTGATCTATCTCGTACCCGCCACTCAAAATCTTCCACCAGGTTTTCAGTTCAGACTTTTGGTAATCGTGGCGAATTCGTTCTCGGACGACTTTTAGCTCAAGAAGTTCCTCAAAACTCTGAGGTTTCTTTTGGACTAACTCTATTATGACGGCATCCGATAGCAATCGGCCAGGGGCTATATCTAAATCACGAGCTACTTTGTCGCGGGCCGTCCAAATTTCTCTTACGAGCGCTAGCTCAAATCTCGATTTGATTTGATGCATTCCAGAGACTCTGCGCCATGGCTCTCGCTTAACTCTCGGCGGAGTGATCTTGAGCGAATTATTAAATTCCTCTTTAGCCCATTCAAGCTTGCCCGTGTCACTTAGTAATTTCTCTACCTCATCTCTGATATCTAGTAGCACAGCGACGTCTAGAGCGGCGTAGTCAAGCCACTCTTGTTTCAACGGACGATATGACCAATCAACCGCACTATGTTCTTTAGCGATTTGCAATCCCAATAAATTTTCACAGAGCGCACCAAGTCCAACTCGCTCACAACCAGCAATTCTTGCCCCTAATTCGGTATCAAAGAGAATCTTTGGATCTAGTCCAATTTCTCTTAGGCAATCAAGATCTTGACTACTTGCGTGAATCACCGATTCTTCGCTAGAAAGTAAATCATTGAGTTGGCTTAACTCAGGAGCCTCGCTTAAAGCGATTGGATCTAAAAGATGAAGACCGCCGCCCCTACGGAAGATCTGAATCAAATAGGCGCGAGCGCTATACCGATAGCCACTTGCGCGCTCAGCATCTATAGCAATTGGACCAGCGCCGGCTTTGAGCGCTTCAACTGCTGCGAGGAGTTCGGAGCGGCTCTCTATTACCGGGGGAGTCCCACCTTTAGGGACAGTTAGTGTCTCCATCAATCAGCGCCGCGACTTTAGCGAACTGACTCCTTCGGCGATTGGCGTTAAGCCCGAGACAATCTCAATCAGTTTTATCCAGCCATGAAGATGGCTAATCAATGAGTCCGCTTTGGTAGGTGTCCAAGAAGCTCTAATCTCAATTTCAGATGATTGATCTTTCTCCGAGAGTTGTCCATAGGATGCACTCGATACTCGCGTGACAGTGCCGCTTGTAGAAGTGAAATCTGCCTTTACTGAATCCAACGATTCCGCAACCCAGGACCAGGCAACATCGGTAAGTAATGGATCGGACTGCAGATCATCTTCAATTGCTGATCGAACGAAGGTTACTGCGCGAAACTCACCCTCCCACGTATCTTGTCCAGCTGGATCATGGAGCATTACAAAGCGACCAGTTGCCACATCATCTATCTCGTCAGAGTTTTCCGAAGCAATTCCGGCACTTACATCAACCGAGAAAGCAATTGCAAAAGGAGCGAGACGCTGCGGCGCCGGAACCTCTTCAAAGGTAATTTCTGATCTTGTTTTGATTTCACGAGCAAGAAGGGAAAACTTCTCAAATAACGCGGTATTTTGCGAAGAGCCCGGCACGAGATAAGGGTAGAAGAGGTGACTTTCCTATTTCGGGAGGCGCGAGCAGATAAGGTTCTGCGATGGGTTCGTTGCTGGCGCTTCTCTCAAGCCTTCTCTGGGGAACAGCTGATTACCTAGCGGGAAACCTCTCAAAGCGCTATCGCGCTATAGCTGTAACAGGAGTATCGCAATTCTTCGGTCTACTTTTTGGAGTTTCCGTAATAGCGATTGGAACCCAATTCGGCTCACCATTCATTACTCCAACATTTGAGTGGAATGGATATTTCATCGCCGGAGTCATTGCGGGAATCTCCGGTTTTATCGGTCTGATTGCCTTCTATTCCGGTCTTGCGACCGGGCGAATGGGAGTTGTCAGTCCTATTAGCTCGCTCTCGGTTCTGATCCCGCTAACGGTTGCCTACATTCAAGGAGAACGTGCCACCACTCTCCAAGCCGTGGGAATTACGGTCGCCCTACTTGGCGCATTTCTAGCAAGCGGTCCTGAAATTAAAGGTGGCCTACCTGTTAAGCCGCTTGTATTCGCTCTGATCGCAGCTCTGGGATTTGGTGGAGCGCTAACTTTCATAGCTATCGGAGCGAAGATTGATTCTATGCACACTATGACGTCTATGCGCGTAGCTTCCGTAACTATCTGTGTGATTCTCGCCTTGCGTTATCGAACTATTGGGGGTTTCACGAAGAATTTATTCCCACTTCTTATTTTCATCGGAGTCGCTGATTTTCTGGCAAATTTCTTATTGGGAGTAGCGACCACAAAGGGGCTAGTCTCGATAGCGCTAGTTCTTGGTTCCCTGTTTCCTATTGTCACAGCGCTACTCGCATTTAAGTTTTTAAATGAGAGATTACATCGCGCTCAATACTTCGGAATATTCTTTGCAATTTGCGGCGTGGCTCTGATTTCTATCGGCTAATTTGGGCTACCAGCTCTTTCTTGGAGCCCAGATTTCGAATTTTGATTGGTAGCTATCTTCGCTTGAAAGTAATCGATAGTGTTTCTGTAGCAATAAATCGTCGAATGGGTGTCCATCTCCATGTGTCTCAACTCGAGTTATCTGAAGTTCATCAATGATTTCAGCTTCGATTAATTCGCGCAGAAAGCTCACTCCGCCTTCTATCAAGAGGGCTCCATCTATTTGCTTGAGTGCGAACTTCACAAGTTCTAGTGGGGAGAGATTTAGGAATTCTCTCTCTTGAGCGCTAGAGAGTTCCCCTGCCAAATCTCTATTGGTGGTAGCCACGAATAGGGGCAAGGGACATTTGCTATAGGGCTCGCTACGGAAAGTCGAACCTCCAATAGCTACTGCGCTAGATGCTTTGCGTAAGGCATGGAATCTTCGTCTATCTTCCGGGTTACTTAGCGGGCGTGAACTGCCATTTAGAGTGGTCATGCCATTGCCAGCAACGATGAGATTTGCCCGCACGCGAACCATAAGCGAACGCTACCTTTGCGAAGGATGTCAGTGGCCACCCCTACCTTCATCTCATGATTATTGATTGCGACTCATGCACTATGCGCGATATCGCTTGTAGCGATTGCGTTGTCTCGATATTGATAGGTCCACCAAATGCCAACCTCGGCTCCGAAGAGGCTCGAGTAATCGATTTGCTTGCCTCGAGAGGGATGATTCCCCCGCTCAGGTATGAAAATTCCCAAGATTCTCAGCAACCCACGCGCCGCTCAGGTTGAGATAAGCGAGAGCCCCCGGTTAGCCTAAACCGATGCGAAGAGCGCGAGCGTTACTAATCGGAGCCCTTTCATTTGCGCTAATCCTCCCTTTCGCTCCACCTTCTAACTCCGCTCCAAACGCTGACCTAGTACGAGTGCGTCAAGAAGTTGAGCAACTTCAAGAAGATGCCGCCGAGGCTGGTGAAAATGCTCAAGCTGCAAAGGTTCAGCTTGCACGTTTGAAGAGCCAACTCACTTCAGTCCAACAGGAAGCTCAAACCCAGAAAGCTAGCGTTGACGCAATCCGGCGATCGCTTGCATCAATCGCAGTCGCTCGTTACAAATCAACTGGCCTTGGTGAAGGAGTGGAGTTGCTCTTTTCTTCCGATCCCTCGCTATATCTATCCTCGGCTGGCTCACTTGAGAATATAACGCGCAAGCAAGCTGCGGAGTTGAGAAAGTTTGCGACCGCAAAGCAACGTCTAGATGCCACCTCATTAACAGTTGAAGACAAGCTTCGTTTAGTCCAGGCTGCCGAAGCTCGCTATCGCGCGCAGGCCGCACAAGTTAAACGTAAGTTAGAACAAGCCGAAGAACTTCTCTCAAAACTAGAGAAAAAGGACCGCGAGCGATTACTCAAACTCCAAGCCATGGATGAAGATGAGCGCCAGGCTTACTCGCGGGAACAGGCGCGCTTGGCCAATACCGTCTCGGGTCGAGCTGGGGTAGCGCTTCGATACGCCTTCAAGCAGATCGGTGATAGCTATGTTTGGGGCGCCGCAGGTCCAATCCGTTGGGATTGCTCCGGGCTAACTATGCGATCTTATGAACAGGCCGGCGTGCGACTTCCACATTCCTCTAGGGCGCAATTTGGATATGGAAGATCTATCGCTCGAAGCAACCTTCTTCCGGGCGACTTGGTCTTCTTTGGTTCACCGATATCACATGTGGGCATCTACGTAGGAAAAGGAAAGATGGTCCATGCCCCAAGACCTGGGGCACGAGTTCAAATCGTAGAATTCGGAAATTACTTCGGACGTAAGAAGTATGTAGGCGCACGTCGCCTCTAACGAAACACATAAACTCTAATTACTTTATGAACTCACGAATACTTCTGGTTACCAATGATTTTGGGCCACGGGCTGGCGGCATTGAAACATTTGTGATTGGACTTCTCGAGAGAGTTGGAACCCAGGGGATAGTTGTTTACACATCCAAGCAAGATGGCCATGAAGGTTACGATCGAGAGTGGCTGAGAAAATATAAAGTTGAAGTGATTCGCGATCGAGCAAAAATTCTTCTACCCACCCCAAGAGTGATTGGTAACTTGAGAAAGTTAGCTAAGGAGAGAGAAGTCGAAGTAATTTGGTTTGGAGCTGCAGCGCCATTGGGGCTTGCTGCAAGGTGGCTTCGAATCGGATCGGTCGAACGAGTAGTTGCACTGACTCATGGACATGAAGTCTGGTGGTCAAAGATTCCTCCGTTCTCCCTTTTAATGCGCGAGATCGGAAAGAAGGTTGATTATCTCGGGTATCTAGGTGAGTTCACCGGGAAGGCAATTTCTCGAGTTGTTCCAAAGGAGAAACTAATCAAGATTGCACCTGGAATCGATACAGAGCACTTTAGACCTCATCCAAGTAAGTCTGGTAACCCCACCATTGTCTCTGTGGGCCGCTTAGTTCATCGTAAAGGCCAGGATCGATTAGTTGAAGCTTTAGCTATCATCAAAGAGCAAATACCTGATGTTCAACTCATATTCATTGGCGAAGGGCCTCACCGAAAAGAATTAGATCGCTTAATCAAGAAACATAATCTGCAAGGAAGCGTAAAGTTCCTAGGGCGGATTTCATATCCCAATCTTCCTAAGTATCTTTCGATGGGAGATATTTTTGCGATGCCTTCGCGTTCGAGATTATTCGGGCTAGAGGTCGAGGGGCTTGGCATTGTCTATCTTGAAGCGAGCTCATGTGCTCTGCCTGTGATTGGCGGGTCATCGGGTGGCGCACCAGATGCGGTTATCCATGGCGAAACTGGTTTTGTTGTAGATGGCGAAGATGTAAGCGAAATCGCAGCGCGATGCATAGAACTATTAAGAGATGAATCATTACGGGTTCGAATGGGTAAGCGGGGTCGCCAGTGGGTGGAGTCAGAATGGAATTGGGAAATCTGGTCAAATAAATTTAATCAACTACTTCGGAAGTAGTCCAGCACTTCGTGCGGCATTAATTGCTTGGACTCGGTTACCTGCCTTTAGTTTTCGATAAATCGCCGCAAGGTGACTCTTGATTGTTGCTTCGCTAACAAATAGTCGGGATGCCATCTCAGCTACCGTGTCACCGGTAGGAAGAATCTCCAAAATCTCCAACTCTCTAGCGGTCAGATTAAAAGGTTCGTTCCGCCTTGAGATGAGCTCTGTGGCTCGCCGTGCTGAGAATGTAAGCGGACTTAAGAAGCTCTTCTCAATTGCTTCAACTAATTCAGCAATGGGAGCGCTCTTTGATACGTGGGCGCTTGCTCCAGATTGCATACAAGCAAGAACTTGTTCTGGTTGGCTTGAGAAAGTTAGCGCAACAATTCCCATCTGTTGCGAGAGCGCTCTAGCCCAAGCAATTATCTCCAACCCGCTTCCATCAGGAAGATGTAGGTCGACGACGATTACTTCTGGTTTGTGATGTGGAATTTGCACTAACGCCTCCCGCTTAGAGGCTGCCTCACCGATGATTTTCAAGTTTTCGTTCATAGAGAGGGCACGGCGTAGACCTTCTCGAACTAGCACGTGATCATCTATCACAAGAATTTTAGGGGTCATGTTCTGGGAATCTCTATTAGATATTCATTTCCAAAGTCTCCGCTTCGCAACTCTATTTCGCCCCCAAGCTTTTGAACTTGAGCGTTGATCAACCTAAGCCCGAAAGATCGTTCCTTTATTGAAACTTTCCAGCTTCCGTTATCGCCTACTTGAAGGCGTACTGAATCAACGCAACTCTGGAACTGTACCCAGAAGCGTTTTCCTGTTGAGTGTTTGGCGGCATTGCGCGCTATCTCTAGAACTAGAGTGGCAAGTGAATTCTCCAATTCAGGTCGTTCTTCTCTTGTGGGTAGCACTAAGTTAATCTCGAAATCAGTAAGGATTTCGGGCAATTCAACTCTCAGTGAGGCGAGGTTCCTTAAAGAGATTAAGTAGAGCTCATCACGTAGATCCTCGGTTAGTTCTATGAGGTCTAATCGGATTTCCCTTAGTTCGCCTCGATACTTAGCAGCGAGACCACTTTCACCAATAAGGCTATCGAGACGATAACCAAGTGCAATCAACTTTTGCGCCGGTCCATCATGGAGCCGGCGCGCTAGTTCTAAACGATTGTTCTCTTCTTCTGTATTAGGCAAAGAGTTCGGCGATCTCTGCCGCGAACTCCTTATGAACAACGTGACGCTTAACTGAAAGTTTCGCAGTTAATTGACCGCCAGCGATTGTGAAATCCACTGGCAAGATCTTGAATTTGCGGATTGATTCAGCCTTGCTTACCGCTTTATTGGCTTCATCAACTGCAGTTTGAATTACCGCAATCAGATCAGGATCGTTAGTTAACTCCGCGAGAGTCGCCCCATCCTTTTTATTTGCAGTTATCCATGCCTTTATAGCTTCTGGGTCTATAGTCACAAGCGCTGCGATAAATGGTTGATTATCGCCAACGACAATGCACTGAGAGACAAGAGGGTGTGCACGAAGTCGATCCTCTAGGACCGCTGGTGCAACATTCTTACCGCCCGAAGTGACAATAAGTTCCTTCTTGCGACCTACTATGTATAGGTAACCCTCATCATCTAACTTACCTAGATCACCGGAGCGGAAATATCCATCATCGGTGAATACCTCTTTATTTGCAGCATCGTTCTGCCAATAGCCACGCATAACGATTGGGCCCTTGATTAGGACTTCGCCATCCTCGGCTATCTTTATCGTCGTTCCTGGAATTGGTCTTCCGACAGAACCGACTCTATGAGCGGTTGAAAGATTTAAAGTTGCGCCAGCTGTGGTCTCAGTTAATCCATAACCTTCAAGTACGCGTACTCCTGCACCACGGAAGAAGTGCCCTAGCCGCTCGCCAAGTGGCGCACCACCAGAGATTGCTGCTTCAACTCTTCCGCCGAGAGCATGGCGGATCTTCGAGAAAACTAACTTGTCGAATAGTGCATGTTTGGCCTTAAGCCCTAGTGGAACTTTTCCTTCATCAAGTGCTTTGCTGTACTCAATGGCAATACCAGCGGCTTTCCGGAATATTGCGCCCTTTCCAGCGGCATCGGCCTTTGCTTCAGCGCTGTTGTAGACCTTTTCAAAGATTCGCGGAACAGCCAGTACGAAAGTGGGTTTAAATGAGGCGAGATCTGTGGTTAATCTTCCAAGTACATCCCCACAATGTGCGAGGTGAAGGCCCGCGCGAATAGACCCAATCTGAACCATACGACCAAAGACGTGTGCAACTGGGAGGAAGAGAAGAGTTGAACCACCAGGCTTCATGAATAGATCTGCGGCTCCCATTACAACATTGCTGCACTCAGATAGGAAGTTTCCGTGGGTTAATTGAACGCCTTTAGGCTTTCCAGTCGTTCCAGATGTATAGATAAGAGTTGCCAAAGTATCTGGGGTGAGCGCGCCGCGACGACGATCAATCTCGGTATCGGGGATATCTCGACCTAGATATGAAAGTTGCGAGAGGACATTTTCAGTCATGGTCCAGCAATTCTTTGTGTAAGAAGGAAGGATTGGTGTAACCAATTCCTTTAGTTGTGGCGTCTCAACAATAATTGCAACAGAATGCGAATCGGTGAGAATCCAATCTACTTGCTCAGCAGAAGATGTCTCATAGATAGGAACGGTCACTCCACCGGCGAACCAAATAGCAAAATCAAGAACAGTCCACTCGTATCGAGTGCGAGCCATGATTGAGACTCGATCTCCAATCTCAACTCCCGATGCAATAAGTCCTTTTGCGGTAGCGCGAATCTCCGCTTCAAACTCGCGTGCGGTAACAGGTTGCCAACCATCTCCGAGCGGACGCGAGACCAAGACTCTTTCCGGTTCGAACCAGGCCCGTTCAGCTACAAGGTTGGTGAGATTTCCAGCAGTGGCAGCCGGCTCAAGAGCCGGGGCGAAGAATTCATTAACGGTGGCAGTACTCATGAGCAAAAACTAGCGGTAGAGGGCATCTATCGGAAGAGGTAGCCTCCACCCATGGCTGACTTTTCTTCAAATTCCCAGAATATCGAGGCGCCCGCTTCCGAGGTTGCCGCAGTCCTAGTAGACCTAGAGAGTTATCCAAGCTGGTCTTCTGCGATAAAGAGCGTGGAGGTACAAGATCGCGATGGCTCCAACCGCCCTACCAAGGCAAGTGTGAAGATTGAAGCCGGGGTCCTTAAAGATCGCGCCACTTTGAATTACGACTACACGAAGTTTCCAAACGCTATCTCTTTCTCTTTGGAAGAGGCGGATCTCATGACTGAGATGACGGGAACTTATTTGATTGAAGACAATGGCGACGACACTACGAAAGTCACATACCAATTAAATGTTCAAGTTGCGATGCCGGTTCCAGACATGATGCGTCGTAAAGCTGAGATGGCCACGATTGATGCAGCCCTCTCTCAATTGAAAAAGAAAATCGAAGGCTAGGTTAGTTCCGAATCCAAATGAACTTCGACATAGGTATTGATGTCGGTGGAACAAAGGTCTTAGCTGGCGTTGTCGATTCGCAAGGCAAGATCGTCGAGAAAATCCGCCGCGAAACTCCTATCGAAGGTGGATCAGCGCTAACTTCAGTTATTTCTGAAATGGCAAATGAGTTAAAGGGTAAATACGAAGTTGCGGGAATAGGAGTCTGTTCGGCTGGCTTCTTCGCTCCAGACCGTCGTAGCATCATTGCTAATCCAAATATTGCGAACTGGAATGGCGTCGAACTTGCCAATGACCTTGAATCGCGAATAGGACGTCCGGTTGTTCTAGAAAATGATGCCAACGCTGCTGCTTGGGGCGAGCGTCAATTTGGCGCAGGTGGCCAAGCAAATGAACTGGTTATGCTCACAATTGGAACTGGTCTTGGCGGTGGGCTAATCACAGACGGAAAAATTTTCCGAGGCTCACGTGGCGCCGCTGCTGAATTTGGCCATATGAGAGCTGTCCCAGAAGGTCACTTATGCGGCTGCGGGTTGCGTGGGTGCTATGAGCAATATGCATCTGGAACGGCGTTGATGCGTCATGCCCGAGAAGCCATTTCAGCATCACCTGATCTTTCCCGTTCACTCTTGGCTAGGGGAAATGGAACGGTCGATGGAGTGACCGGCGAGCATCTAACTTCTGCCGCAAAGGATGGCGATCCGGTTGCAGTTGCTGCGTTCAACACTACGGGTCATTGGATAGGAGCGCTCGTTGCAACCCTTGAAGCAGCTTTAGATCCAGCAAAAGTTGTGATTGGTGGCGGAGTAATTGCTGCTGGCGAGATTTTACTTAAGCCAATACGTGAATCTATGAGTCAACTTTCGCTCTTTCGTGGCCGAAGAAGCGCTCCCGAGTTAGTTGCAGCGACTTTAGGAAATGATGCGGGACTTATTGGTGTGGCTAATCTAGCGAGACATTAATTAGTTAAATCGCTTCAAACGGATACTTCAGATCTATCATCTCTCTTATCTCATCCATTACATGCATTATTGCAAGACTTTCAATCTGGCTCATTATTGGACTTTCGAGTTCTCCGCTTCGCACAACTTGAGCAAATTCCCTTGCCTGTTCTCGAATTCCATGTCCTAGATACTTCTTTGGATATTCTCTAGCGACTTTGCCCTCGATAATCACTTGCATCGATGTCGGGGTGTAGAAGTTGCTATCAATGTTGATTCTTCCTTTGGTTCCAATAATCTGGGCAGTGCAAGGAGTCCTAACCTTTAGAGTCGTGGTCATTACTGCCTGTTGGCCAGTGAAATAGCTAAAGATCATCGAAGTTTGTGCATCCACGCCAGATGCAGTTGGTTGAGACGAAGCGATAATCGAGTCAGGTTCACCCAAAACCATAAATGCGAGTGATATCGGGTAGATACCTAGGTCTAAGAGTGCGCCACCAGCTAACTCTGGAGCATGTAGTCGGTAATAGCGATCAGCCGGGAGAGGTTGGCCGTGATCGGCATATAGAGCAACTAGTTCTCCCAATTCACCTGAATCCACAATCTCTCGAACCACCTGATAGTGCGGAAGGAAGCGGCTCCACATCGCTTCCATAAGGGCAACCGAGTTATTTTTTGAAGCCTCGATCATCGCCTCGGCTTGCGTGGCGTTAACGGCAAATGGTTTCTCGCAAAGGACTGGTTTTCCCGCGTTTAACGCAAGGATTGAATTCTCAGCATGTAGAGAGTGCGGCGTAGCAACATAGATCGCATCAACATCAGTAGCCACAAGCTCTTCATAACTTCCAAAAGGAGTAGCGGGAAACTCATTAGTGAACTCTTGCGATTTCAAGATCGTGCGTGAACCGACCGCAGCGATTTCATGCCCCTCCAAGTATGCGATGTCGCGCGCGAAAGTTCGAGCAATTCCGCCAGTTCCGATGATTCCCCAACGGAAATTCTCATTCCCACTCATAGCGCTACACCATCTCCCTCATCTGCATCTGGCTTCATCTGCCAGAAGAAGGCAGCGACACCGGCCAACAGCGCGATCATTCCCGGCCAGATTCCAAGACCAAGTGGATCAAAGGAGGCGAGTCGATTTAGGAAGATGTATGCCGGCCCAAGAGTTACACCAAGCAAAGCGCCACGCTGTATCGAAGTCAGCGCAGGTAGGGGACGATTATCGCCTTTATATCTCTCCTCTGCTTCGATATTTTCAAGTTCATCAAGATAAGTGGTGGGTGCGGATTCATCAAGGCTAAGGCCAGAAACTATTGAGTCAAACTCCAAATCAATCAGCTCTGAGTCATCGCTGCGGATTAAAGTTCCCGAAAGAACGTCTTGGATGAATTGCCGGCTCTCATCAACCAAATGCTCTAAGTCATGATCTAAGGCAACATTATGAAATGAGCGTTCAAAGACGACTTCTCTGATGTCAATGGAGGCAACATTTTCAATCACAACCTCAGAATTGCGAGGATGAACAACATGATCATTAATTGAATACCCAATCATTAGCGGAGTATCAATCTTGCCTAGATCAGATTGAACAATTCGCCATAGTTTTTGTAGGGAGTGCAGCGCCCTAAGAGGTGTGCGGCCGTAGCTATGCCGAGGTGGATTTGGTTGGGCCACATCTGTTCCGCGTCCCTTAAGCGATGGAATCAGATACTTCAATACTGGAACCAATTTCATGAAGGTTCGATCATCACCAATGGATGGATTTACCAAAATAAGGCCTTCAATTTCTCGAGTTCGTTTTGCTACAAGTCGAATTGAAAGTGCGCCACCCATTGAAAAGCCTGCAATAAAAATACGGCGATATCGCTTTCGTAATTCCAAATAAGCTCTCTCAACTTCTTCAAACCAATCTTGCCAACTAGTCTCATTCATCTCTTCCCAGGTCGTTCCATGTCCGGGAAGTCGAGGAACCTTTACAGTGAAGCCGTGGGAATGAAGGCCTTCAGCCCATGGCCGAATTGAGGCGGGTGACCCAGTGAAGCCATGCACCATGAGTACGGCAATTTCTCCGCCAAGGAGCTCAAATGCTTCCGCCTGGGGGATCTTCATACGCCCGATAGTGTCACAAAATCGTACTTTCAACCCAGTAGAGGCCCTAAATTAGCGCTATGGCATTGAGGCGCAAGAAGAAGAGTGTTGCCGATGTTGTTCAAGGCGACAAGGTCGCTTACGGACTCTTGAAATCTTTTCTCTCACCGATCCTCACTCTGCTCTTCCGCCCGAAAGTTAAAGGGCTAAGAAATGTTCCTGCACAAGGCCCTGTCATTATCGCTTCAAACCATCTCTCTTTTAGCGATTCAATCTTCATGCCTCTCGTAGTTCCAAGGAAAGTAACTTTCTTGGCAAAGAGTGAGTACTTCACATCGCCGGGACCGAAAGGGTTGTTAAAGAAATTAACCTTTATTGCGCTAGGACAAGTTCCGGTGGATCGAGCTGGGGGATCTCGAAGCGAGGCAGCTCTACTAACTGGACTTTCAGTTTTAGCTAAAGGGGAGTGCCTTGGTATTTATCCTGAAGGTACTCGTTCACCAGATGGCCGTCTCTATCGCGGCCGGACCGGGATAGCACGCCTTGCCTTTGAATCGGGCGCTCCAGTTGTTCCGGTGGCAATGTTTAATACCGCCGAGATTCAGCCAACTGGGAAAGTCATTCCGAAGATTATGCGAGTAAAGATGGTCTTTGGTGAGCCAATGTATTTCACAGGAGCAGAGAAGTCTTCCAGTCCAGAAGAGCTTCGAAAAGCAACCGATCAAATTATGAAGAAGCTACAAGAAATGTCTGGCCAAGAGTATGTAGATATCTATGCATCACAGGCCAAAGAAGCTATTGCAGAAGAGAAGAAGCGAAGAGGTGACAGAGAAGAAGAGTAGTTTCTACTCGGCTCCAAAGACCTCTCGTCGATCTGAGATAAATTTGCAGGTATCGCATCCGCTATCGCGGATAGGCGTAGGACCTGAGATCATCGTTATGAACTCGGTTAGGCGATTTTGGAGCGCTCCTGGGTCTCGCTTAATCGGAAACCAAGAGCTATTAAGTTCAAGGTTAAATCCAGAACCAGGGTCTCCGACGGGACGTTTCGGCGACCAGACCAGAAGGCCCATAAGAGATATCTTCATTTCATCGCCCGACGCAGGATTTTCTAAAGCAAAGGCATATGCCTCAAGTTGGGGCGCGTAAAACTCACTTTTATCGTTATCTTTTCCTTGAAACTTGCAGTCGATTATCCCGTAAGTACCATCCTCGAACTTCATTAAAAGGTCATATTTCCCACGGATTGCATATGGGGATGGATTGCCATTAAATGGAATCGGAATTGATTTGACCCAAGCGCCCCGGCCCACAACTTTTCCGGAGGGAAGATCAGGGTGGAGAGCTGATGAGTCCGCATTTGAGAAATGATTTTCTTGGAGCGCAGATAACTCACCGACCAAAGGGAAGAATGACGGCGCTTTCAAGCCATGGTTGTAGTGGAGCCATAGACATCGATGGCAGTTATCCCAAGAGAAAGTCAGATCGCTGGGGCTTATGAATTCGCGGGCTTTTGTCATGGGTCGATTCTGCCTTCCAGGACTGACATTTCGAGGTTAAACCACAGCCAGGAGAGTGAAAACTCCAAGAAGGATCATCACGATGCCTCCGATTCGCCGCATCAGCACAAGACGACTTGGGGAATTTGCCATTGCATTTCTCACTGTTCCAGCAAGAAGCCCCCATGTTCCATCTCCGATGAAAGCCAAGATAGCGAAGGTTGCGCCCATCAAGAGAAGTTGAGCGGTCAGGTTCGAACCGTCTCGATCGAGAAATTGAGGGAGTATGGCCGCGAAGAAAACCAGACCTTTAGGATTAAGCGCTCCAACCCAGAAACCATCTCTGATTGATCTTAAATTGCTGGGCCGAATCTCGCCTTGATTCAACATATCTTGGGCTTGGATTCTTGAGTGTCTAATCGCATCTATTCCCAAATAAACGAGGTAGAGCCCTCCTAGAACTTGAACGGAGATGAAAGCAGCCTCGCTACGTTGAAGTATCGGACCCAATCCAAATGCCACCAGCACGGAAAGGGTAAACATTCCAAGGGCATTTCCAGCGACGGTAAAAACAGCAGCAACTCTTCCCCAAGAAATTGCTCGGGCAATCGCAAATAGAACACTTGGACCTGGAGCGAGGATTATGACAATTGCCGCCACGAGGTACTCGGGGAATCGAGCTGGGACTGAGATCAGCACTCGGTGATTATCCATTACATGAGGCCAAAAGAGTGAGAGGGCCCGGTTTCCCGAGCCCTCTCGAACTACTTTGATTCAGATTAACTATTTATGCTGCATTCGTTCCGCGTGATTTCGCAATCATATGAAATACGCGATAACCGATAACGGCAACGAGAGTTGCATTGATGATTCCATTGAATGTGAATTCGCCACGAGTCCATGAAATATCAGCGATACCGATGATGATTGCAGAACCTGCGATGACTAGATTTGTCGAATCAGCAAAGTTGACCTTCGATTCAATCCAAATCTTGGCTCCGAGAATTCCGATCATTCCGAATAGCGCAACTTGGACTCCTCCGAGTACTCCACCTGGGATGGCGCTAAGTACTGCGCCGAACTTTGGTGAGACCGAGAGAACAATCGCTCCAAGTCCTGCTATCCAATATGCAGCCGTTGAGTAGACGCGAGTGGCGGCCATAACGCCAATGTTCTCTGCATATGTCGTGGTACCTGAACCGCCGCCAGAACCAGCGAGGGTAGTCGCTAGGCCATCAGCAAAGAGGGCGTTGCCCATCTGGTCATCCAGATTCTTTCCAGTCATTGTCGCCACCGCTTTAACATGGCCGACATTCTCAGCTACGAGAACTAGAACTACGGGTAGGAACAGGATGATTACATTCATCTTGAATTCAGGAGCGGTGAAGGTTGGTGCTGCAAACCATTTCGCAGAAGTAATGCCATCTGTCTTTACATCGCCCATCAAGAAGGCAACAAGATAACCGACGAGCAATCCCATGAAGATGGAAATGCGACCCAAGAAACCTCTTGAAAAAGCCGCGAAGAATGCAATAGCGAGAAGAGTTATGGTTCCTAGGACAGGTCCGCTTGCAAGGCCGCCCTTTGCGGCGCCAGCAAGATTAAATCCAATGACCATAACGATCGTTCCTGTTACAACAGGAGGTAGTAGCCAATCAATCCAGCCAGTGCCAACCATTTTGGCAACTAGACCAACAAGCGCTAGGAGCACACCAGTAGCGACAACGCCACCGAGCGCTGCTGCCATGCTCTCTTTATTTACAGCAGCTGCGATTGGCGCTAAAAATGCAAAGGAAGAACCGAGATAGCTCGGCAATTTGTTCTGAGTAATAATGAGGAAGAGAATCGTGCCGATACCGGAGAAGAAGAGAGTGGTCGTTGGTGGAAGCCCGGTAAGGACAGGGACCAAGAAGGTCGCGCCGAACATTGCGGCGATGTGCTGAAGACCTACGCCAATAGTGCGAGGCCAGCTAAGACGTTCATCGGTGGAGACAACTTCTCCGGGGGCGATGCTGGTGCCATTTCCGTGGAGTTTCCATGAGAGAAGACTCATGTAAAGGATCCTCTTTTCTAGCCGCCCACAATCTCTAGAGGGTGTAAATCGGGCGCGCTAGATGAAGAGGGTAGAACTGGCTTCCCGTTACTCGAGGGTAGGCGCGCCCAAAGCTGCTTTAAATCTCTACCGTGAGAAATTCACTTACCGATTGTTGTGCGTAAATGGCCGACTGCGAGCTCAGTGCAATCGCTGCAGCTGCTTCGGCCATTTTCTTAGTTAGCACTTGGGATATTGCGACCAGATCCAATACGGCGCCAGCACCGGCACTTAATGAATCAACTCCTAAGCCAGTCAGCACCGCGGCAAGAACTGGATCAGATGCCGCTTCTCCGCATACGCCGACTTTAATCCCATGAGATTTCGCGAGAGAGCATATTCGAGCGATAGTTTGAAGAAATACTGGTTGCCAAGGATTTAGTAAATGCGCGACGACTGAGTTTTGACGATCTGCGGCAAACAAATATTGCGAGAGATCATTTGTTCCAATTGATAGAAAAGTGATGCTTTCGGGCAGATTCAAGATGTCTTCAATAATCGAAGGCACTTCAACCATGATGCCAATTGAATCAAGACCTAATTCGACTGCTAAATTTGAAAAGACGACAGCCTCTTCCGCGCTCGCAATCATGGGCGCCATAACTGAAATCTTACGACTTGGGTAGATGGAAGCAGTTTGCTTTATGGCCAATAATTGATTTCTAAAGAAGTCTGGTCGTATCCAAGAGACTCTTTGGCCCCTCACTCCCAAGGCAGGATTCTCTTCTTTTCCTAAATTTAAGAACGGTATCGGCTTATCTGTTCCTGCATCAAGGGTTCGGAAAATCACCTCTCCATCTGGGCAACGTGAAACTAAGTTGGAATAGATTTGTACCTGCTCCTCGAACGTCGGCTCAGCTGTTGCATCTAGAAAAAGTAATTCAGTTCTTAGTAATCCAACTCCGAGAGCCTTCGAAGACTTTACGTGTTCTGCATCCTGAAAGGAGCCAACATTGCCAAGTGGGCGAAACGCCAGTGTGTCCTGTTTAGGATGATTTGCCCACCACGGTGCTACATGCGCTATCTCTATCTTTCCCAAGTAAACGGAATTCTTAGCTGGGTCGAGGGTTATCATTTGTTTTGATTTGAGCTTTGAGATATCCCCACAACCGACCACCGCCGGAATTCGTAACTGCCTGCACACAATCGCAGTATGGGAAGTGGGACCACCGTCTCTGGTGACAACGCCCTTGATCGCCGGTGTGAATTTGGAAGTTTCTAAAGGACTTAAGTCATTTGAGACGACTATCCATTCTCCATCTATTGGAAATTTCACATCGTAAGATTGACCAATTGCAGCACTGATTAATCTGGCGCCAATTTCGTTCAAATCTGAGATACGTGCTTCAAACTCAACGCTACCGCCCACTAAAAGTGAAGCAAATTCGCTTATAGCGGAATCAAGCGCATCCACAAGAGTGTGTCCAGAATCTATGGCATCAGAAATTGCGGAGTAAAGCTCAGGATCAGAAATTAGTGAGAGTTGGGCGGTCAAAATTTCAGTCAAAGTTGAATCTTTAGCATTAAAAATGGAGTCCTTGAATTCCATCTCAACAACTTCTATTGCCTGTTTCAGTCTAGCGATAGATTCCGTTGGAGATAGTTTTCCAATTAATTTACGTGGATCTGAGAGATTGCGATCGATCAGAAAAATCTCTCCACTTACTGGTTGATTTCCAACGCCGTAACCTTTCAAATCAACCATAACTAATTTTGAATGCAGGCTTCTAATTTGTCCAATAACATTCTTGCGCCTAGTTCATCGGAAGTTTCACAAACAACGATGATGGACTCTCCCTGTTGGATTTTAAGCGTTAGAAGTCGCAAGGGACTTGCTGCATTTACGAGATTGGCCTCTGTACGACCCACCTTTACGGGATAGCCCGCAGATTTGGCAACTTCGGAAAATTGTGCGGCTGGCCGGGCATGAAGTCCTACTGGAGACTTGACCTCCATTTTTCTGGTAATCATGTTACGGATTCACCACAACTTTTATTGCAGTCCCACTCAATACTGCATCGATTGCATCCGCCACTCGATCTAACGGGACTCTGTGGGTTATCAAGTCAGATACTCGAACTTTCCCACTCGAAATCATCTCTAAGGCTTCAAGATTTTGGCTTGGACTAGAACCATTGGCTCCGAAGAGAGTAACTTCTTTGTAGTGAACTATATTCGCATCACAATTAATTAGCGGTTGATCTTTCGGTAATCCACCAAAAAAACTTACGCGACCACCTGGGGCGACAATGGATATCGCAAGTTCTTGAGCCGCACCAGAGGGAGCAGCAGTAATTACAACAGAGGGTCCTCGACCATTAGTTAATGTCTTTATTACTTGAGCAAGGTCTTCATGTTCCATATCTATTGAGGCATCTGGTTTGACTTTCTCAGACGAGAGCGCGAGACGACCTCCATTAATGTCAGCGAGAAAAACCTTTTCAGCACCGAGCGCGCGGGCGAGGCGAACATGGAGGCAGCCAATCGGTCCTGCGCCCATTACGAGGACGGAATCCCCCTTAGATACTCCAACAATCTTTTGAGAATTAAGCACGCAAGCCAAAGGCTCTGTTACTGCGGCCTCATCAAAAGAAACATTCTCGGGAATTCTATTTACGCCGTTTACGCGAATCACTTCCCAAGGTATCACCATGTACTCAGCAAAACCGCCTGCAAATTGGTACCCCATACTTAACTGGTTTTCGCAGATTGTCATACGGTGCGATTTACAGAGCCAGCAATCACCACACGGAATTGCAGCAATCACTTGTACTCTCGCGCCCAATTCAAATCCGCTGATTTGACTGCCAAGTTCCACAACTTCCCCTGAAATCTCATGCCCTATGACTTGAGGTGGCTTGAGACGGGGATGGCCGTGCTTAAAAATCTTCGCATCGGTGCCGCACGTTGCACAAGTCTTAACCTTAATCAGAATCTCTTTTGGGCCAGGAGTCGGCTTAGGGACATCAATGACTGAAAGATTGCCAGGTCCTTCAAAGCGCGCTACTTTCACAATCCAACCTCTCCGTTTGAAAGCCTATTCTAGCTAGGCAAAAGTATCTTTATTATTTCTTCTTTATCGACTGATTGATTTAATCTATGCAGTTGAATTTCGTCGATTAAAACTTCTGCAAGGTTACCAAGGATTTCTCCATGCTCGTCTTCACGAGCGGCTATTCCTATGCAAATAGTTGCCATTTCGTCACCCCAGGGGATTGGCTCATTAAACCGAATGAAGACAAGTTGTCCGAAGTTTACGAGTGAACGAGCCTCATCTGTTCCGTGTGGAATCGAGACTCCACTTCCCATATATGAAGAGAAAATTTTCTCTCGCTCTTGCATGGCGGACAGATAGCCAATTTGCACAGCTCCCAAATCAAACAGAGCCTTACCACAAAGTGCTACCGCCTCTTCTTTAGTCGAGGCAGTAGCACTTAAGTGGATACCTTCTATCGATAGCAATGGTTTAACCATCCGAGATAGTTGAACCATCCTTAATCGCTTGAACTACTGATGCGATGGCGGGGTCACCCAAGAACATGTCAAATGGAATTACCACCTTTTCGGGCACCGTTTGTTTTGCTCGTCCTGAGAGCCCACGGTGGCACAGAACGAGATCTGCGCCCGAACTTGCCAATTGATTAACAGGCGAGTGTGTTGCTTTGATGCCATGAGCCTTCAACTGTTTGGCGATCATGTTTGCAACCATAACGCTTGAGCCCATGCCTGCTTCGCAAGCAATTACAACAAGCTTCACATCAGAGCCAGAAATACTCGCCATACTAACTATTCTTGAGCGAGTCTTTACGTGCAATAGCTGCATCTAGATCGGCTTGATCTAGAGATTTATCAGATTTCAGTAACAGCCATCCCACCAAGAAGGAGACTGCTGCTGATGCCGCTATAGCGAGAAGCACTTTAAATGTGTAGCCCTGTGGCGTAACCACGAGGTAGGCGAAGATAGATCCCGGTGACGGAGTTGCAGTCAATCCGTTATCTAGAGCTACGTTCACAAATACTCCGGTAGCGCCTCCTGCGATTGCAGCAAGAATCATTCTTGGCTTCATGAGAATGTATGGGAAGTAAATCTCGTGAATTCCACCAAGGAAATGAATAATTACTGCTCCAGGTACTGAGCCGCGAATCAAACGGGGTCCAGCTACCCAAAACGCAAGCAACACTCCAAGTCCAGGTCCAGGGTTGGTCTCAAGCATAAAGAGAATGGATCGACCCGTCTCTTGTGCTTCGGCGACACCCAGAGGTCCAAGGACTCCATGGTTGATGGCATTGTTCAAAAATAGAACTTTTGCTGGCTCAATTATGAGCGAGGCAAGAGGAAGAAGTCCATTGTCAACTAGAGACTGAATTGCGTTGCCTAGTACGTCGCTAATTGATTTAACGACTGGACCGATTCCAAGGTAACCCAACATCGCCATGAGAAGACCGCTGATGCCGAGAGAGAAATTACTAATGAGCATTTCAAATCCGACAGGAACTTTCGGATCTAGTACTGCATCGATTTTCTTTAGAACCCAAGCCGCTAGTGGACCCATGATCATGGCGCCCAAGAACATAGGGATATCAGTACCAACGATGACGCCGACAGTCGCAACCGCACCAATTACTGCTCCGCGATGGCCATGAACCATTCGCCCGCCCGTGAAGGCGATAAGAATT
>JACCDO010497422.1_pt1 | contig 39732 bp, 35 predicted proteins | sample 7446101 | NCBI WGS metagenome assembly JACCDO01 (sample SAMN15323440, study PRJNA562643) | freshwater metagenome | isolation source: river surface water | place: USA:Blue River Watershed | collected 2017-08-16 | reverse complement strand
GCCATCTTATTGCGCTGCTTGCGATTCAGGTTGGTGACCTCACTGGCGTCTTTTACGGTCATCACCCCCATGCCATACGTTCCCGCATCGGCCTTCACGACCACATAGGGTGTCTGTGTGATCCCGAGCAGCGCGTATTTTTCTCGAATCTTTGTCAGCATGGTCGAGACCTGATCGGCCAGGCAGGCCTCTCCCGATCGCGCATGAAAATCTACTTCTGTGCAGGTAGCAAAATAGGGGTCGAGTACCCATGGGTCAATCTGAAGGCGCTCGGCAAACGCCGCGACCACTTTGGAGTAGCAGGCGAAATGCTGTGATTTACGACGTACGGACCATCCTGCGTGTAAGGGCGGAATCACCTGTTGTCCTTCCAGTCCTTGCAGAATGGCGGGAATTCCAGCCGACAGGTCGTTGTTGAGCAAGATGCCGCAAGGATCAAACCCTTTTACGCCGACGCGATTTCCAGAGCGAATGATCGGCTCAAGCACCAGGGTCTTAGCGTTGGGAAGCGTGACGGGCGTTGCCTCGGTAATCTCGGGGATCAGGGTGCCAATGCGAATCTCAAGTCCCGACTGCTGCAGTAAGGCGGCAAGTCGTGCGACATTGGTCAGGTAAAAGGTGTTCCGTGTGTGATTTTCTGGGATCAACAGAAACCGTCTGACGTCAGGGCAGCGCCGTTCAACGGCCGCGCTCATGGCCTGAACCGCTAGGGGAAGCGCATCTTCCGAGAGGTTGTTGAATCCGCCGGGGAATAGGTTGGTATCGACGACCGAGAGCTTGAACCCGGCGTTACGAAGGTCGACCGACGCGTAAAAGGGTGGCGTGTGACTGAGCCACTGAGACCGGAACCAGTGTTCGATCTCCGAGCTTGCATCAAGGATCTGCCGTTCGAGATGAAGCAGCGGGCTCGCCCCTTCAGGGGCGTTAAGGATTCTAGGCACCATAGTTGGGCATTGTATCCAAGCCGAGCGATGGCGGTACCCAAGCGTGTGCCGAAAAAAATGCCCGTCAGCGCACTGACGGGCATCAAGACTTACTGATAAGGAGAAAACCAACCACTGGAGAGACCACGACTTCGTTACAACAGCGTTACAACACCGAGAGCCCGTTGGCAGGCCCCCGGCGGTCGTATTACAGGTAATAGGCCTTTTCGCCGTGGGAGCTCACGTCAAGCCCCTCACGTTCTGCCTCTTCAGAGACCCGTAGTCCGATGATCATCTTGACGATAAACAGGGCGATCACCGAGACGACTGCAGAGAGGATCACCGTGGTGATCACGGCCTCCGCCTGGATCAGCACCTGGCCGCCAATCGAGTACTCCTCACCGACCTTGTTCGCGACATAGTCGTAGATGCCCGTGCCGCCAAGAGATGGTGCTGCAAAGACCCCGGTTAGGATGGCACCGATAATTCCGCAGACGCCATGGACGCCAAACACGTCAAGTGAGTCGTCTGCCTTTAAGAGGCGCTTCAGACCTGTGACGCCCCAGAGACCACCGAATCCTGCAGCAACACCGATCACCAGCGCCCCAACCAGCCCAACAAATCCTGCGGCCGGTGTGATGGCCACGAGACCCGCCACCGCACCCGAGGCAGCACCGAGCATCGAAGGCTTGTCACGGAAGATGGATTCGCCGATGGTCCATGCAACGACTGCGGCTGCGGTTGCAAACAGCGTGTTGGTCACTGCAAGTGCTGCCGTGCCCGTTGCTTCAAGGTTAGAGCCGGCATTGAAACCAAACCAGCCCACCCAGAGCATTGCTGCACCGACCATGGTCAGGGTGAGGTTGTGGGGGGGCATGGGCTCTTTGCCGTAGCCAGTGCGCTTGCCCAGCATGTAGGCGGCCACAAGCCCTGCAATACCTGCGTTGATGTGAACAACCGTACCGCCTGCAAAGTCCAGTGCGCCTTTCGCCCAGAGCGCCCCTGCTGCAGCAACGACCGCCTCGAGAGACTTCGCATCGGTGATGGCGTCAGGACCGTCCCAGTACCAGACCATGTGTGCGGTTGGAATGTAGGCAAAGGTAAACCAGATCACCAGGAACGCAAGCACAGCGGAGAATTTCATTCGCTCCGCAACTGATCCCACGATGAGCGCACAAGTGATCGCTGCAAACGTCCCCTGGAATGCCACGAACATCAGCTCAGGAACGACAACGCCTTTGCTGAAAGTGGCGGCAACCGAGTCGCCGGTGATACCGGATAAAAATAGCTTATCGAACCCGCCGAAGTAGGGGCTGCCGCCAGTGAATGCAAGCGAATACCCATAAATCGCCCAGAGTACAAAAATCAGCGATGCACCCACCATGACCTGCATGAGTACTGACAACATGTTTTTTGCACGGACAAGTCCACCGTAGAAAAGTGCAAGCCCTGGAACAATCATGGAGAGCACCAAGACTGTTGAGAGCATCATGAAAGCCGTATCGCCTTTGTTAGGAACGGGTGGGGGTGGTGCAGCAGCGGCTGCTGCCGCTGCGGCGGCGGGTGCATCCGCTGCCCAGGCCGCGGTAGCTAAGCCGAGTGTGCCAGCCGCAATGAGCGCGGATCCGGCAACCTTGGAAAGTGAAGAAAAAGTTTTCATAAAAGCCTCGTTCAAAAATGGGTCAACAGATCAAAGAGCGTCCTGACCGGTTTCACCGGTCCGAATACGAATGACCTGTTGCAGGTCATAGACGAAGATCTTTCCGTCGCCGATCTTGCCGGTTCGCGCAGCCGATTCCACTGCTTCAATGGCACGCTCGAGAAGTTCGTCCGAGACCGCCGCCTCGACTTTTACTTTCGGCAGAAAATCTACGACATATTCCGCACCACGATAGAGTTCGGTGTGACCCTTCTGGCGTCCAAAGCCTTTGACCTCGGTGACGGTAATGCCCTGAACACCGATGGTGGATAGGGCTTCACGGACCTCGTCGAGCTTGAAGGGCTTGATGATTGCTGTGATGAGTTTCATGTTGTCCTCTTGTTAGAAAATGGGGTCATGATGTGCATGGCCCCAGTCGGGCTTGCGTGAGTTAGAAGGTCTTCGTGACGGAGAAGACCAGACCCCCTTTACCGAGATCTTTTGTGCGTCCGCCACCAATCGGCTGGTTAGATACCAGGTCTTTCAGGTCACCGCCGGTGCCGACGTAATCCAGCGCAAGGAGGTAACCGCCCACATCTTTGGCCAGACCAAGTTTGTAATCGGATCCAGAGACGGAGTTCTTGATGTCGACGTAGCCGTAGTGCGCACGCAGCGTCATGCCTTCGCCGACGGGGAAAGAACCGGAAAGATCGTAGTAGAAGGTACCGTCGCTATTCGCGATACCGAAGTAATCGGTCGTCGCGTAGGACGTCTTGAATGTGACGGGGCCGTAGCTCAGACCAAGATAGATCTCGTTCGTGTTGGGCTTGGGGCTGCCGACAGACTTGGGGTAGTAGTAATACAGGTTACCGATGTCCACACCGATCTCACCCACAGAGAACTTGTAGCCACCGTAGACGTCCCATTCCATTCCGGCGCCTTCAAAGCTCGCCCATTCCGAGATGCTGGACGCCCAGGTGCCCAGATAGAAACCATTTTTGTGGGCAAGATCGAACCCTCCCTGCAGGGCCGGGGCGACATCAGACTGGGAGACGCCGCGGAACCGATAGTCGGATACCAGGGCAAAGTTACCGGACAGGCTGACGTCGGGCTCAGGCGCTTTCTGAGCGAGCGCGGGCAGGGATACAGCGGCAAGGGAAAGGGCAATCAATGTCTTTTTCATAGGAGGGCTCCGAGGGGTTAGTAAGGGAAATAGCAATACGTTTCCGGAGGGTTCTAAGCGAAAGCCGTGCCAGGAAAGAAGACGGGTTTTACAGCTGAAATGGGCCAGATTTACGCAGGATCTCGCTAGAAACAGGAGCATGTGCACAGAGACAGTGCCGATTTGCACCAGAGATGGGCGTTTTCAGAATCGATGCCCCGTGCTAAATTGGGCTCATGAAAAAGCCTCCTTTCCCTCCATTTCCGCCGCTCCCAAAGGCATTTGCTGATCTCCAGCAGCGCGTCTCGGATCTCATGGCCTCATCGCCCGCCGCAGATGTGGAAAAGCATATGAAGGCCGCGTTGTCCTCGGCGTTGACCCGAATGGATGTTGTGACTCGCGAAGATTTTGAGATTCAGCAGCAGATGCTCGCGCGAGCATTAGAGAAGCTCTCGGTCTTAGAAAAGCGCGTGGCCGAGCTTGAGCAGGGCAGTCAAAACCCGGAGACCACGAACACGTTGTAGCCAAATAATCGGCCAGATGGCCGATTGTTGAACATGTGGCGAGACCAGAGAATCGTCTCGCATGTCCTTTTCAGTGATTTATTCGCGGGCCATGGTGGGCCTGACGACACTTCCTGTTCGGGTCGAAACTGACCTTGCAGCAGGTCTTCCGTCATTTTCGATCGTAGGGCTTCCGGATACCGCCATCCGCGAGGCACGAGATCGTGTTCGCGCCGCGATCCACAACTCGGGATTTGAATTCCCGCAGCGTCGGATTACTGTCAATCTTGCGCCAGCAGATCTCCCAAAGGAATCGGGTCGTTTTGATCTCCCCATTGCGTTGGGCATTTTGGCGGCGAGTGATCAAGTCCGAAGGGATTCGCTGTCGGCCTGGGAGTTCGTTGGGGAACTCTCGCTATCGGGGGCGCTACTGCCGGTACGCGGCGCCTTTGCCCTCGTCATGGGCGCGGGCGAGACCGCGGACAGCCGATCGTTGTGTTGTCCTGTCGCCAACCAAGAGGAAGCGAGTCTATCGGAGCGATCTCGTCTGGGATTTGCCCACGACCTTCGACAAGTGGTCGACTTCTTGTCAGGACGACAGACGCTGCTGGACCCACTTCCTTCGTTTGCAACACGCGTGATTCCTGACAGTCGTGAGAGTCAATGGAGTGCGATCAAAGGACAGGAGCAGGCAAAGCGAGCCGCGGTAATTGCACTAGCAGGGCGACACAATCTGTTGATGTTCGGGCCTCCTGGTGTGGGGAAGTCAATGATCGCCTCTGAAATGGCGGCGCTGCTTCCGCCGCTCACCATTGATCAGGCCCAGTCACTTGCTAGGGTAGTAAGCCTTACTGAACCGGTGAGACCATCCCAGTGGCGATGGCCTCCGTATCGTCGTCCGCACCATACGACACCTGCGCGAGCATTGATCGGTGGCGGCCAGCCGTTGCGTGCTGGCGAGATCTCTCTTGCCCACCATGGCATTTTGTTTCTCGATGAGCTGCCTGAGTTTTCACGCGAGGCGCTTGAGGCGCTACGAGAACCTTTGGAAACCCAAGAAGTCCAGATTGTTCGTGTTCGGGAACGACTGACACTTCCTGCGGATGTCATGCTTGTTGCGGCGATGAATCCATGCCCTTGTGGCTATTTTGGTCTGGTGCATGCGACACGAACTTGTCAATGCACGCCCGATCGCATTGGGCGTTATCGAGGAAAGATCTCAGGTCCCCTACTCGATCGTTTCGATATGGTGATTAGTCTTGAAACGCCTTCGCAGGACGATTTTGTACGACCGATTCCAGCGTCGTTGTCAGGTCAGGTAGATCGAGCGATTGTGGAACAAGTGCATGCAGCCCAACAGCGTCAGCGGGAACGACAAGGCAGGCTCAATAGCCGATGCTCAGGATCTGAGATTGAAGCCGTCGCGGCATGTGATGCGATGGCAACGGCATTGCTGACTGCAGCCTCGCAGCGATCCGGTTGGAGCCTTCGGGTCTGGTATCGAACACTCCGGGTGGCAAGGACGATTGCTGACCTTGAAGCAGCCCCCGCAGTACTTGCCTCACATATCAGCGAAGCGATTGCGTTTCGGCGGGCACTACAGTTCGAGTACGCCACGCCCAGAACCAGATCACCGCAATTGTCTGAGCGCCAAGCCAGACCATAAAACTTGCGCGTAGGGCTTGTGTAGGATCAGCGCCCGATCCCGCGAATAAATCGACGAGTAGACCAAGCCCCCACTGCAGCCCAAAGGCGCCGACGAAGACAATAAAGTTGATGGCGGTGCTGGCCCGCGCAGCTAACTGAACCGGAAAGGTTAGGCTTGCTTTGGCGTAGCTCACGCCCGAGATGGAAGACGCGATCATCATCAATGACCAACCGAATACCGCCTGACCCCAGAGATCAAAGATCGCTGCTGCACTTGCTGCAAGCATGATCAGGCATCCAATTCCAAGAACACGGTCTAGTGACCATCCCCATCGCTGAAAGCGTGTCCCAAGGGCACTCATTCCTAAATGGGCACCAATGACCACGATGCCAAGAATCAACAGGCTGGTCGCCGTCTGGGTCATGCTCTGGCCATCAACGATGCGAAACCAAGGTCCCAGCCAAAGCCCCTGGATGGCAAGAAAACCACCGTGCGTAAAGACTGCAAAAGGAATCAGACGCTGAATCTCACGATGACGGAAGACTGTCTTTGCACCCTGCCAGGTGTCGGCCCAGAAGCCTGGTTGCGCCCCGGTCGGTCGAGGCATGCTCGGTAATACCCAGAGCAATGCCAGTATCGCCACGCCAAAACAAATTGCCGTGATGACGAAAATGCCTCGCCAGCCCACGATGGGCAGCATCACGGCAACAGGAACGGTCGCTAATAACGCACCGATCGACCCGACCATGAGCATGAGGGATGCAAGGCTTGACTGACGCTCGGGCGCAAAACAGAGTCGATAGGCCTTATACGCCGCCATCAGGCAGGCGGACACGCCAAACCCAATCATGGCCCGGCCGACCCACAGGGAAAAGAATCCTTCCGCGATGGCGCTGATCAGACATCCGATGACCGCAATGATCAGCAGCGCAATTTCAACTGTCCGAGGATCTCGCCGATCCAGAAGCGCTCCGAGAGGAATCTGCATGATGGCGAACGTTAAGAAATAAGCGGCGGAGAGAAGACCAAGTTCAGAGGCCGAGAGCATCAGTTCTTGGGTTAACGGATCCGACAAGACAGCATTCACGGACCGCATGAGGTACGACAAGAGATAGGCAAACGCGAACGGCAAAAACACCTTTGCCATCGAGTAAGAAGAATGCGTTTCGCCCATCGGAGAATGTCTCGTCACTCGTCGAGGAATTTCAGAGACTCAATAAACTGTCGTGCGGTTTCCTCCGAGAGTGCGGACTTAGGGCCGACGGCCACAATCTCAATCACCCGAGGCGTCGCCCCCTGACGAACGAGACTTCTCATCCACAGGCTGGCTTTCACAGCGGGGGCGACAGGATCGGTTTTGATCAACCCTTCAGCAGATGTCTCAATCATCGGCTGGGAGCGGTGCGTTATCTTTTTTCGTTGGATGGCGCTTGCATCCGCCTGAAGATTCTTCAGCATGGCCGCCTCGAGGGCGGCACGCACTGGCTCGGTGGCGGTGTCGGTCCAGCCTACCGCAAACATCGTCTCGCCGATTCGCCCAGATCGGAGCGTCAGACGGAGTGGACTAGAGAGATCAGGCAGCGTAATCGTCCGCGTCACTTCGACGGGCTTTTCGGGAAAGATCGCAACCCATCCGCCCTCTTCGCTGCGGACTTCTCGCCAGTCGTAAGTGGGGGTGCAGCCGATGGTCACGATGATGATTCCAAGACTGCTGATGAGTCGTAGCATCCAAAGCCGAATTAAAATGATCGCTCGTTTCATGAGGAGCAGTGTAACGTGATCATCGAGTTCAAAAGCAAGGCGGCGGGCGCATTCTTTATGACAGAGCCGGTTGCACGAATGGTGCTCTCTGCGGCAGGACTCGACTATGCCGACAAGGGAATTGTCACAGCAGAGCGTGTACCTCAGGTACGTCAGACATTGGCACAGGCGATTGCGCGATCAAAGCAGGTAGATCAGGATCGACTGATTGCGCATGAGGACGCGGTCCGAGAGGGAGAAGCCTCTTTCCGCGAGACACCAGTGGGGCTTTCGCAGCGCGCGCATCCGCTACTGGAGATGCTGACAGCCGCCGAACGTCAGCAGGTGGCAGTAGTCTGGGGCGTTTAGCCTGACTAATCGAGTAGCGGCGCTAGACGACGTTCCGCTTCGGTGTCAGACACGCTGGATCGCTGGGCGTAGTCGGCAAGCTGATCTTGGCCAATCGGCCCGAGATTGAAGTAGCTTGACGCCGGGTGCCAGAAATAAAAACCGCTGACTGCAGACGCGGGAGACATCGCAAGGTTTTCTGTGAGGCGCATGCCGATCTCGTCGGCCGCAAGTGCCTGAAACAGGTCACGTTTAACCGTGTGATCAGGGCATGACGGATAGCCTGGGGCCGGCCGTATTCCCTGATACTGTTCCGCGATTAATGCTTCGTTCGATAGGGTTTCGTCTGGGGCATACGCCCAGAATTCTGTGCGGATGCGTTGATGCAGACGTTCAGCAAACGATTCGGCCAGACGATCCGCTAATGCTTTGACAAGAATTGCGTTGTAGTCGTCGCCCTTCTCTTCGTACTGTTTTGCCAATGAATCTGCACCTTCGATACAGACAGCAAAACATCCAAGATAGTCCGGCACACCGCTCTCGAGGGGCGCAACGTAATCGGCAAGGCTCTTATTGGACTCGCCGGTCGGTTTTTGCGTCTGTTGGCGCAGCCCTACCCAGGTCAACAGAGGGCGACTGGTATCGTCTGACTGATATAGGGTGATGTCTTCAGGAGCGGTGCGCTGCGCGCGGTAAAGGCCAAAGACCCCATGGGCGGTTAGTTTTCGCTGCGACACGAGCTGCGCCAGCATCGCCTTGCCGTCCGCATAAACCTGTCGCGCCTGCGTGCCCACAATCTCATCGTCGAGAATTGCAGGGTACGGTCCCGCGAGATCCCAGGTCTGAAAGAAAGGAGTCCAGTCGATCGTATCGACGAGCTCTTTGAGGTCGTACGACTTCAGCACGCGACGGCCCATCGCCTTGGGCTTTGGTGGTGGATTGATCGAGAAATCAATCGAGGGCGCATTCGCTCGGGCCGCCGAGAGTGACAACATTGGGCGCGCTGTCTTCGCAGCATGGCGTTCACGCAGCTTTTGATAATCCCGCATGAGCTCACCGAGATAGGCGCCCTTCTGCGCAGGGTCGCTGGTCAGAGACTGGGCCACCGGCACCGAGCGGCTGGCATCGGGCACCCAGATCACAGGACCCGAGTAGCTTGGGGCAATCTTGACGGCGGTATGAACGCGCGACGTCGTTGCACCACCGATCAGGAGTGGGATTTGTTTGCATCGACACCAGTCATCGCGTTCCATCTCTTTTGCAACGTGGGCCATCTCTTCAAGAGAAGGCGTAATGAGTCCGGATAGACCAATGATGTCTGCGTTGTGATCTTTGGCAGCCTGAAGAATCTGCTGCGCGGGCACCATTACGCCAAGGTTGACGACCTCGAAGTTATTACATTGCAGTACCACCGAGACAATGTTCTTACCAATATCGTGAACGTCCCCTTTGACGGTCGCGATGATGATCTTGCCTTTGGCCTGAGTCGTTCCAGACGCCTTTTGTTCTTCTTCAATGAACGGGACGAGATGCGCCACGGCGGCTTTCATGACGCGTGCCGATTTCACGACCTGAGGCAAGAACATCTTGCCTTGGGCAAATAGATCTCCCACCACGTTCATGCCCGACATGAGCGGCCCTTCGATTACCTCGATGGGCCGGCCGCCTCGTGCCGCAATGGCGGCGCGTGCCTCTTCGGTGTCGTCCACAATAAATTCGGTCAGCCCATGTACCAGGGCATGCTCAAGGCGCTTATTGACGTCTAACGACCGCCACTGCAGCTGGGTCTCTTCGCGCCGATCACTCGACTTGAGCTGACCAGCATAGTCAATCATGCGTTCGGTCGCATCCGGGCGACGGTTGAGCACGATGTCTTCGACGCGTTCGCGTAGCTCAGGATCCAGGTCTTCATAGACCCCCAGTTGACCCGCATTGACGATTCCCATGGTCATGCCGGCTTTCACCGCGTGGTACAGGAACACCGTATGAATGGCTTCTCGAGCAGGATCATTGCCTCGGAAAGAAAAACTTACATTCGAGACACCACCTGAAATCTTTGCGTGGGGCAGGTGGCTTTTAATCCATCGCGTGGCCTCAATGAAATCAATCGCGTAGGCATTGTGGTCTTCGATACCGGTCGCAATCGCAAAAATATTCGGATCAAAAATAATATCTTCTGCAGGAAAGCCGACCGTTTCAGTGAGCAGACGATAGGCCCGCTGACAGATTTCTTGTCGACGGGCAAGGCTATCCGCCTGCCCCTGCTCATCAAAGGCCATCACAATCACGGCAGCACCATAGCGTCTGCAGAGCTGGGCCTGTGTCAGAAAGGCCTCTTCCCCTTCTTTGAGCGAGATCGAATTGACAACGGGCTTACCCTGAACGCACTTCAGCCCTGCTTCAATGACCGACCACTTCGAGGAGTCGATCATGATCGGTACCCGCGAGATGTCTGGCTCAGAAGCGATCAGGTTCAGGAACCGAACCATGGCGGCCTCAGAGTCCAGCATGGCCTCATCCATGTTGATATCAATGATCTGAGCACCGTTTTCGACCTGTTGACGGGCAACTGCAATCGCCTGTTCATACTCGCCGGCAAGAATTAGTCGCGCGAACTGCTTGGACCCGGTGACATTCGTGCGCTCCCCGATATTCACAAAGAAAGACTTCTCGTCAATATTGCAGGCCTCAAGACCTGAGAGCCGAAGTTTTGGTGCGATGGTTGGAATGATTCGCGGTGAAAAGGACTTCACTGCATCGGCAATCGCTGCGATGTGATCCGGCGTTGTTCCGCAGCAGCCCCCCACGATATTGACCCAGCCTTGTTCGGCAAACTCGCGCAAGAACCCGGACGTCACGGGAGGTGTCTCGTCAAAGCCTGTAGGGGCCATGGGGTTCGGCAGGCCGGCGTTGGGATAGATGCAGATCGCGGTATTGGCAAGCCGCGCGATTTCTTCGACATAAGGCCGCATCAGCGCCGCCCCGAGCGCGCAGTTTAAGCCGATCGTGATGGGCCGCGCATGGCGAACACTATTCCAGAAGGCCTCGACTGTCTGACCGGAAAGAATTCGACCAGAGGCATCCGTGATCGTCCCAGAGATCATGACCGGCCAGCGCATACCGCGCGCCTCGAAGACCGTCTCCATCGCAAAGATCGCAGCCTTCGCATTCAGGGTGTCAAAAATGGTCTCGAGCAACAAGAGATCGGCACCACCATCAATCAGCGCCTCAATTTGTTCGCGATAGCCTTCGACCAGTTGATCGAAGTGGATGTTGCGCGCGCCCGGATCATTGACGTCGGGGGAAATGGAGGCAGTCCGAGGCGTTGGTCCAATGGCGCCCGCGACAAACCGAGGGTGCTCTGGTGTCGAGAACTGCTCACACGCCTGGCGTGCGAGACGTGCAGACTCCAGGTTCATGAGACGACAAAGCTGCGGCAGGTGGTAGTCCTCTTGTGCTACGGACGTTGCACCAAATGTATTGGTCTCGACGATATCCGCGCCGGCAGCAAGATACTGACGATGGATATCGAGAATCACGTCAGGCCGGGTTAATGACAACAGCTCGTTGTTTCCTTTGACGTCAATCCCTTTTGCAACAGCGGTGGCAATCGCTTCGGAAATTTCAGGCGATAGGTCAGCACGATCGGATCCTCGATAGTCTGCTTCGCTCAGCTTGAACTGTTGGATCATGGTGCCCGTCGCCCCGTCCAGCACAAGAATCCGCTTGGCCATATGCTGGCGAAGCAGGGGAAATGCGGCGGATTCAGGCAGGTGAGCGGCTGTCGACATGGGGGCGTTGGGATGGTCACCATCCCGGATCTGGAAAAACATCCATTTTAGACTGCTGCCCAGATGAAATCAGGGCCGCCGCCCGGGGGATTAGCAGTGGCCGTCTTTGGCGTTAGGTCGAATGCGCAAGGCTATCGAGCCAGCAGACTAACCCGTCGCTATTCAGGGTGAGGTCTAAGTCCAAGACCTTTAGACAGTCCTCTTGGGATAGCCCGACGCCATGGGTGGCCAGGTCCTTGAGCATGAGGCTGGATAAGGCCTCTCGAATACGTGCGCTTCGCTCATCGCCGGCAGACTGGTGCGCTAGGGCGATGTCTGCAAACTGATCTGTCTGTCGAAGCAGATGATCGCCGTGTCGTTGAATATCTTTTAGCTGAGCGTAGTGGGTCAGATAGACCGCCGGGGGCGCGGCCGCCATCAGCCGGCGCATCGACGTCTGAAGATCCACTGGGGTGAACTGGGACGGAGACGAGGTGACGAAGACGTATGCACCCTGTGCCGTATCGAAGTCTCGATACGAGATCCCAAAGGTATCTCCTGTGAAGAAGCTATTGGTCTTGGTGTCTCGAATATAGACGTGATGACGGGCATGCCCAGGGGCGTCCCAGAACTCAAAGACGCGCCCGGCAAGCGAGACGGTCGTGCCCTCGGGGGTTTCTAGAATGCGGCTGGCATCAATTGGATCGAGCCCGCCGTATTCTTTTTCCGCCATGGGTTTCCCGTAGACCTCACAGACAGCTGCCCAGAGTTTGGAAGGATCGATCAGATGTCGACTGCCACGAGGGTGAACGGTCACGCGCGCATTCGGGCAGTGCTGTAACAAGGCACCAGCACCCCCAGCGTGATCTAAGTGCACATGCGTCAGCAGGATCCAGTCAACGGCATCTGGCCCAAGACCAAGTGCAGACAATGCTCCCAGAATTCGGGGCACCGCGTATTGGGTTGATGTATCAATCACGGCGACGCGGCCCGATTCAACGACCAGGTGAACGGCATCAAATTCGTCACGAAAATAGCCAGAGTCGAGGGCATAGATGCCGTCCCCAAAGTCACGCATCAGCGGTGTGATCAGTGGCGCACTGGTGTGCTGATGAAACGGCGTCAGAAAGGTCATGTGGTCTCCATTGCTTCTTGGTCAATGCGTCGTGCCATCTGTTCCGCGATGAGCATCACGGGCGCATTCGTATTTCCTGAGGTGATGCACGGCATCGCCGAGGCATCGATCACGCGTAGTCGTGCAACGCCACGCAGCCGACAGCTCGAGTCTAATACGGTCATCGGGTCAGTGACGTTGCCGGCCGCATCCACATGCCCCATGGCACAAGTACTTACAGGATGAAAAATAGTGGTGCCAAGATCCCGTGCCGCGGCGAGCAGGGCCGCTTCAGTCGTGGCTGACACCCCTGGGAGAACTTCTTGTGGCGTGAATGGTGCGAGCGCCGAGCTGCGCATAATCTCGCGAGTCATGCGTAAGCCCGCCACAGCGACATGACAGTCATCTTCGGTCGAGAGATAGTTGCAAAAGATCTTCGGGGGTGCGAGGGGATCCGGACTGTGCGCACGCACCCAGCCACGGGAGCTTGGGCGCAGGTTACAGACACTCGGCGTAATCGCGTTATAAGGATGCAGAGGGGCACCAAACTTAGGTAACGACAAGGGCTGAACGTGCCACTCCAGGTTAGCACTCTGCTGATCGGGATCACTTTTTGCAAAGGCTCCCAGGGTGGAGGGTGGCATCGTCATCGGGCCAGTTCGGAACAATGCATACTGCACGGCCATGCCCAGTCGCGTTAGCCAGTTTCGGTAGAGGGTGTTGACGGTCGCGCAGCGATCAACTTTGTAGACGGTTCGAATCTGAAGGTGGTCTTGTAGGTTTGCACCGACACCTGGGTGATCTAACACGGGCTGAATGCCCACGGATTGGAGCATTTCCGCAGGGCCAATGCCAGAGACATGTAACAGATGCGGGGAGCTTACTGCGCCGGCCGAGAGAATTAGCTGATCCCGGATCTGAACATGATGCCGTTGCCCTCGATGCAGAATTTCTAGACCCGTGGCCTCGAGTCCCGCGTGAGCCCAGGCCTGTTGTTGGAATCGCCGCTGTTGGCGGGTCTTTTCTGAAATCGGTTTGGTCAGTACCCGAAGGACCTGGGCCTTGGTGAGTACCGTCAGGTTTTTACGATGGCGAATTGGATGCAGGAAAGCGTCTGCCATAGACCATCGGACACCGCGACGTTGGGTCATATGGAAATACGCGGATCCTGCGTTATCACCTCGATTAAATTCATCGATAGGCGCAATGCCCTGTTCGGCTGCGGCCGCGCGCCAGGCGTCTAGGATCTTCCAGCGCACGCGAGGAGATTCCACGCGCATCTCGCCACCGGATCCGTGCCAGGCGTTCTCACCATCAAAGTAGTCTTCTAGCGATCGATAAATGGATAACGCGTTATCCCACGACCAGTTTTGACTCTGAGTAATTGACTGCCAACGGTCATAGTCGGTGGACTGTCCGCGCATGTAGATCATGGCGTTAATGGATGAACAACCCCCGATGACACGACCGCGCGCATAGTGAATGGACCGACCATTGAGTCCTGGGTCAGGCTCTGTCTGAAAACACCAATCGGTTCTGGGGTTTGCAATGGTAAAGAGATAGCCTACTGGAATCTTGATCCAGAACCAGTCATCTTCTCCTCCAGCCTCGATGAGCAAGACCTGATGGCCTGGATTCGCCGAGAGTCGATTTGCAAGAAGACACCCCGCACTCCCTGCGCCGACGATAACGGTGTCAAAGATCATGTGGAGGAATGATGGAAGCTAAATCCTTGTACAGTCTGAGATCGTGTCCGGGCAATGCTCATGAGCATGCCAGCCCCAAAGCCAAGTGTCACCATAGCGGTACCGCCATACGACATCCACGGTAACGGAACGCCCACGACCGGAAGAATACCGGTCACCATGCCCATATTGACAAAGGCGTAGCTAAAAATGATCAGTGACAGCGCCCCTGCAAGCAGGCGTGAAAACAGGGTCGGTGCGCCGATCGCGATCCAGAGCCCCCGCAGAACTAACCCGCTGTAGAGCGCGATCAGCAGCAGGTTGCCAAGAAAGCCAAACTCTTCTGAATAGGCCGCGAAGAGAAAGTCGGTGGTTCGTTCGGGAATGAACTCCAGGTGTGTCTGGGTTCCTTGCATCCAGCCTTTTCCAAAGAGTCCTCCAGACCCTACGGCGATCACGGATTGAATGATGTGGAATCCTTTGCCGAGCGGGTCACGCATTGGATCAATGAGTGTACAGACACGTTGACGCTGGTACTCATGCAGTCCTGGCCAGGAGAGACCATCCGCGCAGGCTGCATCGCCAAAAATGATCAGCCCAAGAATGCCCACACCAAGCACCCCTAACGCCACGAGGACGATTCGCCAAGACAGTCCTGCAAAAAAGAGGACGAACAGCCCTGCCGAAGAGACTAAGATCGCGGTCCCAAGATCGGGCTGCGCCAGAATAAATCCCGTGGGGATTGCAAGCACCAGTATCGCAATGGCCCAGTGTCCCAGATGACGAAGTCCTTCGTATCGATGGACAATCCAGGCCAGCATCATCGGCATCGCAATCTTCATGAGCTCCGAGGGCTGAATGCGTGTAATGCCAATGTTGAGCCAGCGGCGTGCCCCTTTGGAGACATCCCCCGCGACGGCGACCGCGACGAGCAGCAGGAGCCCCAGCAGGAAAAGCGGCACCGCCACCCGCTGCAAGACAGACGGATTGATATGGGCCACGACCCACATGATCAGAATCGCAATCCCAAGGTTACGAATGTGATCTAAAAACCGTCCTGGAAAGTCAAAGGCGGCACTGTAGACAATCAGGCTCGACAGCACTGCGATGCCCAGGAACATGCTGATAAAAGGACCATCGAAGACCGCAACGGTGCTACGAAGCTGCAACCATAGCCCTCGAAGCCCGGCCGGCCTGATCTCATTTGGCATTGGTCTGATCTTTCTTCAGGAGCAGATGGTCAAAGACAAGACGGGCAATCGGCGCTGCAGCCGCGGCACCAAAGCCGCCATTCTCAACAATCAGTGCAATGGCAACTTCTGGTTTTTCTGCTGGCGCAAACGCAACATACAGGGAGTGATCGCGATGGCGTTCGGCAATGCGTGAGGCATTATATTTTTCGTTCTGACCAATACTGACTACCTGCGCGGTTCCGGTCTTGCCAGCAACCGTGTAAGGCACTCCGGCAAAGACACGGGCACCTGTTCCCGAGCGGTTCACTTCCACCATGGCCTCGGTGACGAGATCTAAGGCGGTGTCACTGACATTTACCTTACGCACAATGCTTGGCTCGGTTTTGATCACCTCGCCTGTGTTCGGATCTTCAATCGATTTCACTAGCCGTGGCCGCATCATGACGCCCCGGTTTGCCAAGGTGGCCGTGGCGCTGGCGAGCTGAAGAATAGAAAACGAGTTGTATCCCTGACCGATCCCGATCGACATGTTCTCTCCGGGGTGCCAGGGCTGCTTAAACCGGGCTTCTTTCCATTCAGAGGACGGCAGAATTCCTGCCACCTCACCGATGAGATCAATGCCAGTTTTCTGGCCGAAGCCCCATGGTTCGATATAGCGATGAATCAGATCAACGCCCATATCCTTGGCCAAGATGTAGTAGTAAGTGTCACTCGAGACAACGATGGATTTTTTAAGATCCACAATCCCGTTGCCATTGGGATTACTGTCGCGGAATTTGTGATTTCCGAACATAAAAAACCCGGGATCGTTAATCGTGTCGTCGGGCTTGCGCGATCCGGACTCCAATGCAGCGATGGCCATGAATGGCTTGTACGTTGACCCTGGCGGATAGGTGCCGCGCAACGGACGATTGAGCAGTGGCTTATCAGGAGAGTTATTTAGGCTATCCCAGGTCGTTGCATCAATACCGTCAATGAATAGCGCGGGGTTAAAGTTCGGCATAGAGACAAACGCGAGAACCTCGCCCGTGGCCGGGGCGATCGCTACGAGTGCGCCCCGTCGTTTGCCGTAGGCGTTTTCGATCAGACGCTGTAATTCGCCATCAATCGAGAGTCGAAGATTTTTGCCAGGGATGGGGAGTCGACGGGCAAGGCTTCGTACCATTCGGCCGCCTGCGGTAATCTCCATCCGGTCAAATCCCGTATGCCCACGCAGCTCATTTTCGTAGGCCTGCTCAAGCCCGAGCTTGCCGATGTGGGAAGTCCCAAAGTAGCTCGAGGCCAGGTCACTCTGTTCAATCCGCTCGCGGTCTCGTTTCGAGATACGGCCGATATGTCCCAAAAGATGTGATGACGAATCACCATAGGGGTAGTACCGCATGCTTCTAACGTTGACCGATACCCCGGGCAGGCGGTGAAGATTGACGACGAGCTTCGCAACTTCTGCGTCATTCAAGGTGGGACGCAATGGGATGGTGTCGAACTTACGTAGCTCATTTTTCAGTCGCTTGAAGCGACGAAGGTCAAGCTCATCAATTTTGATCAGCGTCCCGAGTGTCGCGAGCGTCTCGTCAAGGTTGGGAACCTTGTGCGGTTCGATCTCGAGTGCGAAGCCAGAAGTATTGCGTGCGATGACCTGGCCATGACGATCAAAAATTTCTCCCCGAGGCGCCTGTACCGGTAAGAGCGCTACTCGGTTTTCCTCGGACAGCGCATGAAAGTCAAAATATTTCCAGACCTGCAGATAAGCGAATCGCAGCACCAGCAGTCCAAAGGCAAACAGAACGAGTGCGGCCATGAATGAGGCACGTGCGCGAAAATCTCCCGAATCGTTCACGCGAAACTCGTTCATGACACAGGCCCTCGAGTCAACGCCTCACCTACCGACCAATGGCCTGGGTGGAGTTTGTTGGACGGTTGAGTCGACCAATCACCCAGTCGGTCAATGGGATCCAGCACAACGCCGTGAAGATGGGGGATACGAGATACGTCCAGACAGGCGTGATGCCCGACATAGATAGACTGATTAGCATCACCACGATATTGGCGAGTAGAAACAGTGGGAAGAGCTGCAACGCCTGACCGGTGATCGAGTACCAGAGTAATCGTCGATGCAAGGCAATCGCGCCGTAAGACAAGACGGAGTAGGCCAGCGCATGCTGCCCAAGTAGCGCGCCCGAATGGACATCCATGACGATGCCCAAGAGCCAGGCCAGTGCGATGCCAACACGTCGCGGTTGAAAGACATTCCAAAAAACCAGCACTAGGGCCAGCATGCTTGGCATGGGCCAGTGACCCCAGGGAATCATTTCAAACGCGAGCGCCCCCAGGAACGTCCAGGTCATCATCGCGGTGCTCGGGGTGCGCCCAAGAATGGCACGCCTCATTTGGTGCCTCCCTTCCCTTGGGTCGTTGCCGGCTTCGGATCCAGCTCACGCGGGGCTGGGGGAATCAGTGACTGATCGACCAGAATCACCAGGACATGACGTAAAGAGCCGATGGGAGCAACAGGGGCAGCCGTTACCCGAGGAAACTGTCCGGAGCCACCTCGCTCGACGCGATTGATCTTGGCTACAGGCATTCCCGTCGGGTAAAGCCCATCGAGCCCCGAGGTCACCATCAGATCTCCGGCAACGACATCGGCATTGATACTGAGATATTTCAAATCCACCTGTTGGCCATCACCCGTTCCGACCGCAACACTGCGAATGCCGGACCGCGGGAGATGCACTGGAACAATGAGCGAAGGATCAGTGACAAGTGCGACCTCTGCGGTGATGGGCGAGACGCGCACTACCTGACCGACAACGCCAACAGCATTAATCACGGGGTGGCCTGGGGCAAGGCCATGCTGACTGCCACGATCAATCACAATCCGCCGGCTAAAGGCATCTCGGGTCTCATGGCTGATCTCGGCCGCGACGGTTTTATGTTGGACGGATTTGCGAAGATCGAGCAGGCCACGAAGACTTGCATTTTCAATCCGCACCTGTTCGATCTGAAGCAAGGTGTCGGCGGCCAGGGTCTGTTTCTGCTCAAGTGCGTTGCGACTGTTGACCAGATCAATCATGGCGGAGCCGTAACTGCCAATCCAGTAGGCTGCATCTCGCGGGAACATCAGAACCTGTTCGATCGGATAGATCACGATCGACAGCCCTTGACGCAACGGCTTTAACAGACTCAGATGAAGATCTGCATAAATCGTTGCAGCGGCTGCGATTACCGCGATCAGCAGCCGAAGCCGCGCCGAGAGGCCTTGTTTAAAGAGCGGTGGAGGACTCTGTGAGAGGGCCATATCAGCGGATGGCGCTCCCCTTATTCATGCGCAAAGACTTCTTTGAATTCGTCAATTCGCTCAAGGGCTTCGCCGCAGCCGCGGACCACGCAGGAGAGTGGATCGTCAGCCACATAGACGGGCAGTCCGGTCTCTTCCGACAACAGGCGATTCAGATCGCGAAGCAGCGCACCGCCACCAGTCAGCACTAGGCCGCGCTCTGCGATATCCGCGGCGAGCTCGGGAGGTGTCTGCTCGAGGGCGTTCTTCACCGCCACGACGATCTGGTTCAGCGGCTCGGTGAGGGCTTCAAGAATCTCGTTGCTCGACACGATAAAGGTTCGTGGAATACCTTCACTCAGGTTACGGCCACGGACTTCCATTTCACGGATTTCACTTCCGGGGAAGGCGGAACCAATATTCTTCTTGATGGCTTCGGCGGTCTGCTCACCGATCAACATGCCGAAGTTACGACGAATGTAGTTGGTAATGGCCTCATCAAATTTATCGCCACCCACACGCACGCTGCCGGCATAGACGAGACCGCCCAGCGAGATCACGCCGACCTCGGTCGTGCCACCGCCGATGTCAACCACCATCGATCCTTGTGGCTCAGAGATTGCAAGGCCTGCACCGATCGCTGCGGCCATAGGCTCTTCAATCAGGTAGACCTGACTCGATCCGGCTGATAGTGCTGACTCCCGAATGGCACGACGTTCTACCTGCGTTGAGCCACAGGGCACGCAGATGATGACGCGGGGACTGGGGCTGAGAAATTTTTTCTCATGGACCATCCGGATAAACTGTTTGAGCATCTGCTCAGTGACGGTGAAGTCGGCAATCACGCCGTCCTTCATGGGACGAATAGCCTCGATGTTGCCGGGGACTTTGCCCAGCATCTGTTTCGCTTTCAGACCAACCGCTTCGATGATCTTCTTGCCGCCGGTGCCGCCTTCATAGCGGATCGCGACCACAGAGGGCTCATCCAAGACGATGCCCTTGCCACGAACATAAATCAGTGTGTTGGCGGTTCCCAGATCGATCGCGATATCCTGGGAAAAGTAGTTGCGAAGAAAGCCGATCATATAAACCCTGCGTCAAAAGAAAAGGATAATAAAGCACAATATGACCATTGATTTTCTAATTCTGTGAACCTCGAAACCAAAGACCTTGAAAAGCTCGCCCGACTGGCGCGGCTCGATCTCTCGTCCCAGGACCAGACTGCCGTTCTGGCCTCTCTTGATGCCGTCTTGAACTGGGTCGGGTCCCTGTCCCAGGCGCCCACCCAGGGGGTCGCCCCGATGGCCCACCCCCACGACCTTGCCCTTCGTCTGCGCGACGACGTGGCCACACCCCTTCCGGATCGAGCGTTGTTGATGCAGAACGCCCCGCAGGCCTCGGGCGGACTCTTCATCGTGCCTCGGGTGGTGGAATAGTCATGGCGCTTTCCCCTTTTTCGGATCTTTCTGCGCTGGCGCAGGCCTTGGCCAGCCGTCAGATCGGCGTGGTCGAGCTCGCCAAGGATGTCCTTGGGCGTATCGACGCCGATGCCACCAACTCGTTTCTTGCGGTAGACCCTGAGCGGACACTGGCCCAGGCACGTCTGGCCGAAGATCGGCTCAAGCAGGCTGCTACGCCCAGTGGTTCGGGCTTCTCGCTCGTAGGCCTGCCCATCGCCCACAAGGACATTTTCGTTACCCAGGGCTGGCCGACGACAGCGGCATCCAAGATTCTCAAGGGGTATCTCAGCCCGTTTGATGCGACCGTCGTGACTCGACTGTCTGAGGCTGGAATGGTGACGGTCGGAAAGCTCAACTGTGATGAGTTCGCCATGGGCTCGGCCAATACCCACTCTGCCTATGGCCCTGTGCGAAACCCATGGGACGCTGCGGCGATCCCCGGAGGCTCGTCGGGTGGCTCTGCAGCCGCGGTGGCAGCCGGCGTCGTCCCCGCCGCAACGGGGACTGACACGGGTGGTTCGATTCGCCAACCTGCCGCCATGTGTGGACTCACCGGAATCAAGCCAACCTATGGCCGTGTCTCGCGCTGGGGGATGATTGCTTACGCGTCGAGTCTCGATCAGGCTGGACCGATGGCGCGAACCGCCCGAGACTGTGCAGTGCTCTTGTCCGCCATGACAGGCTTTGACGAGAAGGATTCCACCAGCCTGGACATGCCCGCACAGGATTTTGCTGCCAGCTTGGAGTCGCCATTGGACGGCGGTTCGACGGCAGCCCCTCTGAAAGGGCTCCGAATCGGTCTTCCGAAAGAATTTTTTGCAGATGGTCTGAGCGACGAGGTACGGACCGCGCTGGATGCTGCTATCGCCGAGCTCGTGAGCTTGGGCGCCGTGACCGTCGAGGTGTCGCTGCCACGGACGTCGTTAAGTATCCCGGCGTATTACGTCATTGCGCCTGCAGAAGCGTCGAGCAACCTAAGCCGGTTTGACGGTGTTCGATACGGCCACCGAGCCAAAGACCCCAAAGACCTAGAGTCACTCTATCGACTCTCTCGTGCTGAAGGATTCGGGGAAGAGGTGCAGCGGCGGATTCTGATCGGCACCTTTGTGCTGTCCCATGGCTATTACGATGCCTATTACATTCAGGCGCAGCGGGTGCGACGGCTGGTGGCGCAAGATTTTGATCAGGCTTTCACCCAATGTGACCTGATTGCAGGCCCTGTCGCGCCAACCGTTGCCTGGGACATTGACGCACCCTCTTCAGATCCCCTTCAGGATTACCTGGCTGACATCTACACCCTGGGGGTCAACCTTGCCGGTCTGCCGGCAATGTCCATCCCCTGTGGATTTGGACAAGGGCCGCATCAGCGCCGACCCATTGGGCTGCAGCTGATTGGTCCGCGATTCCATGAGCAGCGCTGCCTGACCGCGGCGCATTGGTTTCAACGCGCCACAGACTGGCACTTGAAGACGCCCCAGACCACGACGGGAGGATCCGCATGAACTGGGAGATCGTTCTGGGTCTAGAGACCCATGTCCAGTTGAAAACGCAGTCGAAGATATTTTCACCTGCATCGACGGCCTTTGGGGCTGCACCGAATACCCAGGCGCACATGATTGATATGGCCTTACCCGGCGTGTTGCCCGTCTTGAACCGCGAGGCGGTCGCCTGTGCCATTCGATTTGGTTTGGCGGTGGGCGCGGAGATCGCCCCACATTCAATTTTTGCGCGCAAGAATTATTTTTATCCTGATCTGCCCAAGGGCTATCAGATCAGTCAGTTTGAAATCCCGGTGGTGCAAGGAGGGTTCGTCACCATTGTCACGGATCAGGGCACACGAAAAATTGCGCTCACGCGGGCCCACTTAGAAGAGGATGCCGGAAAGTCGATCCACGAGGGCATCGATGGGCTTCCTCAGGGATGTTCTGGAATCGACCTGAATCGTGCGGGCACGCCACTCTTAGAGATTGTGAGTGAGCCTGTGATGCGGTCAGCCAAGGAGGCCGTCGCCTATGCAAAGGCGCTGCACACACTCGTGACCTGGATTGGCATCTGCGATGGCAATCTTCAAGAAGGATCCTTTCGCGTGGATGCCAACGTATCGGTGCGGCCCGTCGGACAGACAACGTTTGGGACACGTTGTGAGATTAAAAATCTCAACTCATTTCGATTTCTGGAGAAGGCAATCGAGGTCGAAGCGCGTCGTCAGATTGCGCTGATTGAAGAAGGCGGACAGGTCACCCAGGAGACGCGTTTATTTGATCCCGAGCGTGAAGAGACCCGGGCGATGCGCAGCAAAGAGGACGCGCATGACTATCGTTATTTCCCAGATCCCGACCTTCCGCCGTTAGTCATCAGCACTGAGTGGATTGACACGGTACGGGCAGCGATGCCGGAACTTCCCGATCGTCTGCGTGAACGACTGGTGGATGCCTATGGGCTCTCGGACTATGACGCGTCGATGGTGGCGCAGAGCCGCGCCACATCAGAGTTCTTTTTTGCCGTATTGGCGGCAGACCAATCGGCGCCGTGTGATCCTAAGCTGACTGCGAACTGGATGATGGGTGAGCTCGCCTCGGCGTTAAATCGCGAGGCGATCGAGATCACAGCATCAAAGATTTCGCCCGCACAGCTCGCGGGGCTTCTTGCGCGCGTGGCCGATGGTACGGTGAGCAATAAGATTGCTCGCGATATCTTTGTCGCGATCTGGTCCGGAGAGTTTGCCTCTGCAGATGACGTCATTGATGCAAAAGGACTTCGTCAGATTCAGGATACGGGCCTGATCGCGGGGCTCGTCGAGGAGGTGATCGCGGCCAATCCGAAGATGGTGGAAGAGTTCAAAGCGGGCAAGGAAAAGGCCATGAACGCCCTTGTCGGACAGGTGATGAAGCGGTCGCAGGGCAAGGCCAATCCACAACAGGTGACGGACTTGGTCCGGGATCGGTTAAGCCAGTAAACGACTGCGGCAGCGTCAGCGGTGGTGACCGTAAGCAGGGAGTGACTGCCTTCGTCTAAGGGATATCTTGATGAGATAAAGGACCCCCTATGAAATCCCTATTCGCAAAGACCTGCCTGGCCCTGTTGATCGCGAGCACCTCCGCCGTATCATTTGCCGCCCTTCCTGAGCCGCTGGATCCGCGGGCAGTCGCGCAGATGTCGATGCAGGAGCGACTCGAGCAGAGCCGACAGCTCCGTGAGGCCATGACAAAGGCAACGCCTGAAGAGCGTCAGGCCTATCGTGAAAAGCTTCGCGCCAAGATGGATGCGCTGACGCCTGATGAGCGTCGTGCGCTCCACCAAAAGATGCGCGATGACTGGAAGCAGCTCACACCCGAGCAGAAGCAACAGCTAAGTCAAGATCGGCGCAGTCTCGTCGAGGGATTGAGTCGCGAGGAGCGTCAGGCGATGCGCGAGGAACGGCGTAAAGCCTTTGAAAAACTCTCACCTGAAGAACGAAAAAAGTGGCGTGATGACATGCGTAAGATGCACCATCATCATCACCATGACCACCACCGGCACGGACCCGAGTCCGGCCATGGCCACGGCGCCGCGTGCTAACCACGATGTCTGTCTCGCCCGCGACTTGGTCTGATGACCGCGGGCTGTTTCGCTCGGCGCGCGCAGGGGAGCCGATGGCTGCGCGTGCACTAGTGGATGCCTTGAGTCCGCGTGCACATGCGTTGGCTTGGCGAATGCTCGGGGATGCCACAGAGGCTGAGGATGTTATTCAAGAGGCATTCATTCGGCTATTCAATGGCGCTGAATTTCAGGGCCAGTCTCGGCTAGCCACATTCTTTCACACGATGGTGGCACGGCTCTGTCTTGATCGGATTCGTCAGAAGCGACCCGAGACACTTCTTGCCCCCGAGGATTTCGAGCGCCTGTCAGACGAAGCGCTATCCTCAGCAGAAGACCCCCAGCAGCAGGTTTCGAGTCAGCAGACCGCCCATGCGATGCAGGCGGCCATTTCGCAGTTAAGTCCGCGGCAACGCCTAGCGATTTCGCTCTGGGCGTATCACGATTTCGAGGCCATCGATATTGCGCGGGCACTCGATTGTGATCTCAACGCGGCCCATCAGTGTCTCCACCGGGCGAAGGGTTCGCTTCGGAAATTGTTAGAAGGAAGCGCTTGTGATGAATGATCAAGATGACAAACTAAAACACGCCATCCGTCAGGCCCCGCATCCGAGGCTACGACCAGACTTTACAGAGAAGACGCTCGCCCGGTTGGCAACAACACGATCAGTGGCGCAGGCTGACCAGGTCTTCTCTCAGAGTAATACGTTGGCGCTTGGCGGGCTTGGCTGGTCGGGATCGATAGCGCGCCGTCGTTGGATGTTGGCGGCAGCATTCATCATTGCCGCAGTGGTCTCTATTCAGGCGGTTCAGATGATGACCGCTGAAGATGATCTGCTTGAGCTCGACACCTTATCGATGTCAAGCCTTCTCGTACTCTAACCGTAGTCGATGATCAATGGGGCGTGATCAGAGAATCGTTTCTCTGTGTAGATAGACGCCGATCGCGCGATTGCCGCAATGCCAGGTGTCGCAATCTGATAGTCGATGCGCCATCCCACATTGTTGGCGCGCGCCTGGCCGCGGTTACTCCACCAGGTGTACTGATCCGGTCGCGGATCAAGGCGTCGAAAGACATCAACCCATCCGAGTTCATCAAAGACGCGGCTGAGCCAGGCACGTTCTTCGGGCAGAAATCCTGAGTTCTTGAGATTGCCCTTCCAGTTCTTTAGGTCGATTTCATGGTGGGCGATGTTCCAGTCCCCACAGATGACAAACTCTCGCCCGGTCTCTCGATGTTCTTTTGCCCATTGCGCAAGCACAGGAAAAAAAGCGTCAAGAAATCGAAACTTCGATGCCTGACGTTCCTCTGAGGCAGCGCCTGACGGGAGATAGACACTCACCACGGACAGGGGTGTCTTCGCCTGATCGAAGTCTGCACGAAGTACCCGACCTTCTTGGTCAAACTCGTCGACGCCAATGCCGCGGTGGATATGGGTTGGCGGCAGGGCACTATAGAGCCCCACGCCGCTGTAGCCTTTTTTCTGTGCCGTATAGAACACACCCGGCAGCGATCGGTCATTGTGCAGAATGGCTAGATGGACGTCTGACAAATCCGTCTCTTGTGCCTTGAGCTCCTGGACGCAGACCACATCCGCATGCTGCTGTCCGAGCCAGTCAAGGGCCCCCTTTGTCGCGGCAGATCGAATGCCGTTTAGGTTCAAGGAAATTAGTCTCATGGGGTATATTCTCTCGCATCATGACGCACCCCTCTCCTCCTCCTTCCACTGACCAGGCCTTTATTCAATTTGCGTTGGATTCAGGGGTACTTCGATTCGGCGAATTTAAGACCAAGGCGGGTCGTATTTCTCCGTATTTTTTCAACGCTGGTCTGTTTCATCACGGGGGCATGCTGGGAAGTCTGGCGCAGTTCTATGCCAAGACATTTCTTGCGGCAGAGTTTGATGGCCGCTTGTCCGTGGACATGCTGTTTGGACCAGCCTACAAGGGCATCACCCTGGCGAGCGCAACCGCGGTCGCCCTCGCGCATTCGGGTCGCGATATTGGGTTTGCCTATAACCGCAAGGAAGCCAAGGACCACGGGGAAGGCGGCGTCGTTGTTGGTGCGCCGCTGGCAGGTCGTGTGCTGATCATTGATGACGTCATTTCGGCGGGCACGTCTGTGCGGGAATCGGTGGAACTGATCCGTGCCCATGGGGCAACGCCTGCGGGCGTCTTGATTGCGCTAGATCGGATGGAGCGTGGCGGCACTGCCGAGTCTCCGACCGAGCGTTCAGCGGTGCAAGAGGTGCAGGACTTGTTTGGTATCCCGGTGATTGCGATTGCTACGTTAGCGAATCTCCTACAGTTTCTTGAGCAGACGAAAAGCCCAGAGCTCGCCCGTCATCAGGCAGCGGTGTTGGCGTATCGGCAGCAGTGGGGCGTCTAAAGAACGCGCTGCGGCCTGCTAAACATCATCAGGGGTGGCGTTCTTTAGAGTGAAGGATCGGGTGGAAGCGTCTCGAGGGTTCGACCGATCGCTTTCGCATATAACGGCAGCACCTGATCGAGATGTCGGTCAATCTCTGCGATGCGATTGTTTCCGGACGGATGTGTCGATAGCCATTGCGGTGGCGCATTCTTTGATGCGGCCGCCATCTTTCGCCAGAGCGTAATTCCTGCACGTGGATCAAAGCCCGCGCGCGCAGCGATGTCGAGCCCAATCAAATCCGCCTCGCTTTCATCGTCACGAGAGAATTTCAGCATGGTCAGCTGGGCGCCATAGTCCATGGCCATTCGACCCATATCCCCAAGCCCAAGTACCGATGAGAGCACGCTGGCACCGATGCCCGTGAGCTGATTTTTAGCCAGTCGTTCGCGCGAGTGTTCCCGCAGCGCATGGGCCATCTCGTGGCCCATGATCATGGCGACCTCGTCATCGGTGAGGGCGAGTCGTTCAAGGATCCCCATATAAAAACCGATCTTTCCACCCGGCATACAGAAGGCGTTGATCGTATTCGCGTTAAACAGCTGTACCTCCCAGGGCCAGTCTTTCGCGCGTGGATTCCATCGCACGGTATGAGGTAGTAGGCGATTGGCAATCGTCTTCAGGCGAATCAGTTGAGGATGGCTATCGTTTGCGAGCGCATTCTTTTGGGCGGCCTGTCGTTTCATCTGAACGAACTGCTGCGCGGCCGCGCGCTCAAGCTGGTCAGCCGGGACCAGATTGCGCAGGCGCGAGGGCTTCTCGACCACAATGCCCTCTTCTTCAGTGGCGGGTGCCGCACGACTGCTCTGCGCAACACTGGGGTCTACGGCAAGAGTGGCCGTACAGCAGATCATCAGAGTCGCCAGCAGGCGTTTATTTTTCAAAGCAGAAAATCTCATAAGCGTTGACAATACGTCCAGACCATTGAGTAGACGAGTCTTTATTGTGAACCAGTCTTCATCTGAGAGTTCCCCTCACCTGTCGGTGCCACCCCGCCGTGCACTGCTGATCATGACCCTCGTGCTTGGGTTTGCGAGCGGCCTTCCTTTGGCGCTCTCGACGGGCACCATGCAGGCCTGGCTGACGGTCGAGGGCGTCAATCTCAAGACGCTTGGCTGGCTGACCTTGTTGGGGCTTCCCTACACTTATAAATTCGCCTGGGCGCCCTTATTGGATCGGTATCGCCTCCCTTGGCTTGGTCGACTCGGTGGCCGTCGTCGCGGCTGGCTTGTGGTGTTGCTCCTGGCGATGGCGTTGGTGCTATTTGGCATGTCCCAGCAGACCCCTGGTGCCGCGACGGAGAGCCTCTGGGGCCTGGCGATATTGGCAGGACTGCTCGTAGTCTTATCTGCGAGTTTTGACATTGTGTTTGATGCCTGGCGTGCAGAGTCCCTCACCCCAGAGCAGCGCGGCCTAGGTGCCGCGTGGTCGGTGGTGGGCTATCGACTGGCGATGCTGACCTCGGGTGGACTCGCACTGATGCTGGCAGATCTCTATCTTGGTTTTGCCGGGGTCTATGCACTCATGGCCCTGTTCTGCCTGGTGCTTGCGGTGGTCGCGGCGTTTTCACCAGAGCCTTCGCAGGCAAGCCCACCGCGATCGCTCATTGAAGCGACGGTGGAGCCCTTTAAAGAATTTTTTAGTCGTGACGGGGCGATCCTGATTCTGATCACCATCATTCTTTATAAGCTGGGAGATGCCTTTGCAGGAAGCCTGTCGACGGCCTTCCTGATTCGCGGCGCAGGGTTTAGTCCTGCTGAAGTGGGTGCGGTGAATAAAGGGGTGGGTCTGGTCGCCACGCTGATCGGAGGCCTTGCAGGGGGGCTCCTGATGTCCAGGATCTCGCTGTGGACGGCCTTATTAATCTTCGGAATTCTTCAGGCGATCACGAACCTAGGGTTCTGGTGGCTTGCGGCATTTCCACCCAGTCTTGCCGGAATGACCGCCGTTGTGCTGCTAGAAAATCTCGCTGGCGGAATGGGGACTGCAGCCTTTGTCGCGTTATTGATGACGCTCTGTGATATCCGGTTTACGGCCACACAGTTTGCGCTGCTCTCAGCGCTCGCTTCGATTGGACGCGTGCTGGTCGGCCCGGTCGCTGGGGTGACTGCTACCGACTGGGGCTGGCCGACATTCTTTCTGTTTTCGACTGCAGCAGCGATTCCTGGGCTGGTGATGCTGGTGGGAATTCGCAAAAGACTCGCGGGACCAGGCCCCGCGACGGCGGTTACTTCACCACGATCACGGGAATCGGACTCAGACTAATTAGTTTGGTCGTGACAGAACCGAGTAGAAGATCCGTGACGGAACTGCGGCCTTTGCCGCCAAGAACGAGCAGTTCAATTTTTTCATTCTTGATGGTCTCGAGAATGGTCGGGGCGACTTCCCCATGGCCTTTGACGATCGCAGCAGATAGCCCCGCTTCAGCGACGATCGCCTTTGCATCGGCAAGCTCTTCTTCTGCGATCTGATCCATGTAACTTTCGATCTGTTTGCGATCAATGCCACGGGCAACGGGGGAGATCAGTGCCGAGAGATGGACATTGATGAGCACAAGTGATGCGGGTTCTTTCATCATCTTGCCAAGTCGGATGGCTTCTCTTAGCGCACGAAGAGAGTTTTCTGATCCATCAATGGCGATTCCAATTCGCATGGTAGTTTCCTTCCCTGAAAGCCCCTGTGTAGGGAGATTACTCAACAGTTACACTTTTCGCGAGGTTCCGTGGCTTATCGACGTCGTTTCCGCGCGCTAAAGCCACATGATACGCCAGCAGTTGTAACGGCAGTACATGAAGGATGGGGGAAACCTGGCCCGCATGGTCGCCAAGGGTGATGACTTCCACGCCTTCCGAAGCAGTAATTCCAGATCCACTGTCAGCGACGATATACAGCGTTCCTCCGCGTGCGCGGACTTCTTGTAGGTTGCTCTTTAGTTTTTCTACGAGCTGGTCATTGGGGGCGATTGCGATCACGGGCATCTCTGCATCGACGAGCGCTAATGGCCCATGTTTGAGCTCTCCCGCCGCATAAGCTTCCGCGTGAATGTAGGAGATCTCCTTGAGCTTGAGCGCGCCTTCCATCGCGATGGGGTAGTGAATGCCGCGACCAAGGAACAAGGCGTGATCTTTTTGAACAAATGCCTCTGCCCAGCGTTTGAACTCGGGCTCTGCCGCGAGAATCTGCACCATGGCGTTCGGTAAATGTCGCAGCTGACCCAATGCAGCCTGCTCCATCTCTGACGTCAAGCGCCCTTTTGTCTTTGCCATGACCAGGGTGAACAAGAAGAGTGTGGCGAGCTGCGTGGTGAAGGCTTTGGTAGAGGCCACACCGATTTCCGGGCCGGCCCGGGTAAGAAAACGGAGTGTTGAGGCACGAATCAACGACGACTCAGGCACATTACAGATTGCGAGGCTGTCCGATAGGCCGAGTGAGATCGCGTGCTGAAGACTGGCCAGCGTATCGGCGGTCTCGCCCGACTGGGAAATGGTGATGACGAGCGTGTGGGGCAGGGCCACACTCTCGCGATAACGATACTCGCTGGCGATCTCGACTGACACAGGAATCTTGGCGATCGATTCGAGCCAGTACTTGGCGACTAACCCTGCGTGATAGCTGGTGCCGCAGGCCAGGATCAGAATCTGTTGTGTCGTCTGAAGCACTGGTGCTGCCTCATGTCCAAATAGTGCGGGCGATAGCGCGGAGGCGCCCATCACCTCTTCGAGCGTTGCGGCAACGGCACCGGGCTGCTCGAAGATCTCTTTTTGCATGAAGTGGGCATAAGGCCCAAGCTCGATGGCATCGAGTGATAGAGAGCTCTTGGTCGCCGGCCGGTCTACTGGCTGATTAGCACGATCGACAATGGAGACTTGATCGGGTGTAAGACAGACGAGATCTCCGTCTTCGAGATAGATGATCTCGCGCGTGACCTGAAGCAGTGCAGACGTATCAGACGCAAGAAAATTTTCTCCGCCCAAGGCCTTGTGTGATGGATCACCAAGACCGATCAAGAGCGGCGCTCCCTGACGCGCCCCAATGATCAGGCCCGGATCTTGGTTACAGATGACGGCAATCGCATAGGCCCCCGATAGCTCAGCACGGGCTGCCGCGACCGCTTTTTGAAGTGAGGGCGATGCCTGGCGAAAGTGATGAATAAGATGGGCGATGACTTCGGTGTCGGTCTCAGAGACAAAGACATAGCCTTTCGCCTGGAGCATCTGCCGCAGTGGCTCATGGTTCTCGATAATGCCGTTGTGGACAACACAGACTGCGAGGCCATCTCGCTCGGATAGGTGCGGGTGTGCGTTGTCGGTGGTGACGCCCCCGTGGGTAGCCCAGCGCGTGTGGGCAATACCGACCCGAGCCGTGAGTGTCTGTGACCGCGCCTCGAGTTCAGCGACGCGGCCGACGGCTCGGACCCGTTCAATACCGGTCGTCTGCGCAATGGCAAGACCAGCAGAGTCATAGCCTCGATACTCGAGCTTTTTCAGGCCTTCAATCAGGACGGGGACAATATTCCGCGGATTTTGCTGGGCGGCGACAGCGCCGACAATGCCACACATCTCAGTGCGCCTTCTTGTGGGGGCGTTGGTAAGTCTTCAACGACACCTGCGGGCTTCTTGACAATGTCAACGTCTGCGCGGGCGCATCTTGGGTCAGGGTTGTTCCGGCGCCGAGGGTGGCACCCTTGCCCACGGTCACTGGTGCAACGAGTTGCGTATCTGAGCCGATAAAGGCGTCATCCTCAATCACGGTACGGTGTTTCTCTGCACCGTCGTAGTTACAGGTGATCGTGCCTGCGCCGATATTCACCCGTGCACCGACAGTGGCGTCGCCGAGATACGACAAATGATTCGCCTTTGATCGAGGGCCGAGTTCGGTATTTTTGATTTCGACAAAATTGCCCACATGGGCCCCTTCGCCCAGTTGAGATCCCGGACGAATCCGAGCGTACGGCCCGACCACTGCCTTGGGGCCGATGATGGCCTGATCAATCGTACTGAAGGCCTCGATCTGAGCCTCGCTATCAATCTGGGTATTGCGTATGACACAGTAAGGGCCAATGGACGTGCCGCGGCCAATGGTGACCTCGCCTTCGAAGATGCAGCCCACATCGATGGAGACATCCGATTCGCATCGCAGCGTTCCCCGGATGTCAATCCGCTCGGGGTCCATGAGACGAACCCCCTGATCCATGAGCGCCTGGGCGCGTTGACGTTGAACACGACGCTCAATGTCAGCGCGCTGCGGCTGGCTGTTTACCCCCAGAATCTCGTCTTCTGATGTTGGCATGACACTACCGATGGGATGTTTGTCTTTCGAGGCCATGGCAATAATATCCGTGAGATAAAACTCGTGTTGGCTGTTCTGATTCGTGAGCTGCCCGAGCCAACGAATGAGGGGCACGGTTGGAGCGATCAGAAATCCGGTATTGATCTCTTGAATGGTCCGAATTTCCGGCGTGGCGTCCTTTTCTTCGATAACAGCGACGATCTCATCGGCTGCATTTCGAACGATTCGTCCATAGCCGAATGGATCCGAAAGTCTTGCGGTGAGGACTGCCATGCCTTGATGACGAAGGGCTTCGGCTTTTAGTCGCGATAGCGTCTCGCTGGTGATCAGGGGCACATCCCCATAGAGAATCAACGTGGGAACATCGGGTTCTAAAAAAGGAATGGCCTGTTGAACAGCATGACCGGTGCCCTGTGGCGGATCTTGAACGGCCCAGTCGATCGGGCACCGATCTTGCACGCGGGAATCAGTCTTTTCGGAAGTCGTCGTCAGCACCCATTGACGCACCTGATCGGCGCCGTGACCAACGACAAGGATCAGTCGCGTCGGTGAAAGCGTCATGGCGGTCTGGAAGACATGACCTAGCATCGGCACACCTGCAACCGGGTGGAGTACTTTCGGCAGTTCGGATCGCATCCGACTGCCTTTGCCTGCTGCAAGAATGACGATATTCATCGCGTTGGCTTAGATATGGCGGGCTTCACCGCCATGACCATGGCGTTGGTTTGGTGAGAGGAACGATCCGATCACCATGCCGAGCGCGCTTGCGAAAAGACCAATGAGCTGAGGCTCTCCCGGCCCTTCAAAACCGGTGATCTCTAAGACAATCCAGGTAGACAATCCCATGGCAATCGCAAGGCCTGCGCCAAGGTTACTCGCTCGCTTCCAGAATAGTCCAGCGGCCAGCGGCACAAAGGCGCCCGCCAATGTAATGCGATAGGCATGCTCCACCATCGTGTGGATGCTGGAATCTGTGGCGATCGCGTAATAGGTCACGATGGTCGTGAAGATCAGCACGGTGATCCGCGTGGCCCAGAGAAACTGACCGTCGGTCATTCGAGGCACAAACCCCTTCAGCACGTTTTCGGTAAACGTGACAGATGGCGCAAGCAGTGTTCCCGATGCGGTGCTCATGATCACGGAGATCAATGCGCCGAAGAAGACGACCTGCATGACGAACGGCATATGGTTCAGGATGAGCGTCGGCAGAATCAGCTGGGAGTCTTCGACGAGGAGTCGCTTCACCATCTCAGGGTCGATGATATTGGCGGTGTAGGCGAGAAATAACGGTACTGCTGCAAAAAAGAAATAAGAAATCCCGCCGAGCGTGGTGCCCCAGACGGCAACCGTCTCGTTTTTGGATGAGTTCACGCGCTGGAAGACATCCTGCTGCGGAATAGATCCCAGGGCCATGGTGACCAGTGCGGCAATCCAGCCCAGCATATCAATGAGATCGAGCGTCGGCAGAAATTCAAACTTGCCCTCTGCAGAGGCCTTCGCGATGACATGGGCAACGCCCCCGGCCTGATCTGCGGCGTTGCTCGTGACCAGCAGCAGACCAATCACAATGACAATCATCTGCACGAATGTCGTCAGTGCCACCGACCACATGCCGCCAAAGATGGTGTAGACCAAGACCACCCCTGCACCGATCAACATGCCTTGGTTGTTACTGATAAGACCTTCGGAGAGCACATTAAAGACAAGTCCCAGCGCCGTAATCTGTGCGGCGACCCATCCGAGATAAGAGACGATGATGCAGATGGATAAGAGGAGTTCCGTCTGACGGTTATAGCGCACGCGGAAATAGTCACCAAGCGTGATCAGGTTCATCCGATACAGTGGCCGTGCAAAGATCAGACCAAAGAGCACGAGGCATAGGGAGGCGCCTAGTGGGTCAGAAATCAGGCCTCGAAAGCCTTGTTCCAGAAACGTTGCGGAGATACCAAGAACGGTCTCTGCACCGAACCAGGTCGCAAAGACCATGGCCAGCACCATCACCAACGGCAGGTTACGACCGGCAGTGATGTAGTCCTTTGCGTTGTGAACCTTGGTAGCACCGTAAAGACCGATCGCGATTGACGCGACAAGATAGGCGAGCACAAGCCAAAGCAGCATCTCGAAAGACCTTATAAAGATGAAAGGGAAAAAACAGCCCCGATTATAGGAGCCAGGGCTGGGCCAGGATTAGTCCAAGCAGAAGGGTTAGCACCACTAATAGGGTCAGGTTCAGCCATTGCAGTCGGCGGGTCTGTCGCTGCGCCTGCTCGAGCGCTGCGATCTTCTGCTCAAGTGGCTGGCTGGGGTCTCGGCTGGCCTTCAGCAGGGCCTGATGCACCAGTCTTGGGAGCTGCGGCAGGGTCTGTGCCCACTGCTCGGACTCTTTCATCAGTCCGCGTCGCAAAGCGGAAAAGCCAATCTGGTCCCGCATCCATCGCTCCAGGAACGGCTTCGCGGTCTTCCAGAGGTCAAGATCCGGGTCGAGCTGACGGCCAAGGCCCTCCACATTCAGGAGCGTCTTCTGCAGCAGCGTTAGCTGCGGCTGAATCTCGACGTTGAATCGACGGGAGGCCTGGAACAGGCGAACCAGGACCTGACCGAGGGAGATCTCTTTTAGCGGCCGGTCGAAATACGGCTCACAAACGCCACGAATCGCCGACTCTAGTGCATCGACACGGGTATCGGCAGGTACCCAGCCGGATTCGACATGCAGTTCGGCGACGCGTCGGTAGTCCCGTCGGAAGAAGGCGAGGAAATTGTGGGCGAGATAGTTTTTATCGAAGTCTGACAAGGTGCCGACGATTCCGAAATCCAGGGCGATGTAGTGCCCAAAATGGGGCCCTCGATCCGCGACCAGGATGTTGCCTGGATGCATGTCGGCATGAAAAAACCCATCACGAAAGACCTGAGTGAAGAAAATTTCAACCCCTTCGGTCGCCAGTTGTTTCAGCGAGATGCCTTCTGCGGTGAGGCGCTCAAATCGATTGATGGGAATGCCATAGATACGCTCCATCACCAGGACGTCCTGGCGGCAGTAGTCCCAGATCATTTCGGGGATCTGCAACAACGCAGAGTCTGCAAAGTTGCGGCGTAGCTGGCTCGCGTTAGAGGCTTCACGAATGAGGTCGAGCTCATCGTGGAGATAGCCATCAAATTCTTCAACGTTCTCGACCGGCTTCAGTCGTCTGCCATCTGTTGAGAACCGCGCGACAAATCGTGCAATGAGTTTCAGTAGACCAAGATCCTGTTCAATGATCTCCAGCATGCCGGGTCGAAGCACTTTGACGGCGACCTCGCGCCCATCGCGTAGTCGTCCCATATGCACCTGGGCAATGGAGGCGCTGGCCGTCGGCATGACTTCAAATTCAGAAAAAATGGCGTCGATCGGCTGACCCAGCGAGCGTTCAATGGTGGCAATCGCCTGGGCAGAATCAAATGGGGGCACCTGGTCCTGTAACTTGGCGAGCTCGTCGGCAATATCTTCTGGCAACAGGTCACGCCGGGTAGACAAGACCTGCCCAAATTTCACAAAGATGGGCCCAAGCTGCTCAAGGGCCATTCGGATGCGCGCGCCGCGCGGTGCGGTCGCACGGCGGCCGAATCGGGATACGGCAATCAGTCCATTCAGGAGTGCGGAATCAAAAGTCTTTGCAGCACCATTGAAGGCGAGCTGATCGAGTCGAAACCGAAGCACGACACGAATAATAGTGAGTAGCCGAAAAAACGATCGCATAGACAGACTACTGGCGTACTGGAGGCGAAGGCTGAAAGACGAGAGTGTGCGCTTCTTCGCGCCCAAACTCAAAAGGATCGAAGGCCTTGTCTCCTTCGGGATTGGGCGTCTGGTCGGGTCGCAGGTCTCGGAAGTTAAACAGTGACCGATCTAAAAGGTGCGATGGCGCCACGTTCGTCAGTGCCTGAAACATGGACTCTACGCGACCCGGAAACCGCCTCTCCCAGTCGTTGAGCATCTGTTTGACCTGCTGACGCTGAAGGTTTTCCTGCGAGCCACAGAGATCACACGGGATGATTGGAAATTCACGAATCTCAGCCCAGCGCGCCAGATCTTTTTCTTCGCAATAAGCCAACGGACGAATCACGATATGCCGACCATCGTCCGAGACAAGTTTCGGCGGCATGGCCTTGAGTTTGCCGCCAAAAAATAGGTTTAAAAACATTGTCTGGAGAATGTCATCGCGATGATGCCCAAGCGCAATCTTGGTGGCGCCAAGTTCGGAGGCAACGCGATAGAGCACGCCACGACGAAGCCGGGAGCAGAGAGAGCACATGGTCTTTCCCTCGGGGATCACTCGCTTGACGATCGAATAGGTGTCCTGATCTTCGATGTGAAAACGTACGCCCTGCGCCTTGAGGTAATTGGGCAAAGTGTCCTTTGGAAACCCTGGATGCCCTTGGTCGAGATTGACCGCGATCAGTTCAAAATCGATGGGGGCGCGACGGCGCAGGCTTAAAAGTAGATCGAGCAGTCCGTAGCTATCTTTGCCTCCCGACATGCAGACCATGACACGGTCACCAGCTTCAATCATGTTGAAGTCGATGATGGCCTGTCCCGTCAATCGGTGCAGTCGCTTCGATAACTTATTCGTTTCAAAGGCAATCTTGTCGTGTGCATTCATGATCTTGCACCCGCCCAACGAAAGATTTCGATGCCGACGGTTTTACAGTCGGGATAGACATCGGGTTTCTGACTCTCGACGCGAACGGCGCGCACGAGAGGCTGTGAAAGACATAAGGCTGCAATCTCATCAATCAGCGTCTCTTGCAGATTGAAATGGCGAGACTGGGCAATTCGCGCGACCTGCTGTCGAATGAAGTCATAGTCCAGAACATCATCAACCTCATCCCGGGACGAGGTGCTCTGGGCAATTGGGACAAATAGATCCACACTGATCAAGATGCGTTGACGCGCTTGTTTCTCAAAGTCATGAAAGCCGATTGATGCTTCAATCGAGAAGTCATTAAGAAAGATCCGTCGGCAGTCGGCAAGGCGGGGGTCGAGAAGGTTCATGATCGGATCATCATCATGACATCACGGGATTGGGCCATCAGGTGCTGGCCGCCATCAACGAGCAGCATCGTGCCAGTCACGGCACGTGCCTGGGCGGCCCATACCACGGCGTCGGCAACCTCCTCCGGTCGGCTTGACGCGCCCAGTGGTGTCATCTGGTGGGTCTTGTGAAATTCCTCTGCAGTCTGATCGCCCGATGCAAGCGTAATGCCGGGCGCAACTCCAACCACGCGAAGGATGGGGGCATAGGCCATTGCAGACAGTCGGGTGGCCTCGAGCAGCGCAGACTTCGATAGCGTATAAGCAAAAAAATCGGGATTTGGGTTGGCCAGCTTCTGATCGAGGAGGTGAATGACAACTCCCATCGGGTCTTGGCCAGGCGGATGGGCTGGTTTTAGGTGGGCGTAGAGCATCTGACTGAGCAATGTCGGTGCGATGAGATTGGCGGCCATGTGATCGTGAATGCTGGCAGCACTCGTGGCCTCGGGCCGATCAAACGCAAAGCGTGAGGCGTTGTTCACGATCGCGGACAGTCTAGGAAAGCGGGAGCACACGGCGTCAAACAATGGCGCAATCGTCTGGGCATCACTTAAGTCAGCGGCAAACGCATCCGCCTGTCGACCCAGACTGCGAATGGCGTTGACGGTGTCCAAAGCCTCTTGTTTCGAAGACCGATAATGAACAGCAATATCCCATCCCGCGGTCGCCAAGGCCAATGCAATCACACGACCGAGTCGTGTTGCGGCACCAGTGACCAGGCAGGCACGGGCAGTGGGGTGCGATTCAGAAGCGGATAGTTGCATACCCGAAGTGTAGCTTTGATACCCTGGACCCTCATGCAGACACTATTGGAACTGATTGCCCAGCGCATCCGAGCGTCAGACGGCTGGATTGGGGCTGATGACCTGATGCAGATGGCGCTCTACAGCCCGGGACTTGGCTATTACACCGGGGGCGGTCAGCCCTTCGCCCTGGCGCAAGAACCCCACAGCGGACGCGGGGACTTTGTCACCGCACCGATGCTGGGACCCTGGCTTGCCGAGGCCATCGTGCGCTGGGCGACGCCGCTCTGGTCCTATGTGTCGCCATCCGCGTCGGGGCGACAGTGCATTCGCGAATTTGGTGCGGGTCGCGGGGACCTCGCGGCAGCGCTGCTGGCGCGGGGAGAATTCTCGATGGAGCTCATCGAGGTCAGTGCCGGGCTCCGGCAGCTTCAGGCGAAGACGACTGAAGGGCTTGGCACGATTGTCTGGCGTGACCAGTTAGTGTCGGGCTTTGCAGGGCTTGTGATTGCCAATGAAGTCCTAGACGCGATGCCTGTGAAGTGTTTCGAGTGGGCGGGAGATGACAAAGTCCTAGAGTGGGGCATTGCTCTGGGACCCGGCGCCGATGCTGATTCGCCGTTCTGCTGGCAGAGCCGACCGGCGACCGACCCGATGCGCCAGGCAGTATTGACACGCAGTCAGGCGGCGGCTGCCCGTGGGTGGCCTTGGCCGGTGGGCTATCGCGGTGAGTGGTGTCCGTGGACCGCGCCGTGGATTCGTGCACTTGCCGACAGCATGACTTCTGGGGCTGTGCTGTTAATTGACTATGGGGCTGCGCAGCCAGAGCTTGATCATCCTGGCCGGGCTCAGGGGTCTCTTGCGGCGCATTATCAGCACCAGCGGTTTGATCATCCTCAGGCATTGCTGGATCGACTCGGGCGACAGGACCTTACGGCGCATGTGAATTTCAGCCACGTGGCGCAGGCCGCGCAGGATGCAGGGTTCGCGGTCTCTGGGTTTGTCACCCAGTCGCGGTTTATCTTAGAGAGTGGACTGATGGATCATGCCCAGACCATGATCGATGCCATGACTGATCCGATGGCGCGCATTCGCGCGCTTCAGTCGTTTCAGACCCTTGTGATGGAGTCTGAAATGGGCGAGGTATTTAAGTGTCTGCTGTTGACCAAGGGGCTCCCGGATGCAGCGGTAGAACAACTAACGGCCTGTGGTTTTGCCGGTGGCGATCGTCGCGAGAGTCTCTGGGCGTAGCAATCAGTGCGTTGGTGTTGGGCGATCGCGAAACAGGGGATGGTCTGCCAGCATTGAGGCCCGTGTCTTGAAGACGACCTGCTCAATCGGTTCTCGAGTCGCCTCTGCCTGAGTCGCCGCTTGTGCGACTGCCATCGTGACCTCGCTGGACTGAAGATAGGTCAATACCTGAACAAGTTGGTCATGCGCATGGCGGGTGAGTAGTCCTTTGATATCGAGGCAGCCAAGGAGCAATAGGAACCGATCGGGCTTTCGAAGTGCATCCCCTTGGGTTAGCCATTTGAGCAGATGGGTCGCCCTCTCAGGATCTGACGTATCTTGGAGAAGTGCGTCGATCGCTTTCGCGTCGGCGGACTGCCGAATGACTAACTGGGCAAGTTCTTGACAGGCCTTCGGAGCCTTAAAGACTGCTGGGTCTCCGAGGGGATGACCCATGTTATCGATCAAGATGGCATAGCGTTGGGAGAGATCGCAGGCTGTTGCGGCCATCGCATCAAGTCGATGAAGTGTGTCTGCGGATACGGATGGTGCATCCTGGGCGAGGTCTTTCCAGGCCCCTACCGTTTGCAAAAGCTCAAGACATCGCGAGGGGCGCGCTTCCATCAGCGCCTTGCTCAGTTCCTGCCAGACACGTTCAGGTACCAATGCCTGGGTCTCGCCGGCATCAACGATGGCACGACACAAGGCAATTGTTTCGGGGGCAATCGAGAAGTCAGGCCACCGCGCTGCAAAGCGGGCGAGTCGAAGCAGTCGAACAGGGTCTTCTGAAAAAGCAGGCCCGATATGGCGGAGCGTTCGCGATTGGAGATCGGCCAGGCCATTGCAGGGATCGATCAGGTTGCCTTGCGGGTCGGCAGCCATGGCGTTGATCGTCAGATCACGACGCGCAAGATCCTCGTTCAAGGTCACGCTGGTGGC
>JACCDO011465887.1_pt1 | contig 39735 bp, 30 predicted proteins | sample 7446101 | NCBI WGS metagenome assembly JACCDO01 (sample SAMN15323440, study PRJNA562643) | freshwater metagenome | isolation source: river surface water | place: USA:Blue River Watershed | collected 2017-08-16 | reverse complement strand
GTCGAACCTGATGCATTTGTTGATGGAGTTTGTGTTTGTATTGTTGGTTGAGTTATTGGTGGAGTTTGTGACTGATATGATAAATATATAAATCCACTTACACATATTAAAATTACTATTACTATTATTATACTAGTTTTACTACCTCCATATATTTTTTTATTTTTTTTCATATATATATATTATTTATTAAAAAATTTTATTCAATAATATATATATTATTAACATTAGCTGCACCAGCTCCATTTGTTGGACATGAACTTGCTGCCCCATTAATACTATAATTTATAGATTTATTACCTACCATACATGCAGCACCAGCTTGTACAGCAGCTAAATCATAGCCATATATTTGTGCCATATATTTACAGTTATTAACTGTATTATTAGTTCCTAAATTAGCATATGCATTATTTCCACTAGTCGAAACATAATTTTGTGTAACAGGGTCACCAGATGGTACTGTTATAATTCTTGTATTATTTAGATTTTCATTAAAACATCCTTTATTAGTCCATTGTTTTGTTGTATTAATTAACCCATAAACATTATTAATATTAGTACCACCAAATGTACCACACGATGTTGCTTTACCATATTTAGCATAAAAACTATTAGTAGGTTTTCCTGTAAAACAATCTCCACTAGTTACATTTGAATCACTACCATTTTGTAACCCTATAATAGTATCATTATTATTTAATGCGATTTGTTTACATTGATTAAATGACATGTTAGAACCACGAAATGATGGAATAGATTGTATAAGTGGATTTACATTAAAACAACCAAAATTTATCCAATCCATACGATCACCTACTGTAGAATATAAATTTCCATCAGCTTTATATCCTATTATGCTATTACCACTTAATAAATTATTTGATATATCAGTTAGTCGTCCATTAATATTTACTAATAAATCATATTGATTAATTAATTTTCCATTTCTATCTATTTTTATATTTCTATCTGGTGCAACACTACCAGTTGTTGTCATTACATATCCATTAGAATTGTAACCATAAATACCATTATTGATAATTACATTGTCAGATAAATCTATCAAATTACCATTTGTATTTATTATAAAATTATTATTATTTAACATATAACCATTATCTATTTTTATATTAGATACTTCTACACCATTTGAATTTACTATTTTATTATTTACATTATATCCATATAAATTATTAGTATGCAACACATTTCCTGAAAAATCAATATATTTACCATATGGATTTATTAATAATCCATTTTCATTTATTTGTGTATTAACATTTGGTGTTAATGGATGAGATGTTGGAGTAGTTTTTGGAGTTTCAGTATTTATACTATTTAATGTACTTGTAGTAATATTTTGTTTTACATTATCTATTGCGGAATTTGTTTCTGGATTTACTGAATAAGTAGATTCAACTGGTGGAGATGTTGTATTATTCATTGTAAATAAATTAAATGGTAAATTAAATTGAGTTTGTGAACTTGGTTGTGAACTTGTTTGTGAACTTGGTTGTGAACTTGTTTGTGAACTTGGTTGTGAACTTATATTTTTTTGATATATTATATATGCAAAACTAAATGATATACAAAATAATATTATTATTAATATTACAAATGACAAATTACTTTTATTTTTTTTTTCATTTATTTCATTTTTATTACCTCCATACAATATTTTTAATAAATTCATATCTATATATATATAATTTATTAAATAAATATTTTTATTTAATAAATTAATTATTTATATATCATGCAGGGATTAGCGTATAAACATTATTAACATTAGTTGAACCATAATTATTACAATTTGCAGCAGATGCTACACCATATTTACTATAATTATTATTAATAGAATTACCAGTATAACATGATCCACTAATATCAGAAATAGCGGATCCATCTTGTAACCCTAGAACATCATCATTATTTATCATTGCTAATATTTTACATTGATCTAATGTCATCTGTGTACCTCTTAAAGTCGGAATACTTTTATTATTAACTACATCATTATAACATCCTTTATTAATCCATACCATTTTACTTGGTGAAATTTTAAACATAATTCCCATCGGACTATAACCATATGTATTATTATTAATTAAATTACCAGATAAATCAAGAGTATTTCCTAAATCATCTACTAATACACCATAATTATTAATTAAATAACCACTATTATCATAACGTATTGATACATTTATAGGATTACCTAATGAATTAACTATTATACCATTAGTATTATATCCAGCCAAATTAAATTTTAATAATTTTCCATTAAAATTAACAAAATTATTAGATGAATCAATTAATAATCCATTTTGATTAGTTAAATAACCATTTATTATATTTTTATTGGGAATAATAATACCTGATGAATTTACAACTATTCCAGATGAATTATATCCATATCCATATGTATGGCTTAATATATTATTTGATAAATTAATTAAATTACCCGATCCATTTATTAATAATCCATATATATTTATTATTTTTCCATTATTATCTATTATACGACCATAATTATCTATATATTTCCCTGAAATTTCTACACCATTTGATGTAACAATTTTACCATAAATATTATATCCAATTGTTTTATTTGTATTTAATATATTACCAGAAAAATCAACAAAATTATTAAATTCATCAATTATTATTCCATATTCATTTACTAATCCATAATTATTTAATATACCATTTTCATTAAATAATTTTCCATATGTATTTATATATGTATTTGGTATTTCTATTCCTTTAGCAGTATAAACTTTACCTAGAGAATTATAGCCAAATATATTATTTGTTTTTAATAAAATACCTGATAAATCAACAAAATTTCCATTTTTATCAACTAATATATTATATTGATTAACTAAATTTCCACAGTTATCTAATTTTATTGTATTAATTTTTATTGTATTACCGTTAGGTAATTGTTGAATAAAATATCCACTATTATCAATTTTAACATATGGAGTTAATATAATTACACCATTCATATTAACAAGATTACCTGATAAATTATAACCATATTTATTATAAGTATTTAATACTTGTCCCGAAAAATCAATTAAATTACCTGATGAATTTACTAATAAACCATTATTATTTACATTTAACTTTATTGTTGGTGATAGAGTTGGTACTATTGATGTTGTTACTGTTCCTGATACATTTGTTGATGTTGTTGATCCTGATACATTTGTTGGTAGTGTTGTTGATCTTGTTGGTGTTATTGGTGGAGTTTGTGTTGTAGGTGGCGTTTGTGTTATTGGTGGAGTTTGTGTTGTAGGTGGCGTTTGTGTTGTTGATGGAGTTTGTGTTGTAGGTGGCGTTTGTGTTGTTGATGGAGTTTGTGTTGTAGGTGGCATTTGTGTTGTTGATAAAAATATAGAAGCACTAATACATATTAAAACAATAATAATAATAATAATAATACTTCCTTTTCCCCCTCCATATATATTTTTTGTATAATTCATATAATATTTTACTATAAAATAAATATTTTATATTCATTTTATAACTTCATAATTATAATTTATAAACTATAATGTACGAATATTACCTAAAGCATCATAAGCATAATTATTATTTGTTAATATATTTCCATTAGTATCTACTCTTATATTTGATTTATTTATTAATAATCCATATATATCTACTAATAAACCAAATTTACTAACAATATTTCCATTTTCTATAATTGAAAATGGAATTTCTATACCTAGTCGTGTAACAATGTTTCCTTTATAATTATAACCATAATTATTTGTATTTAATATATTACCATATTGATCAACATTATTACCTGATAAATCAACTAATATACCATATTCATTAACAACATAATTGTTAATTATTTTTTTATTTTCTATAATTTGATTAGATTGATTTACAAGATTTCCTGATATATTGTATCCTATATTATATCTATTATTTACATTATTACCAGATAAATCAATAAGATTTCCATATGGATCTATTAATAATCCATATTCATTTACTAAATTATTATTATTAATTTTTATATTTGGAATTACTACTCCATATTTTGATACAATAATTCCTGATGTATTATAACCGTAACTTTTTGTATTTAATAAATTTCCCGAATAATCAATAAAATTTTCATAATCATCAATTAATATATTATTATTATTTTCTAAATATCCATATTTATTTATTTTAATATTATTTGTTTTTATACCAGAATTAGTAACTACTTCTCCAAAAATATTATATCCATATCTTTTATATGTGTGTAAAATATTATTAGATAAATCAATAAATTCATCATTATTATTTATTAATAATCCATCGTTATTTACTTTTATATTAAAATTACTAGTTGAACTAGCTGGACTAGTTGGACTAGTTGGACTAGTTGGACTAGTTGGACTAGCTGGACTAGTTGGACTAGTTGGACTAGCTGGACTAGTTGGATTAGTTAGACTAGTTAGATTAGTTGGACTAGTTGAATTAGTTAAATTAGCTTGTTGCATATATAAAAACATACTACTAGATAAAATTATTACTATTATTATTATTATTACTATTGATTTCATATATATTATATACCATATAATTAGTATAAAATTTAATATTATTCTAGTATTATTCTAATATATATATATTATTAACATTTTGATTTGAACATGTACTATTAGCACCATAAATTGAAAAATTTATATTTTTATTATTAATAAAACATTTATTATTATTTTGTATACCAATTAAACTATTTCCATATGTTCTTGCTAAATTTTTACAATTATTTATATCTAAATTAACATATGCATTTATTCCACTAGGATCAATAAAATTATTAACAACTGGATTATCTGGTGGTGTTATAACTCTATTTATTCCATCACGATAATCATTAAAACATCCAACATTATACCATGTTGTATTTTTCCATCCATTATCCGATGATTCTTTTTTAATTAATTTTGGAACATATGTATATACATTATTAATAAGAGTACCTCCATATGGATTACAACTACTTGCTATACCTAATTTAGCATAATTACTATTATTTTGATTTCCTGTATAACATGTTCCATTTATATTATTACCATTTTGTAAACCAATTATAGTATCATTATTTAATATTGCTATTTGTTTACATTGATCCAATGTTAAATTATTACCTCTAAAGTTTTTAATAACATGAGTATTATTATCATTATAACAACCTACATTATTCCATTCCATTAAAATGCCAGATATATTTAAATTGTTTTGAGATAAATCATATCCATAACTATATTTATTATTATCTATTATATTTCCTAATAAATCAATCATATTATTAGATAAATCAATTAATAAACTTTGTTCATTTAGTAATTTATTATTATAAATTGTTGCATTTTTTATTTTTGATCCATATGAATTTACAACTTCGCCTATAAAATTATAACCAAATCTATTATTAGTATTTAATTTATTTTTTGATAAATCTATTAAATTATTTGTTTCATCAATTAATAATCCATATCTATTTATTAAATAATTATTTTTTATTTTAGCACCTGCTATATTTATTATAACTCCGGAAGAATTTATAATATTACCATTAGAATTATAACCATATATGTCACTATATATTATATTTTCTGATAAATCAATTAAATTACCAGATAAATTTATTATTAAATTTTTATCATTAACTAAATATCCATTTCTTATTTGTACATTTGATACTAATATTGGTATTCCTGTAGAAGTTACTAAATTACCAGACGAATCATATCCATATTTATTACTATTTAATTTATTTCCAGATAAATCAATAAGATTACCATAATCATCAATCAATAAACCATATCTATTTATTAAATATCCATTATTATTTATTTTTATATTTGGTAAATTTATTTTAGTTCCTGTACTATTAATAAGATTACCACTAGTATTGTAAGTATATTTATTAATAGTTAATTTTTCTAATAAAATATCTTTGTTAAATAATTTATATATAATCCAAAATAAAATACAAATTATTATTATAATTATAATCTTATTTTTTTTATAATTACGTATATTTTCTATAAATCCCATATATAATATTATAAAATAAATAATAATATTTTAATACTATTTATTCATATACATATATATTATTAACAGGAGTATCGATTATTGAAGAATTTATTGGTTCTTTATCACACATACTTTGTGGTGGTGGAGGTGGTGGTACTGGAGTTGCTCCAAATAATGAGAACAATCCTGAAAGTGCACTAATACCAGAATTTAGAGCACTAATAGCTCCTACTAGAGCAAAAATTGGATAACCATTTTTAGTATAATTTATAGATTTATTACCAACAAAACATTTACCAGCTGATACAGCTGCTAAATCATAACCATATACTTTTGCTAAATCTTGACATCTATAATCATCTGATGGATATTGTGTTCTTGTAAAATCAGCATATGCATTAATACCACTACTATCAATATAATTTCTAGTAACTAAATCAGTAGATGGTACAGTTATTAATCTAGTACCATCTGTATTCTCTTTATAACAACCTTTATATTTCCATTGTTTTATTGGAATTCCAGAAGCATTTAATTGTGTTCCTCTATTTATTACTGAATTTAATACATATACATTATTTCCAGGATTATTTCTATAACTACCTCCATATTGATTACAAGTACTACTTGGACCATATTTTGCATATTTAGTATTTGATAAATTTCCTGTATAACATGTACCAGCAATATCTGTTCCATCTTGTAAACCAAATATTGTATCATCGTATCTTAATGCTTGTTCTTTACATTCATTTAATTTCATATTAGTTCCTCTTTTATTAGGAATTGCACGATCACCTGCATTATCTTGATAACATCCAATATTGGTCCATAATATTTCATTTCCTTTTCTTGATCCAGATATATCATATGATGTACCATACGAATCTATACCATATTTATTAGTAGGTACAGGTATACCTGATATATTAACGTAATTACCATCTGGATTAACTAATAAATTATCAGTATTAACTAAATATCCTCTATCATTAATACTAATATTTGGTTTTAATATAGTTTCTATACCCAATGGATTAGAAAATTTACCATCTTTATTAAAACCATAACCATATATATGTAATAACGTACCAGATAAATCAATAAGATTACCACACATATCTATTATTAATCCATATGAATTTGTTAAAAATCCCTTTCTGATTTTTACATTATATGCTATATTTCCATTTTGATCTATAACATTACCATCTGAATTATAACCATACATATTATTTGCATTAAATAAATTTCCAGATAAATCAATATTAATTAAATTACCTGATAAATCAACAAAATTACCAGATGAATCTATTAATATATTTTTTATATTAATTAACTTATTTTTACTAAAACGTGCATCTACAATTTCTTTTCCATAAGGAGAAACAACTTTATTTAAAAAATTATATCCATATATATTTGTATTTAATAAATTACCAGATAAATCAATATAGTTACCAGATCCATCTATTAATATTCCATAATCATTTACTAATCTACCATTATTATCTATTAAATTACCATTATTATCTATTTTTAAATTTTGAACAAATATAATTTTACCAGCTGAATTAACAATTTGTCCAAAAGAATTATAACCATGACTATTTGTAATATTATTCGTAGTAATTATATTACCTAATAAATCTATAGGTATTCCGGAAGCATTTATCAATAAACCATAATCATTTACAAAATTTCCATATTGATCTATTAATTTTCCATCACTTGTTAAAGTAATATTTTGATTAATTAAAATAACACCAGAAGCATTTGCATATTTTCCATTAGAAGTATATCCATATTTAGTTGTTATCATTTTATTTCCACATAAATCAATTATATTACCATTTGTATCTATTAATAATCCATATTGATTTGTTATTTTATCACCAGTATATCTAGTTGGTTTATTTGGAGTTTCTGGTTTTGATAAACTTGTTGCATCTTTAATTAATTTATTTATTTCTGAGTCTGTTAATGAAGAATCATCTTTTGTTATTAATGGAGTTGATGTTGTAATTGTTGATTTATTATTTTGTGGAGTTTGTGTATTATTTTGTGGTTTAAAATTGGATGATAAAAATATAAATCCACTTATACATATTAGAATTATTATTATTATTATTATTATTATTATACTTTTACTTCCACCATGTAAAAGATGTATTTTTTTTGTCATATATTATATAATATATAAAAATATATATTATATATTATATAATGTGTTCAAAAAAGATTATTATTATTATTATAGCTTCCATTATCATATTATACATATTAACAAAATTAAATAAAAAAGATAAATCAAAAAAGGAAAATTTAACTCAATTAGATATGGCTATAACTAATATGAATACTATTGCACAAGCAGCTTCTAATAGTACTCAAAAAGCTCTAAATATAAATTTAAATAAAAAATAAAAAAATATTTATTAAATATTATAAATACTATGAAAAAATCTTTAAAAATTATAATTTTTATTGTTATAATATTTATTATTTATGTAATGTGGAAAAAATCATCAGAAAATATGATTACTATAAATAATGATACAAAATTAAACTGTAAATGGACTGATATAAATAATATTACATATAATAAAACATCATTACCATGTACTAAATGTAATATTTGTCAAATATCTGATAAAATAACATATAGAAATAATAATTGTAATAGCAATGAAATTAATATGGGTACAACATATATTAATGAAAAATCTTGTAGTTTATAATTAATATTTTTAATTATTATATATAATATTTATATAATGATTAAAACAAATGCAACTAATGAATTAAATGGTGTTTTTAAATATTATAATAAATATTTACCAGCATATACATTTCCGTGGGTAGTATTATCTCTAGCATCTATTGCACAATTTTTTGCTTGGTTTGGTGGAAGATATCTTTTTCCACAAGCTAAATTAACAAAAAGAGTTATATATTTATGGTTAATTGCATTAATCGAATTTGTAATATTAATTCCCGGTATTGGTGTATCTTCAGAAATATTAGGATACTCAGAAAGTTATTTAGCCATTATCTTTCACGCTTTTCAATTAGTAATATTTTATATATTAAATAGATATACTCTTAAAGCACCATTTACTAATAAACACTTTTTAGCTTTTATTCTTATGGGTGCATCTGTAATGGTTGTTGCAAAAGCACATTAATTTTTTTAGATAAATTATAATATATTAAAATATATATTATATATATTAATGAATAATAAAGAAAGCAATAAAACACAATATATTTTATTTGATACAATATATCAAGAAGAGGAACAAGAAGAAATTATAGTTAAACAATTTGATTATACAATGTTATTTAAATTAATTATAGGTATACTATTTTTAATAACATTATTAATTATAATTGTAAAAATATTTAAAAATATATAAAATATTATTATAATGCAAAAAAAATCAGAATTATGTATTAATAAAAAAACAATAATTTTTATTACAATAATTATTATTGCTTTATTTATTATATTTTATTCTTCTAAAAAAGAACATTTAAGTACAAATACTAGTAATAAAAATTGGAAGTATTTAGGTTGTTTTAATGAATCGCAAAAACAAAGAGCTTTACCAAATTTAAGATCGTCAAAACTTAAATCTGCAAGTGATTGTATATATTTAGGTACTATTCATAATGATGAAGTTGTTGGTATTCAAGGAAATAAATGTTGGGGAGGATCTTTAAATAATTATAATAAATATGGTAAGAGAAATAATTGTAATGATTATGGAAGTCCTTCACAAAGTCAAATGTTTGCAAATTTACCAATTAGAAGTATGATATCATCGCCAATAGTAACACCAGCACCAGCACCAATAATAACACCACCACCAGCACCAATAGTAACACCAGCACCAGCACCAATAGTAACACCACCACCAGCACCAATAGTAACACCTGCACCAGCTCCAATAGTAACACCACCACCAGCACCAATAGTAACACCACCACCAGCACCAATAGTAACACCACCACCAGAACCAATAGTAACACCACCACCAGAACCAGTAGTAACACCACCACCAGAACCAGTAGTAACACCTGCACCAGAACCAGTAGTAACGTTAGAACCAACACAAATACAATCAGCAAATTTTGTAACAGGTATTATGCAATCTACACTACCAAAGAATTTAGATGGTACATTTAATAAATATAGTACATTTACTTTAGATGGTCTCAATGTAGATTGTGGTAATAATGTTTTAAATAGTATGCAATTGGGTACTGATAATAATAATAGATATTTATATAATTATAAATGTGCATCTGGAGGTAATCTTCAAGAAAAACAATTAAAAACAACACCATTAAACGATATAGGTGGGGGTCAATTTATTTATCTTGATCGTCATAATATAAACTGCGATAATAATAGCTTATTATCCAATTTAGAATATATTAATAATAATGATAACCGAATGTATTATAAATATTCATGTAAACCTTCAACAGATAAGTTATTATGTCGTTCAGTTAGTACTCCAGAAAGTTCTTTAAATAATTTAAATTATTATGGTTTAGATGATTTAAAAAATCAAAATATACAATGTAATGCAGATGAAGCTTTATCACGTGTAAATTTTATAACAAATTGGAATAATGGTACATATAGATATGATTATAATTGCTGTTCTATAGCACCATCATAATAAAAATATTTAAATTATTTAAATTATTATTTAAATAAACTTTAGAACTTTATGATATAAATGTTTTAATATTTTTGATAATAATTTTTTTATTAGTATAATATTCATAAGTTTTTATTTTATGTTTTATTTTATTTAATTCAATTATATTATTTGTTTTTATTAGATTCTTTAATTTTTTTATATTACTTAATTTTAATAATTCTATAAAAATATTTTTTAATCTTGGAGATACTTTATTTGATTTTTTTAAATATAATATTTTATTTATTTTGATTAGCTTTATATCTTTTGTTTCTCCAAATGGATTAAAAAGAAATTTATTAATTTTTTTTAAGTTTTCTTGATATATTTTTTTATCTATATTATCTATTAAAACTATATAACATCTATAATATTTATCTTTATGACCAATATCTATATGTATAGAATTATTTTTAACAGTTAATTTATCTAATTTAATTAATCCAGCTGATTCTTCAAATAATTCTCTACAAGCAGTATCTAATACATTATTTTTTTCTTCTTTTTTTCCACCAGCATCAGTTAATAAATTATTTAATAATTTAAAAGTTATAAAATAATAATTTTTATTAATTATAATAAGTGGTAAAATACCAGCTCCACTATATGTTTTCATATAAAATATAAAAATAAAAATAAAATACTATATATATATATTATAATGGATCTTACTAAGTTTGTTGCCGAATTTATTGGTACTTTCGTATTTATTGGTGTAATATTGGCTACCGGTGAAGCTATTTCAATTGGTGTTGCTTTAGCAGCCGTTATCTTCTTAATGGGTAAAGTTTCTGGTGGTCATGTTAATCCAGCTGTATCTCTTGTTAAATATGCTAAAGGTGAAATGACTATTGCCCAAACATCATCATACATTATTGCCCAAGTTCTTGGTGGTTTATGTGCTCTCTATTGGCTCAAGAAAACACGCAAAATCTAAATTAAATAATATTATTATTAAAGAAATTTTTTGTTAAATTATCTAAAGAGAATCTAATAAAAATTGATTCGTTTAAAATCTCAAGAGATTTTAAGCCTCATTAATTTTTATTGATATGCTAAAGCATATCAATAAAAATTGAATTCTTAATGATTATATATATTATTATATAAATATACTTAATAATAACTATAGTAAATCTATTAATCATGTATCACATCTTTGATAATTCGCGAAACAATAAAACTTTTGATTTTATGGATGGGCCGCCGTTTGTAACTGGTAAGTTGCATATGGGTCATCTTGCTATTGGATCTATTAAAAGCTCTTATCTTAATTATAAGCATATGATGGGCTATAAGTGTAATAATAAGTTAGGTTATGATTGTCACGGTGTTCCTATTGAAAGTATTGCTAATCGTGAACTAGACATTAAATCTATCGATGATCTTGAAAATATCGGTATTAATAAGTTTAATGCTTTTTGTAAAGAAACTATTACTAAATTTGAAAAAGATTGGGAACCTGTTTATAATAAAATAGGACGATGGACGAACTTTAATGATGTTTATAAAACAATGGATCTTAACTTTATGGAAAGTATTTGGTGGGGATTTGGTGAATTATATAAAAAAGATCTAATTTATCGTGGCTACAAAGTCGTTGCATATTCTTATCCTCTTCAATCTCCTCTATCCAATTCTGAAGAATCACAAAACTATAAAGACGTTAATACTAAATCTATCTATGTTCGATTTAAAGTTTGTGATCAAGATAATACTTATCTAGTTGCTTGGACTACTACACCTTGGACTCTTATTGCTAATGTTGCTTTGTGTGTAAATAAGAATTTAGATTATGAATATGTATTAGTTACTAATAATGATGGAAGTGATAGTATTTATATTGTTGGTAAAGATAAACATAAAAATTGTGGTCTGAAAATTAAAAATATTATTAAAACTGTTAAAGGATCCGATCTAGTCGGTTTAAAATATGAACCTATTTATAATTTCTATGATAATATTAAGACTAATAACTTTTTTCAAGTTGTTGAAGATAATTATGTCCAGGAATCTGGTACTAACGGTACTAATCTAGTACATTTAGCTCCTACTTTTGGCGAAGATGACTATCGTGTTTGCAAGAAGCATTTAATCAACGATGATATTATTCGCAGTCTAGATCCTATTGATAGTAATTGTAAATATATTAGTAGTGTTAATAAATATGCTGGTATGTTGGTATTTGATGCCGAACCATATATTATTCAAGATCTTAAGAATGTAGGTCATGTAATTAAAATTCAGCAAATTAGTCATCAGTATCCGCATTGTTATCGTACTGAAACACCACTAATTTATCGTACATGTGAAAGTTTCTATGTTAATGTTCAAAAAATTAAAGAACGTATGATCGAGTTAAATTCTCAAATTAACTGGTATCCATCTAATGTTGGATCTGTACGATTTAATTTGTGGCTTGAAAATGCTCGTGATTGGTGTATTTCTCGTTCTCGTTATTTTGGTACTCCTATTCCTGTATGGATTTCTAATAAAAATAATATTCTAGTTATTAATTCTATCGATGAATTATATAAATATTCTGGCATGAAAGTTACTGATCTTCATCCTGAATTTATCAATGATATTACTTTTCATTATCAAGGTGAACATTATGTTCGTGTAAAAGATGTGTTCGATTGCTGGTTTGAAAGTGGTTGTGTACCATTTGCCCAACATCATTATCCATTTCAAAATAATAATATGTTTGATAATAAAGATAGTCTTAGTGAATTTATTGTAGAAGGTATTGATCAAACACGTGGATGGTTTTACAGTCTGTTAGTACTATCAACTGCTCTTTTTGATAAGAAACCAGCTGATAATATTATGGTTGTTGGTCATGTGCTTGGTGAAAATGGTAAAAAAATCTCTAAAAAAGATGGTAATTTTATTGATCCTAATATTTTAATTGATAAATATGGAGCTGATGCTATTAGATTATATCTACTCCAATCACCTCTTACAAATGCTGAATCTTTTGCTTTTAAAGATCTTGAATTAAATGATATTAAACAAGTATTGTTTCGTTTTAAGAATGCTAACGAGTTTCTCAAAGAACATACTCATAACCAAAAATTAAAATGTGTCACTTTTGTTGATAATGCATGGAAAACAGCATTAAATCCAATGGATTGTTGGATTATTTCGTATGTTAATAATATTGGTAATCAAGTTATCAAACTTATGGATAATTATCAAGTTGCTAAATCAGTACGTCTAATTATCGATCTTGTAGATGATATTACTAATTGGTATATTAAATTTAATCGTGATCGTATTAAGGGTAAACACGGTAATCAAGAATGGATTATGTCAACATCGGTATTAGCTTATATTTTAAAGACTTTTGGTAAGATGCTAACTCCTTTTGCTCCTTTTCTACCAACACTTATGTTTGGTGAAGATATTATAAATTGTGACTATAGTTTTGAAACTTTTCCTGAATATGATAATTTTATCACAACTTTTGAATTACTTAAACGTATTTCTAAACTTGTTCGAGCTGCACGTATGGGTACCAAAACTCATAGCTCTATTAAGACACCAATTAAATCATGTGTTATCTATACTGATAATACAGATCATATTGATATGATTAGAAATACTATTGAATATATTCAATCTGAATTAAATATTATTGATATTAGTTACAAAGAATTAACTGGTAATATTAATTACAAAATTATTCCTAATAAATCTATTATTGGTAAAAAATATAGAAATGATAGCAAACAAATTGTTGCTTATCTAGAGAATATTAAATTACAAAATAAACAAAATAAAAATATTACTGTTAATATTAATGATAAAGAATATATTATTACTACAGATGAATATACTGTAGAACCTATTTTTAATATTAATGATTATTTTGATCATGATATTATGGCTCAGATTGATTTTACATATGATCAGAATATTCAAGATATCTACAATGTTAAATGCTTTATTACTTCCATTCAACTAGAACGCAAAAATATGGGACTACATGTTTGGAATAAAATTTCTGTTGAGATTGAATCAGATGAGTTAGATATTGTTGAGAAACATTTAGATTATATTAAATCTCGTCTAGAATGTGATGTTAATATTAATAGTATTTTTACTGCTAATAAATATTATGTTTCTGATGATGATAAAAAAATTAATTATATGATTAAGTTGCTGTAATTGTTATTTTTTTTAAAATTTCTTTAACTTCTTTAACTTCTTTATTAGTGTCGTCTTTTGTACAATCATCCGGTTTATATGTTTTTTTAGATGTTTCTCGATGTTTAGTTATTGATAGATTATTTATACATATCTTATCTATACTTATATTATCTATACTTATATTATTACCTATTACTAATTTTTGTTTAATGTTATCTATCATATCAATTATATATATTAATACTAACTTTAACAAACATAAATCATTATTAGTAAAAGTTTCTAACAAACTATCATCTATTTTTGTTACTACTACTAAAAATATATTATTTAATATGTTAAGAATTTTTTGTTCATTATCTGTATCTGGTAGTTTAATATTATTATCAAATTTATTATTATACACTCTATGTATCATTATTATTTCTGGTGTTAAGTTATGTTTGTAAGTAGATGGTCTCGATGGTTTATGTTGTCTTTTTTTTCCTTTAGAAATTGTCGGATTATAAAAAATTAGATTTATATCATTTACATAATTTCTAATAGTAAGATTATATTTATCATTTTGGTCAAGTGTTTCATTTAATTTATTTACTTCTATTATTAATCTTTCAATTAATATTAAATTTATATTATCTAAAATATCTTTAATAAAAGTATATTTAGTTAAAAAATTATTAAAATTTTTTATATTTAATAAACTATCTTTTATTATTTCTTCTTTTACTATACCATCTATTTTTATAATTAATAATGATTGTAATAAATATTTTAAAATAAATGCTTCGTTACAAGTTAAATGCAAAAAAATATTAGTTTGATCTGTAGATGGTTGACATAAAGATTTTGTTATTTTTTTTGGTGTTTGATTTATATTATCTATTGTAGAATACATATCTTTGATAAATTGTGCCATTTATTATATTATAAATAAATAATAATATTATTTTTAATTAAAAATTGTTACAGCTGATATAGCAAGTTTTGTAGTATTACTTGCACTTCTAGCTGTAATTAAAACACTTCCTACACTTACACCTGTTACTAAACCAGTATCGGATACTGTTGCTATAGCAGGATCACTACTTGACCATAATATAGTTTGATTTGTTGCATTTAGTGGTAATATAAATGCTACTAATCTATATGTTGTTAATTGTTTAAGACTAAATATTGGATTATTAAGTGATATTGATTGAACATCTACATTAATAAAAGTTATAAAAGCCGATTGTACTATATTTTGTGTACTTACACTTCTTGCTTTTATAGTAACTTTACCTGCTTTAAGACTTGTAACTATTCCATTATTTACTGTTGCAACAGTTTCATTACTACTTGTCCATATAAGTGATTTATCTGTTGCATTAACTGGTAATACTGTTGCTATAATAGTTATTTGAGTTAAAACATTTCCAGTTATATATGTATTATTAAATGTAATACTTGTAACTGGTACTAATATATTTGCAGTTAATGTTGTAAAAGCAAATGAGTTATCAATACTTCTAGCTGTAATAGTAACTTGTCCTGAATTTAATCCAGTTATTACACCATCTGATACTGTTGCTATATTATTATTACTACTTGTCCATGTGAGTGATTTATTAGTAGCATTTATTGGTATAAAATATACAGGAATAGTTTTTGTTGTATTTGCAATTAAAGATATACTTGCGATATTAAAATCAATATTTACTACTGGTACTGTTACTATAACTGATAATTGTGCTATTATATCATTATTACTTATGGCTGATATTATAACTGTACCGCCTTTAATACCTGTTACAATACCACTACTTGATACTGTCGCAACATTTCTATTATTACTTATCCATCTAAGTGATTGATCTGTTGCATCAACTGGTGTAAAAGTAATTAAAGTATTTAAATCTGTTTGTATTTGTTCACGAACTGATAGACTATTTGTTGTAAAAGCAATATTAGTTACTGGATTTAAAATATTAAAATTTGCAGTAGCAATAATATTATTTTCAGTTGATGCTGTTATAGTTGATGAACCCGGATTTATACCTGTAATTAGACCTGTATTAGATATTGTAGCTAAATTTGTATCATTACTTTCCCATGTAATTGTTTTATTTGTTGCATTTTTAGGTAATACTGATGCTGTAATAGTTGTTGTTGCACCTACATCTAATGTTACATCACTACTGCTTAGTATAATATCTGTTACAGGAACTACTACATGTACTATTACTGATCCTACAATATATTTATTTTGTAATAAAGCTGATATTAATGCAGTTCCTGATCTAACACACGATATAATTCCATTATTTACTATTGCTATTAATTTATTACTTGTTATCCATGTAAGTGTACTAGATTGATTAGATGGTACAACAGAAGGAATAATAGTTATAGTATCAGTAATATTTAATGATATTTCTGTTTCTTCAAAGTTTACCGATCCTATAAATACATCCGCATAATCTATTATAGTTGATCCATTATATAATACTAAATATGTTGGAAGATCTAAACTTAGAGTAATACTATTTATTGTAAATGTTCTATCATTTATAGTTATCGGTACATTAGCTACTGGTAAAGTATTACCATTGTGAAATACTTTAATATTTGTTACTAATTCAAAAGTACTTATTGGAAATTTATTATTTGTATAACTTAATATATTTCCTGAATAATCTATAATTAAACTATTTAATAATAATTTTAATTTCCAAGGATAATTATTATTTAATATTTTCCAAGTATTATTAGTATTATCTAACGTAATTGCTGCAACAGAATCATCCCATCCAGTTGTATGATTATAATTAGTTATAACTGCTTGAGAACTAAATATAATATCTGTTGGACCATAAGATATAATACCAGAACTATAAAAATTTGTTATATTACATGAACCATCGAGTCCAGTAGTTACAGGACCAATTGCACTAGCTAAAGAATTATTTATATCACCAGTACTATAACAATTTGTAATATTACATGTTCCATAATATGGAGTAACATGTCCTACTATACCACCTGCAGAATAACCAGTTATTTCACCTGTAGTATAACAATTATTTATATTACATATACCAGTATCTCCAGTATGAAATCCTGCAATTCCACCACAATAATCACCACTAATAATACCAGTACTATAACAATTAGTTATATTACATATACCATTTTTTGCACAACTCATACCAACTATACCTCCTACTGAATTGTTATTTATAATACCAGTACTATAACAATTATTAATATTTCCTAAAAAAAAACTGCTACCAATCCATCCATAAGAATATCCTAATGTAGAACCATTACTTGTTAAAACACCTAATTTTTGAATAATAGTACTACTTGAATGTGATTCAACAACACCATTATAATCAGTTATACCATCTATAGTTATAGTATGATAATTACCATCTAAAATAACTGTACTACCATCATTTATTATAAAATAATTAGTTTGATCATTAAATGTTAAATCTTCTGCTAATATTACTGTGCTTATGTCTGCTATAGTTGATGGCCAAAATATATTAATTTTAGTTATACCATTATTTGTTGAATATTTTACTTGGCCAGCATCCATATATAATTTACAATTAAAGTTTATATATGTTAATTGATTAACAGTTATATTCGCTGTTGCTGTTAGTCCACCATCATTTGTTATTGCAGTAATAGTCGCAGAACCTACCGCTATAGCAGTTACTACACCATTTACTACTGTTGCAATATTATCATCGCTACTAGACCAAGTATAGGTTTTATCAGCTGCATTACTTGGTAACACAGTTGCTGTAATAGTTGCTGTTTGATTTATTAATAAACTTATATCTGTTTGATCAAAACTAATAGATGTTACATTTATTATTCCAACTGTTACTATACATGTTGCTAAAATATTATTATCACTAACACTTGTTGCTGTTATAGTTACTTGTCCTGTATTTATACCAGTAACTAAACCGCTACTAGAAACAGATACAATATTATTATCTGTACTAGTCCATATAACATCCTGATAATCCGCATTTATTGGTGAAATAGTTGCTGTTATAAGTGAGGTTTCTTGTACACCTAAAAATATATCTGATTTATCAAGTGAAACATTTGTAACAGATATATTTTGGGATACAGTAACTATGTCGGCATAATCTACTAAAGTATTATTATTATATAATGCAACATAGATAGGTATATTTAAAAATAAATTACTTATACTAAATGCAATAGTTTTATCAGATAATCCTATAGATATTGCTGATCCTTGAATACCTGTACTATTTATTAATTTAATATAATTTACTGAACTAAATATATTTATTGGAAATTTATTATTTGTATAAGTAAGAATAGTACCTACTGTATTATAGTTAATATCATTTAAAATAGCACTTATTTTCCACGGTTCACTATTTTTTATTATTTTCCAAACACTTTGACTATTATCTAAAGTATTTATTGCTGTTGTATAATCCCAACCATCTGTATGACTATTATTATTAGTCGGTGATGAATTATTAGGAAATACTGGCCCTGCATTACCCCCAGTAATAATACCCGTAGTATAACTACTTGTTACTGTTACAATACAATCTATACCTGTTATACCACCAGATCGAAAGCCACTAAGTGCACCAGTAGTATAACAATTTGTTACATTACATATTCCTCCACCATAACCACTATATGAACCAACTATACCACCTGTATATGAATTACCAATAACACCAGTACTATAACAATTTGTTACATTACAAATACCATTATTATATATACCAGCAGAATTACCACATATTCCACCAGATGAATTACCATTTATATCACCAATACTATAACAATTTGTAATATTACATGTACCATTATAACCACATGAACCACCAACTATACCACCACTACCACCACCACTACCGGCAATAATACCAGTACTATAACAATTACTTACATTACATGTACCACCATAACCAGCAGTATTACCTACTATGCCACCTCCTCCGGTAGGTATATTTCCTGTACTATAACAATTTGTTACGGTACCTAAAAAAGCATCTGTATTAATTGTAGCACCTCTACCAATCCAACCATCTGCTTCATTTAATGTTGTATTATTACTTGTTAATACACCTATATTTTCTATAATTGTATCATTTGATCTTGAATATACCATACCTCGATAATTAGTTACACCATCTATTGTAATAGTATAATTATTACCATTTATAGTAACTGTAGTTCCACTATCTATAATAAAATAATTACTTACATCATTAAAAATTAAATTTTCTTCTATTGATATTGTTGTTGATCCAGATAAAGTATAAGGCCATGTTACAGGTATTTTAGTTATTCCATTATCTTGTGAATATACAACTACTCCATTATACATGTATAATCGTGTTACATTTACAATACTTACACTAACAGTTTTTGTAATAGTATTATCACTTACACTTTGTGCCGTAATAGTTGCTGAACCACCAGCAATACCAACAACATATCCATCAGATACAGTTGCAACATTAGTATTACTACTTATCCATATAATTTCTGGATAATCCGCATTTAGTGGAGTAATAGTTGGCGTTATAATATCAACATCATTTATTCCCATTATTATACTTGTTTTATCTAATGATACATCTGTTACTGATATAGTTTGTGATATAGTAAATGAATCAATATAATCTATTAGAGTACTATTATTGTATACTGCAATATATATTGGTAGATTAAAAGATACGCCAATAGTTTCTTGTAATATTGATCTATCATTTAATGTTATAGGAAGATTTGTATTTGGTAATATATTAGTAGTATTAATAAAATTAACATGCGTTGCATTTGCATAAGCATTTATTGGTATTTTATTATTTTTATAAGTTAATACTTTAATAAGATATATTTGATCATTAACTGTATTGGTATAATCATAAGTTACATCATTTAAAAATACATTTAATTTCCATGCTTGACTATCTAATACTTTCCAAACATTTGATGTATTATCTAAGTTAGCTAATGCTAATGAATTATCCCAACCATTATTTGCAAAACTATGTGTAATTGTTCCAGAACTTGATCCAGGACCAACTAAACTACTTCCACCTATTGTATAACAATTAGTTATTGTATATGTAAATCCACTATAACCAATAATACCACCACAATTAGGAGCTATAGTACCAGTAGAATAACAATTAATTATAATACACGAACCATTATAACCAGCATAATAACCGGCAATACCTCCAGCATTTTGTTCAACATAACCATCACCTATATTACCTGTAGTAAAACAATTGGTTATAGTACATGTACCTCCGTATCCAGCACCTAAACCAACTATACCACCACAACCTGTTCTTAGATTACCAGTTGTATAACAATTATTAATTGTACCTATAAAATCAGTTGCATAAGTTGGTGTACATCTCCCAATCCATCCAGAATACATCGTTAATGTTGAATTATTACTTGTTAATACACCAATATTTTGTACAATAGTACTATTTAATCTAGAATATACTAAACCAACATAATCAGTTACGCCATCTATTGTTATTGTATGATATTTACCATCTATAGTAACAGCATTACTACCTGTAATACTAAAATAATTATTTATATTATTAAATGTTAAGTCTTCTTCTAGATAAACTGTTATAGGTCCTGTTAAACTTAATGGCCATGTTACTGGACTAGTAGTAGGATTATTATTTTCAGAATATACTACTTGTCCAGCACTCATATAAAGTTTAATACGATTTGGATTTACTGTTACACTTGCAGTTTGTGTAACAGTATTATCACTTATACTTGTTGCAGTAATAGTTACTGATCCACCTGCAATACCTGTTACTAAACCTGAACTAGATACTGTTGCAATATTTGAATCACTAGTTGTCCATACAACGCCAGTAAAATCAGCATTTGGCGGTGTTACAGTAGCTGTGATAGTCGATGTTTCACTAATTTCTAAAGTTAAACTGGTTTGATCGAGTGATATACTGGTAACTAGTATACTTTGATTTATAGTTACTATATCAACATAATCTATAACAGTATTACTATTTGTTACCGCTACATATACAGGTATATTTAAATATATACCACTTATAGGTATTTGTATAGATCTATCAGTCAATGCAATTGATGTACTCGTGCCCTGTATACTATTACTATTTATTAATTTAACAGTTGTTGCACTTTGATATGCATTTATTGGATATTTATTATTTGTATAAGTTAATGTACTTGTAGTATTATTATAAGTTATATCATTTACAAATACATTTAATTTCCATGGGTGATTACTAATTACTTTCCAAACATTTGATGTATTATCTAAGTTGGCCAATGCTGCAGCATTATCCCAACCATTGCTTGCAAAACTATTTGTAATAGTTGCAGTAGTATATACACCTAATGCATCACCACCTATACAATAACTATTTGTTATAGTAGAACTATCTGAATAACCACCAATAAAACCTCCACAATAAGTACCACCTACAGTACCAGCACTATAACAATTAGTTAAATTACAATTTTTACTATAATAACCAACTATACATCCTCCAAATGAATCAGATGTTGAACCAGTTGTAAAAGAATTATTAATATTACATGAACCTCCAAAACCACTATAACTACCGGTCATACCTCCAGAAAATCCAGGAACATTACCAGTTGTATAAGAATTATTTATTGTACCTAGAAAACCATTTCCATAGACACCAGTAGATCTACCAATCCACCCACCATCATTTCCTAAAGTAGATCCATTAGAAGTTACTATACCAAGACTTTGTACAATAGTACTAGTTGATCGCGAATATACTAAACCATAATATCCTGTTACTCCATTAATTGTTATTGTATGATATTTACCATCGATAGTAATTGTATTACCATTATTTATAATAAAATAATTAGATGCATTAGATAATATTAAATCTTCCTCTAGATAAACTGTCATTGTTCCTGTTAAAGTTAATGGCCATGTTACTGGACTTGTAGAAACATTATTATTTACAGAATATACTACTTGTCCACCACTCATATATAGTTTAATACGATATGGGTTTACTGTAATGCTTGCTGTCTGTGTTATAGTATTATTACTTATACTTGATGCAGTAATAGTAACTGAGCCAGCCTTAATACCTGTTACTAAACCAGCACTTGATACTGTTGCAATAGTTACATCACTAGTTGTCCATATGACGCCTGTAAAGTCCGCATTTGCTGGCGTTGCAGTAGCTGTAATAGTTGCTGTTTCACTAATTTCAAGTGTTACATTAGTTTGATCAAGTGATATAGAAGTTACTGGTATAGTTTGATTTATAGTTACCGGATCAATATAATCAATTATAGTATTACTATTTGTTACTGCTATGTATACAGGTAAATTTAAATATACACTACTAATTGGTATTTGTATAGTTTTATCAGTTAATGTTATTGCTGCACTTGTACCTTGTACACTATTGTTATTAATTAATTTTATAGTTGTTGCTGTTTGATATGTATTTATTGGATATTTATTATTTGTATAAGTTAATGTACTTGTATTATAATTATAAGTTACATCATTTACAAATGCATTTAATTTCCATTGATAGTTATTCGAATTTACTTTCCAAACACTTAATGTATTATCAAGAGTACTTAATGCGGTTGCATTATCCCAACCATTACTTGCAAAAGTATTTGTAATAGTTCCAGAAATTGATCCATTACCAACTAAAGATGTACCACCAATACAATAACTATTTGTTATATTAGAATTTGTAGTAGAATAACCTCCAAAAAATCCACCACAACTTGTACCTAGAGTTCCGGTACTATAACAATTAGTTATATTACAATTTGTACTAAAATAACCAATTATACCTCCTCCAAGTTGTTCATACCCTCCACCAACTGCACCAGTACTAAAACAATTATTAATATTACATGAACCGCCAAAACCACTATAACTACCAGTTATACCTCCACCATATCCTTGTACATCACCTGTACTATAACAATAATTAATTGTACCTATAAAACCCATACCATAAGTACCATTAGATCTACCAATCCAACCACCATCATGTGCTAAAGTAGATCCATTCACAGTTATTACACCAAGATTTTGTACTATAGTACTACTTGATCTTGAATATACTAAACCATAATAACCAGATACACCATCTACTGTAATAATTTTATAATTACCTGCAATAGTAACTGTATTACCATTATTTATAATAAAATAATTACTAACACTATTAACTGTTAAATTAGATCCTATAGTTACTGTTATTGTGCCAGTTAAAGTTAATGGCCATGATATAGATCCATTTGTTACAGTATTAGTTGTATAACATATATTATTATTAAACATACTTAAAGTACAATTTTCATTAATAGTTGATACTGACATTATATTTGTATATATTATATTATTTTATTAAATAATATAATTAACTTGCTAATTAATTAACTTGCGAATTAATTAACTTAAATTTATTGTGGTGCTGCTGGTGCTGGAGCTGCAGGTTCATCTATTTTAGCATCTAATTGTGATAAAATTCTTTTTATAGTTGATAAATTTGGTATATTTTTATAATCTCTATCATCACATTTCCGTGGTTGTATAGATGTTATATTAGTTTTTTTATCAGTTATAGATTTACCATTTACACATATATTTGTAGCTTGTATATTATCTGGTAATTTATCTAATTTAGGTATAATTTGATTAATTATTTTCCACATATATTCAAATACTAATTTTAATGAATATAATTCATCATTTTTCATTTTTTCTAATTTTTCTCTTGTATCTTTTGTATTTTGTGACGATGCAATTTTTTTTTGTTCTTGTCTTTTCGCATATTCTTGATATGCAGATGATGTAGCATGTACTATCGCAAAATGCGGTAGTAGATATAATACTACCAGCAAATAATTTATACTATTTGTTTGAATATATGTACTTTTATACATATCAATTAATGTTATTAGTTTATTTATTTTTTCTAATATTTTAAATTGTTTTATTTTTTCTAATATTTTAAATTGTTTTATTTCTGTTTTTTTAGTTTCGGCTTGTTTTCTAATATCATCAAGTTCTTCTGTTCTCTTTCTTGATTTAGATTGTCCTTCTTCTTGAGAATCTTGACTTTGTTCAATATGTGCTTTAATATTTATATTAGGATCTTCTGATATTTTTTTTATTCTATTATATAATATCTCTTTTATTTGTTTTCTTATATTTGTTGATAAATCTTTTTTTTGTGTTAAAAATCCTATTAATAAATTTTTATTTAAAATATTATCATTTATTATACCTGTTGGTGATTTTAATTGTGATTTTAATAAATATTTTAATATTTTTGCTTCTTCACAATCTAAATTTAAATATTCTAGATCTTCATTATTTTCACTACATTGATAATCAAATTTATCTTTTTTTGTTTTTCCTCGCATAACATCTATTATCTTATATATTTGATTATGACTCATATATATATTATATTATATTTTATTCATATTAAATATATAAATAACATCATAATATATATGATAAAATATATATTCCAAGTTTGGGTATCTTTTAAAGGAAAAGATATGCCTGAAGAATGGAAGAAAGCACAACAAACTATTATAGATAAAAATCCTAATTTTAAATATAAATTATATCGAGATGGTGAAACTAGAGACTTTGTTGCAAAATATTTTCCGTTCTTTTTAAAAACTTATGATAATTTTCCGTATGATATTCAAAGAATAGATGCTTTTAGATATTGTGTATTATATATTCACGGTGGTATTTATCTTGATCTCGATTTTATTGCTAATAAAAGTTTTAACGTATTAGAAGATGAATTAAAAAAACCTATTGGATTAGTTAGATCAGTTACTAGACCAGATATTTGTACTAATGCTGTTATGTTTGCAGCAACTAAAAGACATCCTTTTTGGTTAGAATGTATTCGTCAAATGATGAAACCAATACCATTTTTTATTCATGGTAAACAACTTATTGTTTTAACATCTACTGGTCCAATTATGTTAAATAGAGTAAGAAAGAAGAAAATATTCAAACAAGATTATCAATTCTTAAATGTAGTACAAAACTGTAATGTTTGTAATGTATCAGTTTGTAAACCAGATCCAAATTTTATTTTAACACCTATTGAAGGTTCGAGTTGGGTTGGTTCTGATGGTAAAGCAATGATATGGTTATTTTGTCATAAGAAAAAAATTATAAAATTATTTTTAATTATTTTAGCTATATTGATAATTTACTTATTTATAAGAAAAACTAAAATATAAATAATTAAGTTAACTGGTAATATAAGTTAAGTTAGCAATAATTAAGTTTTTTATTTATTTTTTTTAGTTAACTTTATTATATATGGATATTAATAAAATATCAAAAAATATAACGAAATATAATAGAGATTTATTTTTATTATTTCTATTTTTGTCACTTATATTACTAATAGTTTTATATAATTGTCAAGTATCTAATAATAAAAAAACTCTAGAATCATTTGCTCCAATAACTAGTTATATAAAACAAACAATAATATTTAATAAGAATGATGATTTATTTAAAAGATATAGATTATACAATGAAGATTTAATGCATACTATGAATTCTCAAAATGATTACTATGTTAAAGACACAAATAAAAAGTATGCGAATTATATATTAAATCTTAAAAGAAATGCTATTTATTACAATTTAAAATTATTTTTAATACAATATCCTCTTACTATGAGAGTCGAACCAGATGGCTATTATATTGATTATAATATAAATAACATTATTGTTCCAAATAAAGTAATGGATGTTCAATGGGAAGATTATGATGCTCATCCATTTAAAACAATTATTACTGTCTATAAAGAAGATAATAACTTTTTAAATTATCTTAAAGATTTATTAAAAGATTATAGTGGTTTAGATCTAGAATTCCAAATATCAAACAATATTATAGATATTATATATGATAGATATATGACAATGGATTATATTACTAAAGCTATACAAGAAAATAATATTGATGACATTATTAATAGATTATCTAATATTAATATAAGTGATAAGATAGCTTTACTTAGCTATTTAAATAAAATAAATTTATCTAATACACAAACTCAACAATTATTATATTTTGCTAAAAATAATTCGGATAAAATAAATACTATTATTAAATCTGATTTATTTAAAAAAATAGTTAAAGTAGATACTGAAAATGTTATAAACTTTACTAAATCAAATACTTTTAAAGATATTGTCAAAGAAACAGAAACTATGATACAATATGTTAAAATATCAATTGAAACAAGAGATCAACGTTATTTATTTCTATTTGATGATAAGAATCCACAAGAATCAGTACAAGAATTAATTCATTTATTTAATTATATTTACAATCATGAAGATCTTGAAAATTTAAATGATCTTATTACAAAACAAGTTAAATATTATAAAATACCAATTAATAATATGAGAGTTATGATAAATTTTAAAAATTATCTCAAGGCTTTTTAATTAAATGCCAATTTAAAATATTTCGCAATATTTAAATTTGATTTTAATATTTCTTCTCTTTTTATTTTTTTAAGATCCCCCATCATGTTATTATATAATACAACCATTATTAATTTATCTTCATCTTTAAATTTAAATTTTTCTTCTGAAAATAATCTCGAAGCTGTTACCCATTTACCTGATGTATCTCTAACACCTATTTCTGATTTTATGTGATAATATTTATAATTCTTATTTTTAATAAGTAAATCTAATTCTTCCCATATAGGATATTTACCAATTTCAAAATAATTATCTTGTGATTTAAAATCTACATTACTATTAAGAAGTCTTCTTATTATATTATTAAAAACATTCTTCATTAATAGAGTTCCTGGTTTAGATATCATTACTCCATTTGATGGATATCCATATGCATTTTCTGGAAAGCATATATCACCTGTACAACCATAACCTACATAATCATATTCTTTTGAATTAACTAATATATTATATAAAATTATAGGATTTTTTAATATTATAGTATCAGTATCAACATAAAATCCACCATATTTATATAATAACATTATTCTATATAGATCTACTTTTTGTGCTAATACTAGTTTATCTAAATTTATTATTTGTCTAATATCTTTAAGTTCAGGTAAATAGCTATCTATATTATCTTTTGATAATATAACAAGATTAAAATCTTTTGTATTTTTTTTAATTGTTTCTAAACATAGATCTATATAAGCTGGTCTATTTTCTATACCATTTAAATCATCCCAATATATCCAAAAATAATTACTAATAGTATTATTAACTACTTTAAGATCTATATTACTTGAATTACTTTTTTTAATTAACTCTAAATTACTTGTATATTTTCTTTTATTATTTCTTTTATGTAATAAATAAATTATAGCTATTGCTAATAAAATTATAATAATTATATGTGTTTTCATATATAATTATTAAATATTATTATAATTCTTGTATTTGAAATATTAAACCATCTTCATTATCATCATAAATAATATCTAATACATCATCATCAATTTTATCATCTTGTTTATTATTATCTATTTCATCCATAAAAAATAAATCTTCTGATTTTAATGATTGACTTAATTCTTCTAATAACATCTTTTTATTTTCTAATTCTTGAGCTAATTTTTCTTGTTGTTCTTTTATTTTTAGATTTTCTGTTATAATATCATTAATATTCATACATTTAGATAAAGGAGATGGTATATATTCTTTATTATTTTTATGTATTCTCGTCTTTCTATATGGATTTAAACATCTGTATAAATATTGTATATATATAATCGACATATACTATATATAATTAAGTTTACTAATAAAAAGTTAACTAAAAATAATTAAGTTAACTAAAAAAATAATTAAAGCTTAACCTTTGTATAATTAATCGATTTAAGTGCTTTACCAGATGATTTATTCTTAATAACAAATAATCCATTTTCTAGTTGATAATAATATGGTGAATCATATGGAGATACACCTTTTTGATATTCATCAAGATATTTATTTACTGTTTTAATTGCTTCATCTTCATTAATGCATAGTTTTGACATATTCGATTTATGTACTACATCAAAAATATAATCAGAATCATATCCTGATACATATTGAAATGCATATACATAATAAATTAGTTCATGTAAAAATTTCATGATTACACGTATATCTTTAAATTCAACCGACAGAGTAATATGATAGAACATGTCATAGATCTTGTTTAGAAGATGTGTACGATCTTTATCAGTATAATCATATTCTAAACTCTTAAAAAGAGTATAAATGTGATTATCATCATTAACTTTGTGTTTAAAATTAGTCATCATATGATGATCAGAATCATATTTATAAGTATAAGCCATTCCATAGGCTACATAGAGAATATCCGCACAAGCATCTTTTTCTTCGGTCAGATCTAGAGTTTCATATGCTTGTTTAAGTTCTTTAATTTCTTCATCGATAAGATCAAGACGCAGATTAAGACATTTCATATCTGAAAAATCATCATGTGTCGGAAAATCAAAACATTTGTTAAATTCGCATACTTTATGAAAATCTGACTCTGGAATGATATCACTTGTAAAAGTATTATCTTGCATATTAGTATTATTAGTATTAGTATCTTTTGGAATATCAGCAGATTGATAAGTGGTAGTCATGATTAATTTAGATAATAGTTATTATAGTAATTATTACTTAACTTGATTATATATTATTTTAGTATTATATTTTCAATTTTTTATATTAGTAGCATTTTTTGCTACTAATATAAAAAATTAAGTTAACTAATAAATAAAGTTAACTAAAAAATAAAGTTAACTAATTATATATATATGACTACAGAATATGATATAAAAATTAGTAATATTATCGATAATATTGCAACTAAATTATCATTAACTAAAGAAAAGTCTTTAATTTGTTCAATAGATAATATAAAAATAATACAAGATTTATTAAAAGTAGATTCTAAAATATTACAAGAATTAAAAACATTTCCTGAAGTATTAGATCAAAATGAAGAGTATAAATTTATTCATGATACTATTATAAATTCTAATTATTTAAAATATTTATTATTAAATAATAATCATTTTAATAATTTATTATTAGATGTTAATTTTATTTTAGGTAATCCATATCTGTTTGAAACTGAAGTATTTAATATAATTTATAAAAAAAGAAAACATATTAAAAAAATACCAAAAATAATAAAAACTTGTTGGAATTATATGTTATTAATTGATTTAGCTAGTTTTTTTAATAATTATCTAATTAAAAGATGGATACAAACATCAGTATTTAAAAAATTTAGCAAAAAAGAAGTATTTGATGCATTAACTTGTGATGAATATAATAAAAATATTATTTACAATAAATATGATTTATTATTTAATATATTTGATAAAATGAATAAACAAGTAATTAAATTTGTTCACAAATTAGATAAAAGAATTACTTCTACACAAAATCCAGGATGTTTTAATCTTAAAAATAATGAATATTTACATTTTATTAGAATATATACCGGATTAACTTTATCTCATGATAATTTAAATTTACTTGTATTATGGGCCGAACAAGAATTAAAAAAATTAACTCAAGAAATGAAAGTAATAATAGACAAAGTTAGACCAGATTTATCACAATTAAATATTTTAGATATTATTAAAGCTTTACAAGCTGATTCACAATATAAATATAAATCTAAACAAGAATATATTGATCATCATAAACAAATTATGGAAAAGATGCATAAATTTTTTATCGAAGATAAAAAAATTATAGAATTTAATAGACCTAAATTAGTAGTTATAGATAATGATAAATTAGGAGGGGCGTATTGGGCTTATGATACTTTCTATTTAAATGTATCAAATTGGGATAAAATAAATACATATCAAGCATTACCATTAACTTTACATGAAGCTGTTCCCGGTCATCATACTCAACTTAATTATTCTAATAATGCACCATTAAAAAATTGTGATTTACTTTATGGGTGGTTTGGGATGTACAGCGGATTTGCTGAAGGTTGGGCGTTATTTACAGAATTATTATCACCAAGTTATACTGATTTAGAAAGAATTGGTCAATTACAATATGAAATATTAAGAACTATTAGAATAATTGCTGATATATCTATTCATGCATTTGGTCATTCTGTTCAAGATATTATAACTTTAATGAAAACATATTTAGCTATGCCTGATGCAACTATAGAAGGTGAAGCATATAGATATGTTGTAATGCCTGGACAAGCATTATGTTATAAAATAGGAGCAACTATTATAAAAAAAATACATGAAAAATATGTTGGAGGATCTGATTTATTAAATGATAAATCTTTTGAATTATATAAAGAACTTATCTATAATAAAGAAAAACCATTAGAAGTACTCATGAAAAATTATAATATTAATTTTAAAGAAGTATTTTTTACGGACTAACAACTTCTCCTGTTAATATACGATTATATTTGTGTAATAGACAACAAAAGTAAAAATTAGGACTAGCTTGTGGTCGCTTACTATTTACTAGTTTACAAGCTTCACGATCTGTAAGATTAAAATATTTCATAATCCATGAAATAACAAGTGTAACCGAACGAGAAATACCCATATGACAATGTACTAGAATATTACGACCTTCTTCAAATTGGGTATTAATAAAATCTTCAAATTCTTTAAAATGATTAAGAGTTAATCCATTTGTGTAAGAATCATGAACTGAAATACGCAATAAATTATAATTATCTGAATTAATTTCAGGATGAAATGCTGAAGATTCTTCGGGAATAGCTGATACAATCGCAGTAATATTTTTACTTTTGTGCATATTAATATCAATAGAATGTTCCAGCGCTCCAATATATAGTTTACATCCTTTGTATTCAAAAATTAATGTCGCATTTGGATCATAATTAAAAGAAAAAGTAGTATTTACATTTTTAGGTGATGGTATCTTTAGTAATGTTAATGATGCTGGACGGTGTCGAACTTGTTGTGAATTAACAGGTGGGTTAACTGTGGGTGTAAATATTTGTTGATTATGTTGTGTTGGAGGAGGTAGCATAATTGCTTCTAGTTCTTCAAGAGTATAATGCTGTGCCATATTTGATGATGCAAATGGTTCAGGAGGTGCTAGTGGCGATGCCAATGGTGACGCTTGTGTATAAGATAGCGATGTCATTATAGAATCTAGCAAATATGTAGTATTGCTTATATTATTGTTATTCATATATAAATTAATATATATAGATTAATATATATTTCAATTTTTTATACGGTACATAAATTCTTTTTATATTATTTCTTAAATGCCAATATTAAAGGTATTATTACATATAATGATGTAATACTCAAATATATAATCTTTTTAGTTGGAAATAATTTAATTTTAGATAAATTATCTAACTTTACAAAATATACAATAGTATTTAATGCTTGTGCAATTAATAATTTAGTAAATATCTTTGGAGTATTAACACTAAAAATAAGTGCTGAAGATATTAAGATATTAATTAACTCATTATAATATACTATACTTGATTGATTATTGTATCTAAGATCAGCACCACATTTATATTCTCCATATGTATCTAAGAAAAATAAACCATCTAATTTATAATCTTTTTTATTCCAATATTTAGTATTACAATTATATTTTACTACATGATTTTTATTTATTAACATATATGATACATAAATTATTGTAAATATACTAAAGGCTATCCAAAATGATAATAATTTATTTTTTTTATTTAATAGTTTATGAACTATTGTTGTTAATATTATTATTACTATTATCATGATTATTAATAATTCTTTTGCGAACATACTATATTATTAGGTATTTAATTTTTATTTTAATTCCTGAAGAAATTAAAATAAAAATTGATTTAGTTAACTTATATATTAGTTAGTTAACTTATTAGTTAGTTAATTAACATAAATATTATATTCATGAATCACATACAACGATATGCTAATTTTGAGTCTCGTATAGTAAGCATTGATCATATTATAAATTATTCTAAAAAGAAGAATGGGTTTGATCTACCATCATCGCAAAGAGAAAAAGAATGGGTACAAGATCAGAATGCAAAGTTTATATATTCTATTTTTGAAAATAAACCATTAGGATCATTTATATTTAATGTTAGAGGTGATAAAACATATATTTTAGATGGACAACATCGTATTAATGCATTGGAACTATTTGTACAAGATAATTTTGGTATTAAAATAAAAGATAATTATATATTTTATAATGGAACATCATTAAATGCAAAAAAAATATCAAATAAAACTAATAAAAATATTATTAGTTTAACTGATGATGAAAAACAAGATTTTACTGATACAGAAATATTTATTAGAGAATACAAAAATTTAACAGATGAAGAAATGGCTGATATTATTGATTCTATTAATGAAGGTATTAAAAATGATAATGTTAATATTAATAAAAATAATGATAATAATAGTGATAAAATAGATAATCTAATTAATGATATTTCACACATATTATTTAATAAAAACTCAAAAGATATTAAAGATATTCAATTAGAAGAAGTTAAAAAATATATTGCTTATGTTGGTACTATTATTATTGATTATGATAATTATGAATCTTCTAGTGATTATAAACAATTAAATCGTCATCATATTAAAAGATTCTTTAATCATATTCTAAAAGAACAAGATATTGATCAAATAATTAAAAATATACATAAATTTATTAAAGTATTGTTTTCAGAAAGTTTACTAAAACACGAAGATATAATTACTTTAACTGATAAATATGAACTTAATAATTATTATACTAATTGTATTTGTTATAAAGTGTATGAATTATATACTAGTGATATAACTAGTTTTAATAAAAATATTAAAAAAATTAAACAAGTAATTGAAGAATTAATAGAACATCACTATGGAACTCAGTTTAAAGATTTAGTCGAATGTTTTAATATTTTATTAAATAAAATAATAACTTAGATTAAGTTAATTAATTTATTTATTATAAAATTCTCTTGCAAATTGCAATATGGTAAATGAGTTAAATTAGTTAATTTAGTTATCTATTGTAATGCATTCCAATTATATTTGCAACTATTTCTGTAATAACAACCTCTAGTCTTATCACAAGTTTCTCTATCATTTAACATATTGCAATTTGGAACATACATGTTAGATTCTTTTCCATCATCTATTTTTTCTTTTTTATTATAGTAATGCATAGCTAATAAAAATAATATAACTATTAAAATAATACATGTTGATTTTGACATTTAAATATTATATTATTAGATCTGAAAAAAATATTAGTTAACTTATAAAAATATTAGTTAACTAAGAAAAATATTAGTTAACTAATAATTAATTTATATTATTATTAAATATGCCAAAAAACAAAAAACAAGTTAAACCTGAAACTGATAATAGCGATAATGATGATAATCTTAGCATTAAAGATGATGATATCACTTCAATGACTAAAAATGATGTTGCTAATTCATCATCTGAAGAAGAAGAGATTGATATTGACTCAGATGAATCAAAATTAAAAATGTTAAAAAATCTCAAATATGATTTTGCATCATATGAAATTAAATATATTTATGAAACTTATCTTAAAAATGAAAAAGAATTAAATCTAAGTCCGTCATATCAAAGAGAATTTGCTTGGTCTAATGATAAACAAGATTTATTTATTGATTCAGTTGTAAATAACTATATTATTCCACCAATTATTCTTATTAAACTTAATAATAAAAAGGGTTATAGATATGAATGTATGGATGGTCAACACAGATTAACTGTATTAAAGCACTATATAGAAGGTACTCCTATTAATAAACATTCACCTCATAACATTAGATATTTACGTAAAGAAAATAATAATGATGATGGTGGTGATGAGAGTAAAAAATTAATTGATGTTTATTATTCACAAACAGAAGAGCTTGATAAATCACCTAGAAATCACAGATATATGACACCAGATGAATTAACAGCATTTGATGATAAAAAACTTATTGTTATTAAAATTAATAACTATGATAAAAAGATGGATGAAGTATTTGATAAGATTAAAAATGAAATGTTTTTACGATTACAAAAAGGAGAACGTGTATCTACTACAGATATGATCCGCAACTATGATAATCCAGTCATTAATACATTACGTGAATATAATCTATTAAAATATAAAACATATGAAACTCATGATACATTTAAGAGAATTAGTAATATTCTAGATGTTAAAACTAAAAAGATTGCTACTAAACTAACTAGCTACATATATTTTGTATTGAGATGTTTAATTATTATCAAAGAAAATAAATTAGATGTTGGTAATATTAATGATAATGTATTGAGAGATGAATTATTAAATAAAAAGAGTTTAGATAGATTTAATTTTGAAAAAGATAAATGTGTAGAATATATAGATAAATTAAAGAAATTTGTATCAAGAGTTTATAAAATGAAAGAACAAAATGAATTACCAGTATTTAATGAATTTTTCTTGATAATATTGCTTAAAATATATCTTGATGAAAAAGATAACTTAAATGATGCTTTAGAAATCTATGATAATATTAAAGATATTAACTGTGATACTTATTATAAAAAATTATTTAATAAATCTATCAATGGTAAAGTAATAAAATATGTTAATGGTAAATATTTAGAGAAACCATTTGATTTTGTTAAAGATAAATTAGTTGAATATAATAAAGATAAAGAAGATAGTGAATAATAAATAAAGTGTGCCGTAAAGTGCAGAACTTAATCAATAATTATTTACTATTATTTCTTTAATTTTTATAAGAGCACGTTTATAATAATTCTGTTCTAATATTTTTAATTCGTTTTGTAATTCTCTCATTTTATTTATTTTTGTTGTTATTACTTCTTCTAAGTCTATTATTTCTTTTTGTAATTTTGTTATTCCTTGTTCTAATAATGTTTTATCTTGTATATGTTTATTATTTTTTGTACTATTAATTACATTATTCTTCATTTCTACTGTAAATTTTTCAACATCTATTTCTTTTGATAATTTTAGTATATCATATAATAATTGAAATATTTTTATATGATCATCTATAAATTCTAATGTTAACTTAATATTTTCAACTGGACTTTTTTTTATATAATCTATGATTGGTTTGTTTTGATCATTATAAACTATATCTAAATATTTTATTATTGTATCTATAAAATTTGTGTTATAATTATTTTTAACATATAAATATTCTGCAAAATAATAACCAGATGCTTTATAACTATTCTGTAAAAGATCTCCATATTCATTATGTTTATCATCAATATCAGTAAATATTACAAATAATAATAATAAAAATATTATATATTTAATTGTTTGATGTTTACCATTATATTTTTTATATAGTTCATAATCTTTTTTATCATCATCACCTTTTTGGATAATAATATCAAAATTAGAATATATATCAAAAATAATTTGCGTATTTAAATTGTTATTTCTATATTTTTTAAGATTTTCAATAAAATTTTTTTCATTATCAGTTAATTGTTGTTTATTTTTTAACATATGTTCTTTATTTATTTCACTTAAATCATTTTGATTATTAATCAATTTTAAAAAACGGTCTGTTTCCAGAAGATTATCAAGATAAAATAAAGCACCATAAACATAAAATAAACGACCATGAAGAGATTTAAATGGGGTAATTAATCTTATATTTATTCTTGCTTTATTACGTTGATGTATTGTACTATTATATTCACGTTCTGATTTTTTAATTATTTCTGATATACCAGATATCTCTTTATTCTCTTCAGGTGTTAAATTTTTTATAATACCACCAGTTTGTTTTAGTTTCAAATATTTATTTTTATATTTTAAATACTTTTGTTTATAATCCATTATAATATTAAATTATAAAAATAATTGATTCGTTTTATTAAAGATAAAACTCATTAACTTTTTATTTAATATATTAAATAAAAATTGATTCATTTTTTGAATAATTATTTAAGGTATTCAAAATAGTTTATATTACATTATGACGACTATACGATATTTATCTGATTTGCATTTAGAGTTTCTAAATCATAAAAATATAGATAATCTATTACATAATATTAAACCAGATATTAAAGCAATATGTGTATTAGCAGGAGATATTGGTAATCCATATTTAGCTAATTATGATATATTTATGAGTTATATTAGTAAGAGTTTTAAACATGCATTTGTTATAGCAGGAAATCACGAATATTATAATAAAAAATATAATATAAATGAAATAAATGATTATCTAAAAAAATACTTTATGAAATTTGATAATATTAGCTTTTTAAATAATACATATGAATATTATGATAATTATTGTTTTATAGGAACAACTTTATGGTCACATGTTACAGATATTTATAGTGAAATAAATGATGTTTATAAAATTAAAGATTTTGATTATGAAGATTATAATGAATTAAATAAAAAATCTATTAATTTTATAACTAGTATTTTAAATAATGATCATAATAATAATTGTATTGTAATTACTCATCATTTGCCATCTTATTTATTGATAGATGATAAATATAAAAAACCTAAAATAGATAGATACAATCAATGGTTTTATTGTGATCTAGATCATGTTATTAAAGAACATAGTAATAAAATAAAATGTTGGTTTTATGGTCATACTCATACACCATCTAATATTATGATACATAATGTTAATCTAGTATGTAATCCTATTGGATATCCTGATGAAAATAATATCGATGAGATTGATTATAATAGAGATATAAATATAGTATGATTTAATTTTTAATAATTCTTTTTTTAATTTTTTTAATATAATTATCATTTATGCTATTATTATCACTATCACTGTTATTATCGCTATACATGCTTAATATATCGTTATTATTATTAATTATTTCTTGTAAATCTTCTTGTATTTTTTCTAATTCTTCTAATTTTTCTATTTCTTCTAATTCTAATTGTACAAATCGAAGATATGGAGATAGTTCTTTTAATAGTGGTTTAATTAAGTAATCATTAGTTAGAGCAATATCAAAATTATAAGCTTGTTCTTTTTCATCCATTAATATTTCATTTTCAAATAAAGTATTTTTATACATATTAATTTTTTCTAAATATCTATCAATATATTCTTCAACTAAATCTCTAATATATCTCAATAGTGGTCTAATAATGTAATCTGTAAATTTAATACCAGATTTATCTTCATTCCATATATCAGTAGTAACTTTAACAACATAATTATATCTAGTACTATCAGTATTATATATTGGTTGTGTATCTTTGTTATTATAATTTATCATTTTAAGAATAGATTTTGAAATATTAGGAATAAATAGATTTCTTTTATAATCTCTAATAAATAATTGTTGTAAAGAATAATCATTAACTTTTTCTGGACATTTATAGTCTAGTCTTAGTACAGGAATACATTGTTCTTTAGTTATTTTCTTTAGGGGAGGTACAGATCTATGATTCTCCATAAGATATTTAATAAGAGATGATGCTTTATTTATAGCTTTATTAACAACAGTAACTACTTCTTTTTTAGAGTTATGGATTTCTTCTTTAACATCATTTATTTCTTCTTTAATTTCTTCTTTAACATCATTAATTTTATTATTAATATTATCGTTAATATTATCAATACTATTTTTTATAGCATCTAATTTGTTATTATCTAATTTATTATCATCTGGTTTATTATCTTCTGGTTTATTATTAATATTATTTTTATCATGAAAATTTATTTTATGTGCTTTGTATGATTTTTTTGTTTTAAAATATTTATTACATACATAACATAATAATTTTTTTTCTTCTTTTTCTAAATGAATTTTTGCTATACAATGTCTATTATAAAGTGATAATTTAGATGAACTAAAATTACATATAGTGCATGTAAACGTCATAATATATTATAATATATGTTAATATTTAAATAATGATATTAATTATTATATGATTAATTTTGAAAGACAAAAAGTATATATATATATAATATTATATTTACCATTTTATATAATGTAAAATTTTAAAAGACAAAAAGTATATCTATATATTAATATTCATGTATATATTATATTATCTATATAAAGGATAAAAAGAGTATATACAACATATATTTTATGTTTTATATTTTTAATAATATAATATTTTTATATTTTTATATTTTTATATTATTATAGTAAGTATTATAAAATAAATATTTTATTATTATTAGTTACTTTTTTATATTATAAATTATTATAAAAAAGACAAAAAGTATATACATATACTATATATTATGTTTCATTCATAACTACAAAAAATGGCTATAAAAGACAAAAAGTTTATAAGTCTATAAATAATAAAGTTCTTGTGTGTGCGCGCGTAGCGTATATTGAAGGACATAAAGTATATATGTATACAAATAATTATGTATCAGTGTAAAATATTTCTGTGTGTGTTGAGGGGTCTGGAATTTTAGAATTTTTTGGAAAGTTAAAATTTTATTTTTTTTATTTTTATAATGATCAAAATATTGACATTACATATATAGTTATAGCATGAATTATATAGTTATTTTTAAATTCTTCATATATAGGTATTTAACAGTTTATATATAGTTACATATATAGTTATAGCACAATTTATATAGTTATTTTTAAATTCTTCATATATAGGTAT
>JACCDO010956424.1_pt1 | contig 39748 bp, 67 predicted proteins | sample 7446101 | NCBI WGS metagenome assembly JACCDO01 (sample SAMN15323440, study PRJNA562643) | freshwater metagenome | isolation source: river surface water | place: USA:Blue River Watershed | collected 2017-08-16 | reverse complement strand
GGTCCTGGAGTTCCTCCTGCTCCAAAAGAGAAAAAGAAAGCAGACAAGTATATTAGAAAAGTTAAAACTCCTCTTGGTATATTTGACAATATTGCCGATGCGGGCAAGGCCCATAGTTGCCATCCGGATTCTATAAAATATAGGATGAAATCTAACCCCAATGAATATCAATGGTTAGACGATAAACCTCTGCCAAAGAAAGTAGTAACGCCTGACGGAATATTTTCTAATATGGAAGAAACCGCCAAGTTTTATAAAAAGACTACAAAAACTATTAGAGTTTGGATGGAACAAAAACCAACAGAGTTTTACTTTGTAAAGGAATAAAATGAAACTTAAAATCTACTCAAAACAAAAACCAAACTTTCCGCTTTCTGCGGAAACATATACGATTGACATCAACGGAACAAAAAGCGATAGCACCTGGTATTCTGAAATAGAAACAGATGATTACAGTGCTACGAAATCTATGTTAGAAGATTCTGGATACATAGCATATCCAGCAAGTAGCAAAGAAATAGAAACTAAAGAATATACTATCTTTAGATAATATCTATACGGCGGACCTTAAACCCGCCGTTAGTGACGCTACCTCTTAAACAAGCGTTTCCAAAGTTGTTGGGATTATAGCCTCTGTCTAAACACCATTGGCGTAATCCCTCAACTTGCTCTACGGTTCCGTCCGGGTGCGTAATCTCGTAGAGTTTGCCATTCCAAGTCTTTCCACCGCCTTTGCGATTAGTAGTCCAGGTTGCCCTATATTGTGCGGCTTTTTCTGGACCATATATTTCTTCCCAAGTCTTTCCTTTACGCCGACTTGCCATTGTTTTAGCACCTTTTTTCCCAGCCAGTGATAATAGCATCTTTGTATGTTCTGCTTTGGAAGCAAGTTTGGCTAACCCTTGCCAGGCTACATAATCTTGCCAATGTCCGTGTTGTTCGTAAAGTAAGCGGTGTGCTTCTGCGTGTTCGTCTGGAGTAAGTTCTACAAGATTGGAAGGATCGTCGGATCCGCCCATATGTCTTGGAACAATGTGATGTTTATGTAGCATAGTTTTATTTAGTCGAAACCTTGATAAACCACTTGACAATGGTTTCGACATCCTATACAATAAATACTTATATTGCTGTATGAAGCAAAGAGAAACGGGTCTTGGACGGGGGTTCGAATCCCCCCTCCTCCACCGGAGGGTATTTGAGAAAGTATCCTGCGGTGGGGGAGCATGGTTTCGACAGGGCAAAGAGTAACAGAGTGGACCATACGGTAGGCGATCTCCGCAAAAGAAGCAAAACAAAATAAATGCCAATGACGAAAGTTATGCATTAGCTGCCTAAACGCAGCTTCGGGTAGGAAATACCTCGGAACAGAAACCACCAAAGGGGCTGTACAGCCCCTTTCTTTTTAAGTATAATAAGAGTATGGATTTTTCACAACTCAGAAAGAAATTAGCCTATGACCCAATAAGGGTAATAGAATTTAAAACCATACTAGATAGTAGGGTGGTTGAGTTTGATCTTTCATCTGTTACAGACACTAAAACTGTAGTTAATAACATTTACGATGTGCAAAAAGAATTACCGATTAGTCTAGCACATTATGCCACCACAAATGTAAAGGCTTGGCATAGTGATTATTATACACATCTTCTTACTGATAAATTTGACAGTTTGATTGATACTATTAAGACTGCGTGTCTTAAGTTGTATGATGATAATCAAACTGCCTATATTAAATTTGATCTTCAGGTTGTAGAATTGTGGACAATCATTTACAAGGAAAATGATCATACAAGGTTACATGCACACGCTACTGGTCTTTGTGATAGGCATCTATCAGTTGTGTATTTTGCTCACGCAGATGATAATGCTACACCGCTTATCTTTTATAAGGAAAGAGGCAGCGAAGAAAAAATAGAAATTGTACCTAAGTCTGGTCATCTTATCTGTTTCCCTGCTTATATGTTGCACAGTGTGCCTACTATTAGAACTGGTGAGACTAGAATTTGCCTTTCTGCTAATTTAAATTTAATTAGAACAGAATTAGACGTAGAAAAAATTTTAAACAGAAATCCAAACCTTAAGGAAAAACATGAAGCGAGTTAACATTAAAGAAGCATTTGGTGGTGAAGTTCCATTTACTAAGTTTATTAGTGAGGATGCTAGTACGCAAAAGCGTCTTTTAGATAGTCTTAATCTAGCAGTAGAGGATGGATACATTGTAAGACCTGAAGACCCAACTGAAGACTCAAAACGTGTTGATCTCACTGTCCAAGATACTGATGGTAATATCATTCTAGTAGTTGAAAGTCAAGATGCTACCGGTTGGTTGGATAGCGTTCACGCTAGTAAGATTATGTACTACATGTGGGACAAGGGCTGTTCACAAGGAGTAATACTTACAGAAGATGCAGACGAGTATATAATGAGTTTTGTTCGAAGTCTAAACACAGAACACAATTTTTCAATTACTTTACTAAAGACCTTAGTCTATGATGTGAATGGTTCTAAATTTGTAGACTTTGCTCCTCTAATTAGAGGTAGCGATATTGAGTATACTTCCAATGTTAGGACCAAAGCAGAACCAGATCTACAAAAGGTAGAACTATTGCAGCAATTAGCAAACAACAATCCTGGTTTGTTTACTAACGTGACAGCAAGATATGCCAGTCATATTAAATTAGGTGCGAGCAGTATGAACGTGGGTATTGTTCCCTATAAGAATGGACGGTTCTGGGTAGATATTTGGCACGGTGGCAAACATAACACAGATACATTTAGAAACACATTTACTGAAATCTGTGAACAGAATGGATGGGAACCTAAATTCCAACAGGCCAGAGCCTATGTAAATGGTGATGGTGGTTATGACGCTGTGCAAGGCGTGGATATCTTTAAAATTCTAATGGAAGCTCTTAAATCTAATACCATTCGGGCCTATTAATTAAATATTCTGTGGACGAAGACACACCTAACTCAGCTAAAGGAAGAAACAGCTTTGATGCCAAAATCGGCGACAGCGTAATTCCTTTCTTTAATAGGAATGTTAGCCCGTATTCTACTGAAGCAGGCGGTCCTAAGTTTGATCTAATACCTGTTGAAAAACAAAAAGATATAATGATCAATGTTGCTCGTATGCACGGGCAACAAGAGTATAATCGTATAATGGAACTTGTAGCAGTTTTACAAAAACAGGCTGCTAGCATTAAACGACGATTAGAAATTACCGACATGGTACATGCTGCTAAGTATGACTTCCAGACATATCATGGGCAAATATATTGGCTTTTGTTTGATACTAGAAAAAATTTTACAAGGTTGTCTTTGCTAGGTCCAGAAGACTGGTCTACTGCACCTCCACAGGAATACGATTATCTATGTAGAGTAAAATGGCTTGGTGATTACACATGGATAGAAGTTAATGAGCAAGGAAACCCTGTTGAATAAATTTTAGCTATAAAAGCAATAAAAATTTTTTTAGGAAAAACCTATTGATTTTAATTTTTAATAGGCTATATAATGTTGTATAGGACAAACGTCCTACAAAGTTTTCAAACACACATAAGGAGAAACACATGAAAACAGTTGGTGATAAATTAACCCCTTTCGCTGTAACAGGCGTAAATCCAGGTAAAGACGATTTCTTTACTATCACAGAAAAATCATTTGAAGGCAAGTGGAAAGTAATTGTTTACTATCCAAAAGACTTTACATTCGTATGCCCTACAGAAATTGTGGCCTATGACAAGTTGTTCCAAGACTTTGCCGACCGTGACGCAGTATTACTCACAGGTAGCACAGACAACGAGTTCTGTAAATTAGCCTGGCAAAAGCATCATCCGGAACTAAGACTTATCAAGCATATTCAATTTGCTGATACTGCAAGACACGGACCTGGAGAAGAAAGAGGACAGGTAAGTCTTATTGAACAGCTAGGAGTGTTTTATGCTCCTGCAGGTGCCGCACTTCGTGCAACATTCATCGTTGATCCAGACAATGTAATTCAACATGTAACAGTAAACAATCTAAATGTTGGTCGTTCACCTGAAGAAACACTTCGTGTATTAGACGCACTACAAACAGGCGAACTATGTGCTTGCAACCGTACTATCGGCGGTGAGACACTCTAATGTTTAATTACCAAACACTATGGGATGTATACGAAATGAAATTGTTAATATTTTTCATTTCTGCAGTGGTAGCAGTAGTGTTAGGCAATTATCTTTACGATAAAGCAAAGGACAAAAAATAATGTTAGAATTGATCTGGGCATTGGGTGCCATTGTATTAATTGATGTGGTATTAGGTGGTGAAAATGCCCTAGTCATTGCCATGGCTAGCCGCAACTTGCCTGAGGAATTGCGTAAAAAGGCTTTGTTATGGGGTACATTTGGTGCTGTTGCAGTTCGCTTTGCCTGTGTAGCAGCACTAACTTATCTGCTGATGATTCCGGGTCTCAGACTTGTGGGCGGCTTGGCATTATTGTACATTGCTTACACTTTAGTAAAACCTCACGAAGATGAACACAAAGAAGTCAGTGCATCGACTAGCTTCTGGGGAGCTATGGCAACCATTGTCTGGGCTGATGCTGTTATGGGCTTAGACAATGCATTAGCTATTGCGGGTGCAGCAGGAGGTAATTGGTGGTTAATTATTTTTGGTTTACTATTAAGTGTTCCCATTATCCTATTTGGTAGCACAGTGGTTGCAAAGATTATGACCCGCTGGCCTAAGACCATTTGGGTTGGTGCAGGTGTGCTAGTTATTGTAGCATTAAAGATGATTTGGGCCGAGCCAATATTACAAGGATGGTTAAATGCTTGAAACAATCTGCGAAACAATGGTTGAAGCATATCGTCGCAATTGGATAACCAGTCGTGACGGTAATGTAAGTATACGTCATCACGACCGCGATCATTTTTATATTACGCCGAGTGGTGTACGTAAACAGACCATGCAACCAGATCAGTTTAAGAAAATTAAAATCAATCGCAGTATTCAAAGCGGTCTTGGCACTGTTGATTTTCTGTATGCTTGGGAAGAAATGCCCTACTCAGATATTAGTAGTGCCCTAAAACCCAGCGGAGAAATTCCACTGCACTTTGGGCTACAGCGTGAAATGGGTCAGCATAAGGACGATGTTCGTGTCGTCATGCACTTCCATCCTACTTACTGTGTGGCTGCTATGCACGCCGGAATTGATTTGAGCACTATTACTAATGACTTTCCTGAACTTAGTCGGTATACAAAGGTTGCACCAAACGTACCAGATGTTCCGCCTATTAGTCAAGAACTAGCAGATCGTTGTCATGAAAATCTTAAATTAGACAAACATGGCAACATCGGTTATGACATAGTGGGCATAAAAGGGCACGGAGTTGTAGCCATTGACACATCCCCATGGCGTGCATTTGAACACATAGAAAGACTGGAACACATCTGTAAAATCGTACTAGCAAGCGGAGTACATAGTGTTTGATTGCCTAATCTTAGGAGATAGTATTGCTGTAGGCACTGCAAATTATCGTAAAGAATGTGTAAGTTATAGTGTAGGCGGAGTAAACACTTGGCAGTGGAATAAAAAATTTGTTAATAATGATCTAAGGGCTAGGACTGTTATTATTAGTCTGGGTACTAATGATCATACAGGCGTAAACACTTTTCGAGAGCTAGATGCTATGAGGAAACGAGTCGAAGCAGACAGGGTTTATTGGATACTGCCAGCCTGTAACAATAAATTTTGCAAACCACGTATTAATGATATTATAGAAATAATAGCTCGTAACTGGGGGGATTATGTGATCAAAACTGAGAGGCTGCAGGTTGACGCGATACATCCTAGTTGGGCAGGTTATCAAGAACTAGCGGAGAAAACAAGATGACAGAATGGGTTGACGCATTAAAGGAAAACAGTATTCCTAGTTATGCTAAAGATACAAGATTAAATTTAGAAGCAGTAATTAAACGCTCTACGTTGCCTGCTGAAGAAGCTGAGGCAGTAGCCCTGGCCGCAGCATTTGCTACAGGCAATACAAAATTTTGGACATGGCTACATAATGAGTTATCTAGTAGAGTAGAAGCAGATGCAGCATTGACCGCAGCAAGCCTAATGGCCATGAACAATGTTTGGTATCCATACGTTGAAATGACTGAAGACGAAAATCTAAAAGGATTACCTGCACAGTTGCGTATGAATGCAATTGCCACACACGGTGGAACCACAAAGGCAAGGTTTGAAGCGTATAGTCTTGCTGCAAGTATTGTAGGAAAGTGTCATTTTTGCGTAAGAGCACATTATGATACACTAAAGAAAGAAGGTTATACAGTTGAACAATTGCGTGATATTGGGCGTATTGCCTCAGTAATTACCTCAGTTTCACGCATATTGGAGCAATAATTTACTATATTATGGTAATCACGCATATATATTAATTAAGTTTCATTTTATAAGGACAGACATGGCAACAAAAATTAAAATTACAGACAAGTCAATCAATACAACATATCAAAACGTAACCGGTGTCATTGGTGGTACTGGCGTCGGCACTGGTGCTGAATTTGATGTAGTTAAGACTGATGGCAAATACACAGTAACATTAGACAAGCCTGGCACTGGATACATTGCAGGTGATACTATCACTATCGCAGGAAGTAGTCTAGGCGGAGTAACTCCTACTAACAATTTAATTGTTACTGTAGGCACAGTTGGCCTTGGTGGCAAAATTGCTACCTTCGGTACTGTAGGTACAGGCCGTACAGGAGATGGTCTAATTGACATTCTAGTTGATGTTGACGGCACTTCGGGTGTTGACAAATATACATTTGAAGGTCTAAGTACTGACTATAATTTAAGTTATACAGATAATGATATTATTGCTACAAGTACTCTAGCTAGCAATGTTACATTTACTCTACACGATCACGAACGTGTCAAGTTCAGTGACAAAGAACTTGCTTTCGATTTTAAAGCAGATAATGATCTAGGAAAGTTATATGCTTTAATGACAGCAGCTCTAGGCGACAATGATGTTCCTGCTGCTTATGTAGGTGCAGGTTTGTACCTAAAAGAAAATCTTGGCTGGAGCTTGAAAGAGATTGCCGCTAAGATCTTAACCAGCGACGAATACCTTGAAGATGCTGGTGGTAAGTCTAACGCTACTTTTGCCAAGCACGTTTGGAAAAATGTATTTGGTGTAGACGGCACTTATGACCAAATCAATATGGTCGTTGAAGTAATTGAAAAACAAGGCTTCACACAAGCTGATGTTTTAATGGTCGCTGCCAATAGACCAGAATTACTTGCTCAGATTGATTTTGTTGGTATTCAAACCAATGGATTGGAATACGTTCCGTTCGGTGGTTAATTTTTTAAAGGAAAAAATATGAAGAAACTTGTTCTCGCTGCTGTATTAGCAGGACTTACAACAGTAGCATCTGCACAGACCAGAGTATATGGTCTAGTTGATGGCTTTGTTGGACATACAACTGGCACACAGTCTACCACTCAGGTAAGCAGTGGCGGCATGACTACAAGTCATTTCGGAATCAGAAGTGAAGAAAAGATTGGCAACCTAAAAGCCAGTGCTGTACTTGAAACATTTTTACGTCCAGATACAGGTTCACAAGGTCGGTTCAATGGCGATACATTTTGGGCTAGAAATGCCTATGTTTCACTAGGAAACAAAATGGGCGAAGTACAAGTGGGTCGTGTAACAACACCTTACTTTATTTCCACAATCGCATTCAATGCAATGGGTGACAGTTTTGTATTTTCACCTATGGTAACACAGCGTTTTGGTGCTAACAACTTCAACCTAGGTGGTGGAGGTGTTGATACAGGTTGGAACAATTCTGTATTAGTTAAGACCAGTAATGGCGGATTATCTATGACCGGTGTTTATAGTGCCGGCGTTATGGATGATGCTATGGGTACTAAGCAAGCTGGTAAAAGTGTTGGAGCAATGTTCTTCCGTGGTCCTGTTGGCCTTACAGCTACATGGCAAGATGTTGAACAAGGTCCAGGCAAACACAATATGACTTCAACTATTGTCGGCGGCAGCTTTGATGCTAAGGTTGCCAAAGTATTTGCTCAATGGGCTCGTGTAGAGAACAGTGATGCAGTTACTAAAGAAGACAAGGGTTGGAGTTTAGGGGCTACAATGCCAATGGGTAAAGCTAACACAGTAATGGCTAGCTATGCTCGTCACGATCATGCATTTACAGGCAATAAGGCTGCAGAAACAGCTAGCTGGGCAGTAGGCGTAAGCCATAAACTCAGCAATCGTACAGATTTGTATGCCGCAGTTCGTGATACAAACTACACCAATGATGGTGTAAACAGAACCAATGCAGTATGGGCAGATACTCGCGTAACAGGTTTTGGTATCCGTCATCGTTTCTAATTAATTAGAAATGAAGGAATAAAAACGCCCTTAGGGGCGTTTTTCATTTGTATTTTGTAAACTGTTCTGCGGTTAAGGCGTTATATTATATATGAAATTACTAATTGCCTTACTGTTGACTTTTTACCTGCCAGTTAGTTTTGCTCAGAAACCCAGTTCGGTGCGAGCAGAGCCTGTGCAGGCAAAGAAAGTTGTGCTAGCAAGACGTAGTCAAATACCGATGACTGTATTGAAGGGCGAAGTTAATGATGAAAGCTATGTTATATTTGATGAAGACATAGCTAGAAATCTTAATCGACTTAGAGTTGTTAAAGATTCCGATACAGACGACGAAGAAGATGCTTTACCCGACGAAATACTTTGGAAATTATTTTTAGCAAGACAAGTTGCGTTACTAAGTATAAACAAAGCCTACACTAAGTAGGCTTTTTTGTACACCATGGTTACACTAATTCAAAAACCCGTTAGGCGTCTATTTGCATTTGGATGCAGCTTTACAAACTATCAATCAACTACTTGGCCAGAGATTCTAGCAGAACACCTAGACGTTCCCTACTTTAACTTTGGCAAAGGCGGCACAGGCAATCTGTTTACATTTAATCAGATCATGATGGCTGATAGCTATTATAAATTTACCGAAGATGATTTAATAATCGTCTGCTGGACTAATAGCTATAGGCTAGATTCTTTTCAACAAGGACAATGGCAATCACAGGGCACAAGTTATTTTGAAAGTGAGAGAAATTTTTATCAATTAGAGTATCACGGACTAAGAGATATAAATTTTATAGACCTTGTGGCTAACTTTTTAGAAGGCAGAAAATGCCAGTGGCATTTTCTAAGTATGTGCAATTTTGACACTAGCTATATTGAAAAATTAGATGTTAAATACCAAGAAATCGTTGACCTTATTCAACCTAGCTTTTATAATGTTCTATGGCAGGGTGACTTAGCAGTCAAGACAGAAATGAATAGAATGAGATATGGCAGTAGGTTAATAGAATTTCACCCTAGTCCCTTAGAGCACTTTCACTACCTCACAGCAATATTCGGTACAATTTTTTCCAAAGAACTAAAATTAAAAGTTCATAACATGGAAAAAAATTATTATAATTTTTGGATGGAACATCTTAATAACAGTTCGGAAACAGAAGTAGGTTTTCACACCATGCCACAGTCAAAGCATGAAGAACTGAAAAATCTTACAACAATAAGAAAACCTGAAAACTATAGCTATTGGTTACCACATAATGCGTAAGTTTGCACTAACAAAACCTAAAAGAATCTTTGCCTTTGGCTGTAGCTTTACAAACTATCTTTGGACCATGTGGCCAGAGTTATTGCAATATGAATTTGACTGTGAACTACACAATTTTGGCAAGAGCGGTGCTAGTAATTTTTTCATAGCTCATACAATTACTCAGGCTGCTCGCACACATAATTTTACAAAGGATGATCTTATCTTAATCTGTTGGTCTTCTATGTATAGACAAGAATCATATTTTGATGGCGACTGGATGGTAACTGGCAGTTTGGAGAACAACCCAATATTTACAGATAATAGTCTTGTGTGGAAACACGACTTAGAATATTGGCAAATGCACAATTATAGTGTAATGAAAAGCGTAGACGAGTTCTGTCTGGCAAACAATTTAAATTACAATATGTTTTGCATTCAAGACTTTACCAAGCACATGGGATTTTATGATAAACCCATGTTAGATAGCTCACTGTCAAAACATCTTGTAGCTTTATATAAACCAACGCTGGATAGGATAGCTCCTAGTTATCATACAGTTCTTTATAACAATAACCTTGCTAATAAGGCTAGATACAACATTAAACAGCACAGATCATTTAGAGATTATCATCCACTTCCTCTAGAACACTTAGACTACTTAGAGAATGTCTTTAATTATACATTTAGCGAACATACTAAAAATACTGTTAGCCGTGTTCAGCAACGAATCATAGAAATATGGAATGATATTGTATTTAGACGAGGTCTTAAACCATTTAATGTAGTTAATCCACACGAACTTTATGTACCTGAAATAAACCGAATAATGCTAGCATCACGATATGATAACCAAGATTGATTTTACAACAATACAGGCTATTTGGCGAGAACATCTTTGGCCTAATAGACAAAGCAGTATAGAACCCTGTAGTGCTCTTTGCTATCTTACAGGCAAATACGACCTACATAATATTAAACATGCACCAACTTTTTTTGCCTATGAAGTTGATGGAAAAATTGCGGGCGTTAACAGCGGTCATAAAACAGTTAACGGTGGCTATAGATCTAGAGGGCTATTTGTATTTGAAGAATTCAGAGGACAGCGTATAGGATCTAAACTACTAGCAGCTACTATAGATCAAGCTAGATTGGAGCATAGTTTCTTTATATGGAGTCTGCCTAGGAAAACTGCTTGGACAACCTATGAACAGGTTGGGTTCACCCTAGACACTGACTGGCGTGAATCAGAAACTAGCGACCTTAATGCTTATTGCCATAAATTTATATATGATATTACCTGAATTTGTTTTTCCTAGCAAGATCAATATGCAGGCTGATTTTTCCGGCATAGACAATGCAGATCAAGCTCTAGACAAAAATCATTTTGCTAATTATCCATATGATGTAAAATACACTTACAACAGCAGAGGGCTACGAGATCGAGAGTGGCCTAAAACGCAGACAGAATTAAAAGAGGCGATTTGGTGTATGGGGGATAGTTTTACAGTGGGTATTGGTATGCCTTATGAACACACATGGCCCTACATACTAGCTGATAAGTTAAAAACACGAACTATAAACGTAGCCATTGACGGTGCTAGTAATGAATGGATAGCAGATAAAGCCACCGAAGTTCTTAATTTGATCAGTCCCGATGTAATGGTTATACACTGGAGTTATGCTCATCGTAGGCAAGAACCTAAGGATCCCAAATACAATGATGATCACCAAAGACAGATTTGGTATAACAAAGAAGCAGAAAGTGCGGATGTTGAATTTACTAAATTACAATTAAGTAGAGTAGAAGCAGCCAAAGGCACTACCAAAGTTGTACACAGCTTTATTCCCCACTTTCATAGAAATGACCAATTGTTATATAAAATTTTAGAAAGACATCTACCCCAAGCTAACATCATAGTACCCTTTCAAATTTTGGACTATGCTCGTGATTACCATCATTATGGCAAACTTACCAGCAAAGTATTTGTAAGAAAAATAATTGAAAGAATCAGTGGCATAAATGCCACACCGCTTGACAGCGATGATAAATAAACTTATAATTTAATCATGCGTTAGAAATTGTGTTGTTATTTGAGCAGTTGCAAGAAAACAACAGGTTGACAGCGTAGAAGAAATGCAGTATAATTTAGGAATAGTAAGGAAATGACAAAAACAGTAGGTTCAGTAGAATATTATTTTAGTATAGCCAAGCAGCTAGGCTCAATGCCCTCTTGCTGGCATACGATTAATAGTATTTCTAATGATCGTACACCAGAGGGTAGACAGGGGTCCAAGGAGATCCGTGTATAGGTAAAACTTACACAAACTCCGAAGGACCCCAGGATTGACAACCCTGGGGTTTTTTGTTATAGTAGCATATGTAATTAGGGAACGCGACCCTGCGATACATGTAAAATAAATCGCAAATGAGGGCGGCCTAGGGGATGAGAAGTCTGTGGCGAAAACGCAGATGGTAAAAACCTAGAGTAGAAAAGCACAGGGCCGAACAGACAAATTGCCTACTCAAGCGGGAAGCAGATGAGTCCTGTGCTTTTCTACCAGCATTTGAAAAAGTGCTGTATTTGCTATGGGAGTTGCCCCCTCCAGCGGACTGTAAATCCGTCGGCCTTATTCCGGAGGGAAGTTGCCACGTGGAGCGTTACCATCAACTCCCACCAAACGTGCCAGCGTCACTGGCTAGTCTGGACCCGGACGATAAGAAGTAGGGTGACACCTACGGGCGGTACACTTCAAGCCATAAGTGCGTTAGCAATACGAGAACGGTCCCTGTCGGGAAGCGGGTGGAGGGTTACTGTGACGATCTTAGATCTGAGTAACTATAATTACCGCCGGGGGACGTCAGAGCAATTTTGCCGGATTAGCACAGCGGTAGTGCAGCGGTTTTGTAAACCGAAGGTCGGGAGTTCAAATCTCTCATCCGGCACCAGATTATGGTCTCAAAGTGTTCATGGACGCACATCAGCCTGTCACGCTGAAAGAAGGGGCTCGTTACCCCTTGGGACCGCCAAATTATAATGGGGGAGTGTTTAGCAGGACATGAGAATCTGCCTACTCTTAAACAACAATATTTGTGCCCCTTAGCAGATTTATTCCGGTGTAGCACAGCGGTAGTGCAGTTGACTGTTAATCAATTGGTCGTTGGTTCGATCCCAGCCACCGGAGCCAAAATATTGCGGGATTAGCTCAGTTGGTAGAGCGTCACCTTGCCAAGGTGAATGTCGAGAGTTCGAATCTCTTATCCCGCTCCAAGTTTTGTTAAGTGTGTTAGATGTATGAAAGCAAGAGCCTCGAAATTCTTGTGAGTCGGGCCTAATTAGCCTAGCAGCAGACAAGTAGGACTATCACTAACGGACCCTAAGAGTAGTAATACTCATAACCAGACGGCCGATAATTTCTGGATAATGTAGCCGATGTTGTGGCGGCTGGCACTTAACAAATTCAATTGCCTCTGTAGCTTAATTGGTTAAAGAACCCAGCTTATACCTGGGCATAGCACCGTCTAGATAAGGCGGAGTGTGGGGGTTCGAGTCCCTCCAGAGGCACCATAACAATAACACAGAGAGGAGCACAGAATGGAAATTATTGCAATTAATTTAGCATCAATATTTTTGATGTTGGTGATGCATACAGTCAATGAATTATTGTAAATGTATCGGTGGCAGAGAGGCCCAATGCAACGGATTGCAAATCCGTAAAACCGTCAGTTCGAATCTGACCCGGTACTCCAAAGTATCTCTGATGTCAACGGCAGCATGACGGTCTCCAAAACCGTTCGTCGGGGTTCGAATCCCTGGAGGTACGCCAGGTATAGGAAGTGTGGCCGAGAGGCTTAAGGCAGCAGGTTGCTAACTTGTCGATTCATGAAAGTGGGTCCGTGGGTTCGAATCCCACCGCTTCCACCAGTTAGGGGGATTAGTGCTAATGGGAACACGCGGGCTTTGCAAGCCTGAGTTAGGAGTTCGATCCTCCTATCCTCCACCATTAAAATTAGCGGGTAAAGTGTTTACGGTTACACGGCGGTCTTCCAAACCTCAATAGATGGGTTCGAATCCCACTACCCGCTCCATATATGCTCGGTTCGTCTATCGGTTTAGGACGCTAGCCTTTCACGCTGGAAAGACGGGTTCGATTCCCGTACCGAGTACCATATTGAAGCACATTGTAAGCCATGGGCTTGATCACGCCTGAGTAACTATGTACATAATTGCGGTAATCACGTGTAATCCCGCATGAGCATAGCAAATAGTACAGTGTGTTTCAATATGGTAAGAGAGTAATTAACTCGTACTGTAGTCGGAAGTCATGACTCCGATGACCCGTGGTGATGGAATTGGGAAACATAGGCCCGTTTTGGGGCCGGTGGAAATAGACGCCACTTACAGGTTCGAAGCCTGTCCACAATGGGTCGCTATATTGAAGCACATTCGCCATCCCATGGTGGGATGGTCCTAAAACCTGTCCTAGGCGGGGGGATAGTTGCAAGTGGTGTGTTTCAATATGGTGACGTAGTATAATTGGTGTGTACACCTCCCTCATAAGGAGGCGTGGTGTTGGTTCGATTCCAACCGTCACTACCAAACAACGGAAGCGTGGCAGAGCCCGGCTTATTGCGTTAGTCTTGAAAACTAAAGATCCTGAAAGGGGTCCGTGAGTTCGAATCTCACCGCTTCCACCAAATAGTTACCACCTTCGTATAATGGATGAATACACTTGGCTACGAACCAGGAAATGTGAGTTCGATTCTTGCAGGTGGTGCCAATATAAAACTCGGGTTAGTTCAGTCTGGTTAGAATGCCTGCTTTGGGAGCAGGAGGTCGTGAGTTCGAATCCCACACCCGAGACCATTTTAAGGCCTAAATAAGTTTATGGATAAACTTACAATAGTAGACGATTTTTTGCCGCTAATGCAACAAAGAGAGTTAGAGCAACTAACCGTCTATAACAAAGAACTGTCTTGGACCTATAGCCAAGACTTTGAACACTATGATGAACGCCAAAGCATCAAGCATAGAAAGAATGATAGTTCAATCTATAAACCGCCATATGGTCAATTGTTTCATAACCTTGTTGCCTATAATAGTGTAAAGAGTTCGATATACGAGCAGTTGCCAAATTTTTCGAAGAAGATAGAATCGAAATTTGGACTATCCGTAACAGCCATACACCGTATGCGTGTAAACTTGGTTTTGCCAAATACAGCGAACACAGAACAGTATACAACGCCTCACTACGATTTTCATGATGATAATCATACAGCTAAAATATTGATTTACTATATTACTGAATCAGACGGTGACACTGTATTGTTTGACCAAATATATCAAGGCGAAGAAATATTCGACAAAAAATCTGTACTAGCAAGAGTACAACCCAAGAAAGGTAGAGCTATAGTATTTGATGCGAATAGATATCATGCTGGCTGTATGCCTAGGCATAATGTCCGTGCTATAATCAACATGGTATTTTTTGTGTAGTCTACTGGGGGATAGTTAAATGGCATAACCACGGATTTTGATTCCGTTATTCTAGGTTCGATTCCTAGTCCCTCTGCCAATGGTGTCTATAGTGTAGTGGCCTGCATACTTGTCTGTGAAACAGGTGGTACCGGATCGATACCGGTTAGACACCCCAAACATGCCGCTTTAGCTGATGTGGTCATAGCACCGGTCTGAAGAACCGAGGAACGTGGTTCGATCCCACGAGGCGGCACCAAAATTGCCTCTTTAGCTCAGTTGGTAGAGCATTCGACCGATAATCGAAAGGTCTCTGGTTCGAACCCAGGAAGAGGCACCAAAATAGGAGGCTATAATGCCAGCAACGTTTTTTATCAGTGACACTCATTTCGGTCACGAAAAAACCTGCACAGTTTTTAAGCGTGAGGATGGTTCACCACTTCGCCCTTTTAGCTGTGCAGAAGAAATGGACGAATTTATGATCAAAGCCTGGAACGACCGGGTGCGTCCAAACGACAAAGTTTATCATCTCGGAGACGTTGTTATTAACCGTAAGTTTTTAAATGTTCTAGCAAGACTTAACGGTGACAAGGTTCTTATACGTGGAAACCATGACATATTCAAGTTAGAAGACTACAGTCAATACTTTAGAGACATTAGAGCTTTTGACGTGAAAAATGGAATGATTTTTAGTCATGTACCTGTTCATCCAGAAAGTCTTGGACGGTTTGGCACCAACATACACGGGCATCTTCATGCCAACAGAGTAATGAAGATTGTGGGTGTTGATGTCAAAACTGGCGAACTAAAGTATGGGAAAGAAGTTGACCCACGTTATTTCAACGTTAGTGTGGAGCAGATAGATTTTACGCCAATTTCCCTAGAGGAACTTAACCAGCGTATTCTTGCTCAAGGAGGGCAGGTAGGCTTTCGTAACGGTAACGGTCCAGTGATGTAATAAATAATTCTATGGAATTAGAAAAATATTACTGGACCTTCCCTTACAAATTACTCAGCGATGAGTGTTTGGCAAATGTTAGAAAGTACGCCTTAGAACTTGCACAAGACAAATCAATCTATGGTATAAAAGGGCAGGAAATTTATGAAGCTAGTCTTAGAATGGGACAGGCTATTTTTGATAAATTTCCTGAAGTAAAAGCATTAGAAGATAACTGTAAATTAGAACTAACTTCTAAGATACTGTTTGTCTACAAAGGAGCATATGCAGTTCCTGCTCATAGGGATGCTCAGCTTCCTCGTATATCTGTGCTTTATTTCCCTATACTGCCTGAGGAAGACTACTCGGGCGTAATTTTTTGGGATGAACAGGTATTTCCAGATGAAGATAAAGAACTTCATAAGGTCTTTAATACTTGCCAACCTGATAACATTCAGCCACCCCATGCTTGTATAGCAGGTGGTGATGGAAAAGCTTTTATTTTTGACGCACAGCAAATGCATGCCGTTAAAAGTCCATATACTGGAATTCGGATAAATTTCCAATTTAGTTTTGCACAACCATATAATGTTGTGCTAAAATTAGCAAAAGCAAACAAGCTTTTTAGACATCTTTCATAATAGGAGAAAGGCATTGACGTCGGCTAAACGTTAGTGTCCACTATGCCTCATTGTAGGGTATAGATTGGGCACGTTAAATCAGTTTATACAAAACAATGGGACTATAGCTCAGCCGGTAGAGCAGCGGACTTTTAATCCGTTGGTCGCGAGTTCGAACCTCGCTGGTCCTACCATTTAGGAGGCTATTATGGGGTTCATATTTGTGATATTACTAATGATAGTATTATTTTTTATTATGAGGAAATACTAGCATGGCTAAGTTAAGTAAAAGTCCAGAACGGGGTACATTCCAAGCGACCAAGTACATAGAACGGCAGGCCGAAAAAGGACTTACTCCAGAAAATGATCAGGATACTCTAGCTATGGTAGAATTTTACGGTAGCTGGAAGGTTCAAGCGGAAGATAGAGAAAAAGATCCAAACTGGAGCAAAAATAACCTTGAGTACGATCTAAGAACCTGTGACTGGATTCTAAACAAGGTCCGTAATGATGATGCTTACGCTCAAAACTTATATGCAGCTATGTGCAATAATGAATTTCAAAAAATCGAACCTTGGTTAATTCTTAAGGAAGATACTTGGTCATGCTCGTGGCGTTATGCAGGCGGCATCATTGCCGATATGCAAGAAAAGGGTGACTACATCAATTGGTATTGTAGTGGTATAAGGAACGATCTCGACGATAGCGTGAAAGAAGGATGGAGTGATATTGAACGTCAACGATATGAAACCATTTATGCTCGTTATGTAGGTGAAGGCCATGTCACTGCTGAGATTACAGACGATTTACTAAAATTGGGCTGGACAGTGGTTGACAATAACGAATAGTGCATATATACTATACACTGTTCTTTAAAATTAATTAGTTAATTGCCCCGGTGGTGGAATTGGTAGACACGCTGGTCTTAGAAGCCAGTCTTCGGGTGCGAGTTCGAGTCTCGCCTGGGGCACCATAAATTGTTTTGATATGTAGTAGGTATTTTGGTAGCATGACTGATAAGACCCTTGTTGTGGGGGGAAAGGTGCTCGCTAGGCAACCAGCGAGGCTTCAGTAGGCTACAGGAGTATAGTGTATGACAAAGCTAGTTGGTATGTTGCAGCAACTAGCAAAGTCAGTGGGATGGTAATACGAGTCACACAGCCGAGTCCCTGGGTTAGATGCCCCGATCGTTAAGGATAGATTAGCTACCTATCTAGGTCGTCGCATAATAATACACTGTAGTCGAAAGATACAAGGTTGACATCTTGTTGCTACCAAAATGCCTATTACAAATAAATTAAATATTATATGACTAAATTTACAATTGGTGATAGAGTAAGGATTACTATAAAGGATCCTAAGGTACACAATACTCCGGGCACAGTTACAGAAGTAAGTGATAGCGGTGCTAAAGTAGTATTAGAACTTTGGAGCCGTTGGGGAACATTCTCAGAATATTTTCCTCTTTGGTTAAGCAATGATCAATTAGAATTAATCCCGGGATCCCATACTCGTTAGTAAATGGGGGTTAATTGCCTTATCCATAATAGGCACGGTGCGTAAGATCTACCGCAAGGCCCGCAGTTCATGGGCGACTTGAAAGTATCTTAGGGTTAATGCTTACATAACCCATAACCGGACGTAAGCTGGACAGGGCAACAACTCAAGTCGGGGCTCTTGGAAAAGTAGCCGACACCGGACAATCGCGGGGTGGAGAAGAAGTAACTCGTCAGGCTCATAACCTGAAGATCGGCGGTGCGAATCCGTCTCCCGCAACCAAATTAAGGGTATATGATTAATTTTACTAGTTTATTAGAAAATGCAGGCCCTTATAAACCACCAGGACAATTCTTCTGGTGGGGTAAAGATAGCGAAGCCTTTTACCAAAAAAATTTAGAAACGCTACCTAGTAACTGGTACTATCGAACTAACACTGTGACCTATACTGTTAACAGCATGGGTTATAGAGCACCGGAATTTGATCTAATAAATTGGCAAGATTCTATAGTTGTATTTGGATGCTCGTCTACATTTGGTGATGGTGTTGATGATCTTCATACCATTCCATCTCAAATAAATCTTATATCAGGAATACCCACTGTAAATTTAGGAGCAGGTGGCTCAAGTATATTATGGGCATTGCATAATTCTATGTTGCTAAAGAAAAACTTTGGCGTACCTAAAGCTGTAGTATTCTTATGGACTAGCCCGTTTAGAACTTTATCTTATGTAAATGGTCTACCGCTTAGACACGGGCCATGGGACCCGGACGAAGTGTTTACAAATTGGATTAAGAATGATAATGCAGAGTATCAAACATACATGATAAGAAATATTGTTGAACAGATGTGGTCAAAGTCGTGTATTTTTTACGATACTAGTAATAGCCCAGATGTTCAAGATATTATCGGCGGAGACGCTATAGAATGGCTCCACACACCAAATGACCAACGAATTCACTATCTAGCCCGAGATCTAGCTCATAATGGGCCAAATCAATTAGAGCACTGTGCTAAACAGATTGTGGATAAATTAAAAGAGAGGGGACTACAATGTTAAAGGTTTTAAGCGTAATTTCATTGTGTATCTTTATCACAGGTTGTGCTGTGCATTCGCATCCAGTTGTTTATGATAACAGAGTTCAATGCACTCTTGTGCCAGTTAAAGATCAAACAGGCACTGTACTCTATCATCGAAAAATTTGTAGGAGACCATTTTAATGGCAGTCAAAAAAGCAGTTAAGTCGCTGACAAAAAAAGCAACTAAACCAGTAAAAGAACGTGATTGGTTAGATGATCAAGCTGATGAAATAAATGATGCATTTGCTCAAGAACTTAGCGAGCTAACAGAAGCTGACATCAACAGACTTATGACTAAAAAGTCTAAAACAACTTGGCCTAAGGTCACTGTAGGTAGTCATAGTGTTAGAACAGAATATGAAGACGGTCGTGTAGATTTTGTAACTGACTGGGATAAGCTAGCCAAAGATGTACGCGAAGCCATTGCAGAATATGAACAGAAAAAAATAGTTGATGCGGCTCTTTATCCACCCGATGATGGGCCATTAACAACTAAGCAAGTTAAGCAAATCAAAGATACTGCACCTAAACCAAAAAAGGCAAAAAAGAAATAAAGCCTCGTTAGTTCACCGGTAGAACGTCGCCCTTACAAGGCGAATGTAGTTGGTTCGACTCCAGCACGAGGCACCATTACTATGGAATATAATACAAGAAACTTAGATAAATTTGGCAGATTGTGCGTTGATGTGTTTCATCATATCGCACTGTTCGCCATAGGAGCTACAACTGTTTGGGCAGCAGGCTGGACTTTTATTGAACTGTTTCAAACAAAGCACCATGCTTCGATTCAAGATATCCTATTACTGTTTATCTATTTGGAGATAGGCGGCATGGTCGGTATCTATTTTAAAACCAATCACTTGCCTGTTAGGTTTCTGCTTTATATTGCTATAACAGCTCTAACAAGACACACTATTGATTTGATGAGTCATCAGCCACTTAACATCATGGAAATGACGGCTACTGGTGGCGTCACTCTAATTGTTACAATATGTGTGTTCATTGTAAAATATACCAGCTTTCATTACCCCAATGATAAAAAAGAAGACATTGCATAAAGGAAAAAAATGGCTAGAGTCACTTCAGATATTGCAGTAGAAAAAATTGGTAATAAGTTTGATATGATTTTAATAGCAGCAGCAAGAGCTAGAGAAATAAGTTATAAGAAAATTCGTATTGCTGATCGCAATAAAGTTTTAGTTACAGCGATTAGAGAAATAGAAGAAGGTAAGATTGGTAGAGAATATCTACTCAAAGTAAGATAAACAATAGGCCCTTTTAGTTAAATGGTATAACGATGGTTTTGTAATCCGTAGTCGGCAGTTCGATTCTGTCAAGGGGCACCATGTTTAATATGATTGTAGGTGATATTTAATCTATTGTTAGTATCATCTTCTTGTCCAATATTGCCCACAGGCATACAGTTCATACCTATGCTATAGCGTGTGGGACCCGTATTAGTATCTACGCTATGTAGTATCTGTGATGGAAAAACAATCATTTTTCCTTTCACTGCCGTAGTAGTAAACTTTTGACGTACAACATTATTAATCTTTATATTGTGCGTTGTCATATCCAAAAAACTTTCGGCAGTGAACCACGGATCCGGAAAATATAGATTCGTGCCAGTGTCTCCGTCTGTTAGATAAAGCACACAGCTGAATAGGCTATTCTTGTGTATATGATAATGATGCTGCTGAAATTTTTCTGTCTTAGTGTACCATGCTTTAACAACTTCCACAGACTCAATTGAATTGGCCCTTATGGCAACTAACACTTGCTTTAAGCACTGGTTAGTCCAGTCAAATAAATCTTTATCATATATCCAAGTTGAGATGCTATTCAACGAATGATTCTTAATAAATTTTGCACCCGCTACATTTTCGTGTAACCTATCAACTATCGCAGTAGGGCACTGAAATTCAAATATAGGAAATAGTTTAGGATAAATTATATTCATATGAAATTGTTTGAGATTAACACTGAAGCTGAAGTACTTATAGAAAAGTTTGAAGACAGTAAAATAATTACGATTCGGAATTTCTATAAGAACCCAGACAAGATCCTTGATTACTTAGAAAACAATACTCCCAAGGTCTATAAGAAAAGTGAATTAAACAAACATAACGGAAAAGAATTTCTTGACTGTAGACATGAAATAAGAAATCAAGAAATCACTGAAATATATAACTACCTAAGTTCTTTCACTGGTGCTGATCCAATAGGTAGCGATATGGTGGTTACTAATGTAATTCAATTCTATGACCAACAGTACAACGATTATAAAAATAACTTTTGGTGGCCACATCAAGATGAAGGCTATAATGCAATCTGTTATTTCAACAAAGGTTCATTTCCGGGCACCAATATCTATCTTCCACAAACTCATCCTGCAAAATTAAAGTTATACAGACGAAGTTTTGGGGAACACTACAACCCCTGGGAAAGCAAAGACAAATGGTATACGATAAAAACTATAGAATCGGAGTTTAACAAATTAGTAATTTTTGACGGTAAACTCTATTATCACGGCATGGCCATAGAGGACCAACGATTTTTTAACGAAAAGCGTATTAACCAAGTTTTCTTTTTTAAGAATACAGACAGCTAATAAATATTGTAACCAGGATAAAAACACATGCGTTATCTAATTGATTTTAAAAATGATGTTGATCAAGCTACTATAGACAGTTATGCATCAGCAAACGGCTGCGTAATTGTTCAAACTTTTGACAAGTTTGAAAAAACATTTCTAGTAGAGTGTGACCAACTTCCACCTTCGGCCGACTTTATTGAACATGTTATTGAAGACAATACAGAAACATTGAAGTTGCTAGGAGACACTTACCCATTAAGCAATCAAATTGAAATATCTAATTTTGCTGTGCAAGATCCCAAGAACTGGTGGAAATCATATACGTTCTCCGGTGTGGACTTTGACTCATTAGAAGCATCTTTTTTGCGTAATGGTCGGGGCGGCAAAGTTTATATTTTAGACAGCGGTATTGCAGCTAGACATCCAGAGTTTGAAGGCAGAAACGTAGAATTACTACACAGTTTCTTGGGCACCGATTTCGCAGATAGGGTTGGGCACGGCACAGCTATGGCCAGTGTGATTGTAGGCAATACCTGCGGCATTACTGATGCTACTATCAAGGTGGTAAAAATCTTTGATCCTAGCAGAAAGATTTTGTTAAGTGAAATGTTAGTTGCTCTTAATGCAGTAATAACAGATCATGTTAGCTATGCTAATAATGAAAAAAATGTAAGCGTAGCGAATCTTAGTTGGTCTGTTGAAAGAAACACCTGGTTAGAAAGCAAGATCAAAACACTCATTGATGTAGGCATTTGTGTGGTAACTTCTGCAGGTAACGAAGGCGTACCTATTACAGACAGAACACCCGCAGCCATGCCAGAAGTAATTACAGTGGGAGCATATAACGAAGATCTAACCCCATGCGACTTTTCTAACTATACAGGTCAAAGTGAAATATCCTATACAGCAGGTGCAGTTAATTACGGACAGCTAGATATATGGGCACCCGGTAGTAATATCTGGGCAGCATTACCGGGCGGGTCATATGGCTTTGTAGCAGGTACAAGTATTTCGGCTGCTATTCAATCAGCAACTATGGTCAGTGTATTAAGCACACTAACTACCCAACAGCTAGGGTCTCCAGGTTTCTTGGCATTTGTGTCTAGCACAGTTGATAGATTTTACAATGTTAGATCTAATATATTGATTTTGGAAAACCAATATGCAGAATGCGTAAATCTAATTTCAACGCTGCGATTAATGGACGACTATATAGATACACAAACAACTATATTTTACTATGGACAAAGTGGTAACAACAAACTGCTATTGTTTGCAAATCAAGAATTTGCAAGAATGTTGTTGAATCCTAACCAATGGAAAAGCATAACTTTTGACAAACCATTTCCAGACGGTGTATCCTTTGTCGGCGGTGAAATAAGAGGCCAATGGGCGTTAGGAGAAGGCGAACAATATCAAAAACATACTTACAATGTAACCATAATTGATAAGGATGATGTCGAAATACAAAAATCTTTTGATATCATAATTTGGCACGACAGCTCAACACTTAATCAAGACCTCATGAACAATCCAGCCTTACAAGAAGAGCTACAAGTTGACTTAGCTTTGCAATGTGATAATGGAGCATGTTTCGGAGCCCTGATGGATACAGGCGGCTATTGGGGATGTGGATGCTGCGTAAACATCTATGGCATTTACTACAACAAAACTTATGGCGTTCCTGCTGGAAGGTGCTTCTGCTATACTTGGTGCCCCTAATGAAGTGGATTAAAACTTATTGGGACGACAACTGTATTAAAGGTGAAGTTCCAATAAAAGAGTTTGTGCTTGATATAAGCGGAGCAAATTACACTGGCAAAAATGCCAAAGCCTGTGCTATAGATCTAGTGCATGAAATTGTAAAAAACTATCCACCACCATATTATCTAATGGTTAGTGGCGGGGTGGATAGCCAGGCTCTTCTACAAAGTTGGATTAAAGCAGAACAACCATTTATAGCCTACTGTGCAATATTTCCTAATGATTTAAATTATCACGACATAAGAACACTGGAGGAATTTAGAAAAATTTATCCAGTTAATGTAAAATACCTACCCTTTGATATAGAGAAATTTTTTGACACGGAACTTGTTGACTACGCAACACAATACGAATGTAACAGTCCGCACATAATGGCCCATGCTAAAATTTCAGAAATGTTCACCGATGGGACTGTGATAAGTGGCGGAATGCCGTTGTTTAGAAAAAATAATTCTATGCAGCAATGTTTTAATTACAGTACTTACGGTCTATTACGCTATGCAGAAATATCGGGGCGTAATTTCATACCATACTTCCTGTGTCATACACCCGAGATAGTTGGAGCTTGGCAGCATAGTAGTTCTAATTTACAAGTAGATTTTAGTGAACTTAGAAATAGAGCTCAAAACATAATAGCCGAATCTGAAAAGCAGCATACAAAACTAGCACAAAAAAGCCATGCAGGTTTACACAGTCTAGGATACAAGTTCAAATGCGACCTGTATAAGTTAAATGACTTTGATATTATACCTCAACAAAATAAACTTCATGGATTTGAAATAATCAATGATCGGTACGAGGATAAAAAACATCTCATACAAGATGCAATTAAAAAATTTCCCAGAAGACAAGAGTATAGAGTATTTGATGTACTCTACAGATTTCCGTTAGAGGATCTTGTTCCGTACAGCCATTTCTCAAGGTTAAAAGTTGCTTAAAATAATAGACTTTGCTACCTGGCGACAGGGCATAGCTCCATTATGGAATCGTTATGATTATGAAAAGATTCCTATATATAATAACCCCTATAACATAATACAGTATCCGCAAGAAGATATACATCGGTCTATATTGTTTTTCCCTGTTTGTTATTATGTAGACGGCGAGCCAGCCTGCTATAGTAGTATCTATAATATCAGCGATCATATCTTAAGAATACGCGGGGTATATGTATTACCCAAATTTAGACACAAAGGTCTAGCTCATAAAATGTTGCTTGAAATGATAAATTTATTTCCAAGCACATTTTATCGTGTAGTAGGCTTTTGGCGAGAAGATTCATATGAACGTTTTATTAAGCATTATTATATGAAAGTAGTTCCAGGTACAGACTGGATTTGGAGCTCGTTTACACACACAAAGATGAAATTGCTGTATATTGATAAGCGTACAAAATGCGACAAAACAGCTCAAAATAGGCTATATATAAGATCGCACATTAATCAATACGGTCTGGGTGGTACCAATAACTTAAATGTTGATTGGCCAACAGACCTATGGTTGTCTTACTATAAGGAGAATACTGGAGTGTATGACAATATAAATTTTTATTTAGATTTTGACAATGTCTAAAGATTTTATAGAAGTAACAGGAGCAGTAGTCGAAGTTTTACCAAATACTACGTTCAAAGTAAAATTAGATGATTCAGAAAATATTGTAGTCTGCTACACAAGTGGTCGCTTACGACAAAACAAAATAAAGATTGTTACCGGTGACAGAGTCAAGTTAGAAATAAGTGTTTATGATCTTACTAAGGGTAGAATATCATATAGACTTTAATTACCATTTTTGAATGGGACATTGCACATTACTTAATTTGGTTTTTAAATTCATAAAACAACCACATTTAGAACAGGTGTTTACAGGTTTTACAAGGTACTCGCAGCTCTGGCATATATTCATACGAGATTGAGCTACCTCTTCGGATACCTTTATCATTTTAATAGTAGACATTCCGGCTGATGTAACTTCAGACAACCTGTTTTTTAGCTTTTCAAGTGCAGACATTTTTTCTCCTAAAAATATTTATAAACAAGTTCTTATGCATAAATTAAAATATGCATAGTAATTATACAGACTTCATAGGTGTCTTCCATGATTCTATAAGTAAGGATGTCTGTAATTATCTAATCGATCTATTAGATAGTTCTCAAGACATTGCCTATAATAAATCAAATGCTAGGCAAGATGCCTATGTCGGTATCAAACTCACACATCCTATTGAGGACACTAAGGTCTTAAGCTATAAGCAGCAACTTAGCAAATGTCTCCAGGCATATGGCAAACAATATAAAAGTGTCACAGCTCTAGGACTGATTAACACTGAAGTAAAATTACAACGAACAGAAATATTTGGTGGCTATCATACTTGGCATTACGAAGATGCACAAAATCCAAATAGAGATTTAGTGTACATGACCTATCTAAATGATCTAGATCCAGATGACGGTACTACCGAATTCTTATATCAAAAAACCAAATTTACACCTAAAGCAGGAACGACCCTAATTTGGCCTACTTGCTTTACGCACATGCATAGAGGCAACCCCCCATATCATAAAACCAAATACATAGCTACTGGTTGGTATACAAGAGTAGTGCAAGATCATCCTTTGGCAGAAAAATGGACTTGACAGAGATAAAACATCTCATGTATACTAAGAGAATGACAAGTCTAGACACTCTATTGCAAGGAACATTTACTTTGGACCAGCCCACTTTTCCCAGAGATGACATTATTCTGTTTGCCTGTACAGCCTATCGTCTTAGGTTAGACAAACCCGAATCAATCCCCCCAAACCATCCAAGTTTGCACAGTGCCTACACTATCATTAAGGCCATGCAAGATCCTTCCAAAACTACAATAGATCCTAAATTTCTTGTACCTACACAAGCTGATAGAAATCTCTGTCATTCTGTTATTGCTTGGCTACCAAAATTAACTTTTAAAGGACTAGACGAAAACGCTAGTGGTTTCCAACAGAAATGTTTTGATATTAGCACTAAGAACCACATCACAGAAAATGATTTTCCCGTCGTTGCTTTTTTTCCAAAAATGTACACAGAAAATCTGCACAAAAACAAAGCTGTTAATATTGGGCGACATGCTACGTCGGGATATATTGGACAAGTTGGCGAACCTATAGTGTTGCAGATTAACATTGTAGATAAGAAATATGTTGACAAATATGAGACTTGGGCTTATACTGCTATAAGTGGATGCAATCATTTTGTCACTTTTTTAAGCAAAAACCCAACATATCAAGAACTTGAAACCTATGTTGTTCATGGCAAGGTTAAAAGGCATTGTACAAATTGGCACGATAAATCCATTGATGAAACTCAACTCAACTACGTAAAGGTTAAACATGACACCCTCAGAGCTAGTTATATCAAGTCTGGAAACTCACAACCTACGGACCAATAAAGAACAAATTATTAGGGCCGAAGCAGAAGCAGGTAACAAAGAGTTTTTTGAAGGTGTACGTATGGCTCTGAGCCCATACATCACTTTTGGCATCAAGCAGGTCCCCGAGAAGACTGACAATGATCCATTGACCTCAGAAAATGGCATGAATTTCGAATCATTTGCCTTGGCCTGTACAGGGTTTGTTTCACGTCAGGTAACTGGTAATACAGCTCGTGATATGATTCATCACATGATGTTAGCCAGTACAAAGGCCCAGTGGAATGGTTGGTATAGACGCATTCTTATCAAGGATCTTCGTTGCGGTGTTAGTGAAAAGACCATAAACAAGGTTGTAGAAAATGACTATCCAGACTTTGCTATTCCTGTGTTCTCTTGTCAACTTGCTCACGATAGTAGTAATCACGAAAGTAAAGTGGCCGGAAGAAAACAAATCGAAGTTAAGCTCGATGGAGTTCGTGTTATTACTATTGTCTATACAGATGGGCGTGTTGATCAGTTTAGTCGCAATGGCAAGGAACTGGTTAATTTTGATGTAATTAAATCCCAACTAGCTAAGTTAGCGAGCCAAATTAATGAAGACATGGTCTTTGACGGTGAAGTTATGTCTAGCAGTTTTCAGGACCTTATGAAGCAGGTTCATCGTAAAAGTGATGTAAAAGCTGATGATGCTGTGTTATATCTGTTTGATGCCTTACCACTTAAAGATTTTGAAAAAGGTAAATGTGCTATCCCCCAAGATAAACGTACCAATTGGTTAACAGATTTTTACAACGCAAATATGAATAGTTTGCCCAATGTTAGCGTACTAGATGTTGCACGTATTGATCTAGATACCGAGCAAGGTCAACGGCTGTTTTCTATGTATAATAAAAGTGCGGTAGAAAATGGCTACGAAGGCATTATGATTAAGGATCCAAAGGCACCATATGAATGTAAAAGAACTGCTAGCTGGCTCAAACTCAAACCATTTATTGAAGTCAGCCTCGAAGTTAAAGCCGTTGAGGAAGGTACCGGCCGTAATGTTGGAAGGCTCGGGGCATTGGTCTGTGAAGGGGTTGACATGGGCAAGGAGATTAGAGTTAATGTTGGTTCCGGTTTTAGTGACATTGATCGTGATCAGTTTTGGGGCTCAGGTGATTCACTTCTTGGTCAAATAGTAGAGATTAGAGCAGATGCTATTACTCAAAATCAAGACGGCAGTTACTCCCTACGTTTTCCACGTTTCTTAAGATTTAGGGGGTTTGACGTTGGCGAAAAACTCTGAACTGCAAAAGCAAGTTCTCAAGGACTTGCTTTATGCTTCTATAAAAGAACTAGGAACTAATCCTAATATCTACATAAACAGTCCTTTCGGATCTAAATACAGTAAGTTAACAGACGACTCAGTAGATGTATGTCTTGCTGTATTTGAAGATTTTGTAGTTAAAATTTTAGAAATAGAGAAACAGTTAGAAGATGAACGCTTCAATAAAAGAAATTGGGAAGCACTAAAAGATAAATGAGAGTTAAGCCAAATTATTTTACCCTTGACAATTATAGTGACGATTGCCCAACATTAACCAGAATAGATTATACACAATCTGTTCCCATTTGGTCTTTCGACCTACGACCAGAAATCGACCCTGCAGACATTAAACGGAAAATATCTGATTACGCTGTTCAATTTCCAGAATTAAAACCGCAAGCAGGAACTCCGGTTAGAGCTTCTTATACAACCGATCTGTTTGTAACCAAACGTACAGACGCATTTACAGATCTTGTTAGTGCTATAGTAAAACAGTGTAGTAAAATAGCAGCGGACCCTTGCCTCCATTGGCATGTAGGAGAAACTTGGTGTACAGTATACAAGACATTTGATAATGTACTAAGACATAATCACGGAGCCTGTACCTTAGTAGGTGTTTACTATGCAGAAGCAGAAAATGCTTCTCCCATTGTTTTAGACAATTATAAAATTATACCTCAAGCAGGAACAGTGCTAATGTTCCCAGGATTCTTAGATCATAAAGTTCAAACTACTGCCATCAGTAACGGAGCTAGGGCCATATTTGGCTGTAACATATATATGACAGCAGACATTGATACGAGCTATAAGAACTCTCTACAATCATGAATAAAAATTACCTTTGTGGATTCCCATTGTATGAATTCACCTGTCCAGAATCTGTGATTGACAGGGTTTTTGAATCTGTCAAAAATTTAGACTACACCCAAAATGCCTACAACCTTGCCAGTGATCTAAGTCAGAACAATTTTTTCTATGATAGGGAATTATTTGATTTTTTTGATCAAAGCCTAGAAGAGGTTAGAAAAATATATTACAATGACAAAATTAGATTAACTGTAACAGGTTGCTGGGCTAACAAGACAACTAAACTGAGCAAGCACCATAAACACATACATGTTAACAGTATCCTAAGTGGCATACTCTATCTAACATCTCATAGTTCTGGGCATACAGTATTTGGAATGCCGGATCCTTATATGCGTTTTCAACAAGAAGGTCTTTTGACTTTGAGTAAAAGAGGTAATGAAGCTCATATAACAGCAGCCGAAGAACTTAAAAGCAAAGTCTTACCTGAACGCGGAAAATTAGTAATTTTTCCAAGTCAAGTCTCTCACGAAGTTACAGCTAATCTAGATAAGGATCCTAGATATACTATTGCTTTTAACACATTTGTATCCGGCCAATTAAGTATTAATCATGGCACTACATATCTACATGTGAATACTGTTGGTGTGAAAGAAACTCTAGATACGTTTAATAAATAATTTTATGATTGAAATTACTGATAACGCCAAAGCGAAGATTATAGATCTTCTTAATGAAGAAAACAATCCTAACCTAATGCTCAGGACATTTGTGCAGGGCGGCGGGTGTGCAGGATTCAGTTATGGTTTCACTTTTGATGAAGCTCAGGCAGAAGACGATTTTAGTTTCGACCTAGGATCTTACAAGCTAGTTGTAGATGCAATGAGTATGCAATATCTTCAAGGGGCTAGAATAGACTACAAAGAAGATATTACAGGTAATAGTTTTAGTATTTTTAATCCTAATGCCAGTACTACTTGTGGATGTGGCAGTAGTTTTTCTGTATAAGTCTTGACTTTTTATTTCCTAGATAATATAATTTAAAAATTATTTAGGAGATAATATGCCCAACTTAGTGCCCATTGTCATTGAACAAGAATCCAGAGGGGAACGTTCATACGACATTTTTAGCAGATTGTTACGAGACCGAATTGTTATGTTAGACGGTCCTGTACAAGAACATACTGCTAGTCTAATCTGTAGCCAACTTTTGTTCTTAGAAAGCGAAAGTTCAGAAAAGGACATCTATCTCTACATTAATAGTCCTGGTGGTGTAATCACTGCCGGTATGGCAATTTACGACACCATGCAGTTTATTAAGCCTGATGTTGTTACTATTGTTATGGGTCAGGCCTGCTCAATGGGCAGTTTCCTTGCACAAGCGGGTGCGGCAGGCAAGCGTAAAATGCTGCCAAATGCTCGTCATATGATTCATCAACCCAGTGGTGGTGCTCGTGGCATGGCATCCGACATTGAAATTTCTTACAAGGAAATCATGTTTTGGAAAAAGCGTTTAACAGAACTATATGTTAAGCACAATACAGCAGGCAAGAGTTTTGCACAATTTGAAGCCGACATGGATAGAGACACATTCATGAGTGCCGAAGAGGCTGTTCAATATGGCCTCGCTGATCATATTGTTATGAACAGAAATGTCTAAATTTCAATTACCAGTTCATAATACCTACTTAGGTCCTGCACGATCGAAACTGGACGAATATAATATCATAGATGATGAAGTAATCCATTATCACAAAAATGTAAAATTACATCAGTTTAACATGGGCGATGTGGAAGATCCCGAAATTTATGCTGCTCATCCTATCTATGAATGGCAACAAACTGATTACGGCAAATGGTGCATGACTAATGCTGTCGATGTGCGTTATAGTATTTCGTTAGATCATAACACCTATGGATACAAGGCTGTAATTAGTGGCGACTTAGAAGACAAGATGTATACATTTTGGTTACTAAAATACAATGACTATCGTAGTACAAGATAAAAAACGTAATGGGCATTGGGTTGTAAAAGTAGATTTTGAAAATTACAACTTTGATAACAATGGCTTCCCTTATGAATTTTTAGAAGAAATGGCAAAGTGGTGTGAAGAAAATAATTGCGGACGTAGAATGGCCTACGACCAATTTTGGTTTAAAACAAAAAAACAGTTGAATTGGTTTCTTTTAAAATATAGTTAATATGATTTCACAAATTATATCAGACGAATGTCTTTATAACATCCTTGGACACATTAAAAGTTGTTGGAAGTATGATTACCCTACAGGCGGAACACTCGAGACCGCAGTGTATTTGGGCATGAAGCCGTTTTATTCCAATGCCAAACAGTTGGGTTCACCTAGCACAATCGTTGATGTGGGCAAAGACAATGACGCATTTGACATTAAGGGCTGTAAAGTTCTTGGCCATGTTAACAAGACAGTAAAGTCAAGCAATTACGATAAGAATATTTTTGTCAAACAGACTGTGCCAAACTTTGGTGAAGTACATATTAGGATTCCTGTTAGCATTATCACACAGGTTAGACGACCTAAGGTTGATCTCAAAGGCTACAAAGGCAGTGCAAAAAAATCTTTAGATGAACAAATTGATGATTATCAAAGTTTTGCTTTAAGAACTACAGACAAAGATGGTTATCAAAGATTATTCAGTATGGTCTTGCTCTACGGAATTGATACCAAAAAGGGGTTTAAGAGTGCTTTCCTCACTCTAACAGAATTTGATATTCCAAAAATACTAAACTACTCAATAGGCAAAAACGGTAAAGGTGTGCCTAATAGCTATCAAGGGCTAGATGAAAATGGAAACAATGTTTTTGTTCTCAGCTCATTCAATAAGGGCAGCAGTAACTTTTATAAAAGATTTGGTACCAGCAAGGGCGTGTTAATGACTTGGCCGATTGAAGAAGAAAATCCATTTATCTATACCAAACAACTGCTAGAAGAATCTACAGGAATCACCATTATTAATTGACAACTGGCCTTAAATCAGATACAATGCTGTAAAGGAGCTAATATGTCTGGATACAATGTTATACGCAAGATAAGATATCTAGAGGAAGAATGTCATAAACTGGGATTTGTAATTAGTCAGGCCAAACACTTCTATCAAGAGTTCGGTGATGTTGTAGCTCTGTTTCCAAGAGACGAATGTCTACCAATTTACAGCAGAGATGCTGAATTGTTCGTTGGCACTATAGAAGATTTGGAGCGTTGGTTACAGGGATTGCACTTTGCCCGTAGGTATGACACAATGATAATGGGTAAGAACTTTGATGCTCAAAGAGATCGCAAAGAACAAGACTACCGCAATAAATCATTGTTAAGGAGCCTTAAGGGTGAATCGGAAAAAGAAAATCAATAAATTATTCCTTGTAGTTTGGGATATGTATGGGTTAGAATCCATTCATGATCTTACAAAGTTAGATAGAGATAACTTATTCGCCGTATTAAAAGACGAATCTGCTAACAATGCTGCTAGTAAACTTGTGCATTACAATGTGCTGCGGGCAAGGGCTAATTCGCAAAGATGCTACGAGATTTATACCGTTCAAACTGATCCAGGAATAAGCATAGATGACTTAGCCAGTTTGTTCAATTCTGACCCGCAGGGTGCTGCTGAGCTTATTCGTAGTAGAGGCAATAAGATTTATAGCGATCGTTCTGATAGAAAAGTTGTTATTACGTAAAGGAAAAAACATGATTACTCTAAAAGAATTTATGGAAGTAGTAGATCACCGCATCACAGAAGGTAGTGACTATACTTGGCCTTGCTTCGGCGATGAAGCTAAACCCTATTCGTTGTCAGCCTGGAATGGTGATCATGATGGTTGGAGTTTTAACATTACCTTTGATACAGCTACACAAGAAATCTATATAGTAGAGGCTTGTGATTACAAACGCAACCGAGCATATAGACTAATAAATCCCGATTACAAGGATATGTACATTGAATATGCTAATAGACATAACCCAGAATATAGAGACGTTGCTTGGGATGGTGTCGACTATGTTGATTTGGAAAGCGACGATGATTGGATACAAAAGGCCATTGCTATCAAACAAGGTAAGGACTATGACACTAGGGTAACAATACCTTTAGAGCTAGAGGATGACGAAATTTTTGGACTTATGAAGATGGCTCATGAACGAGATATTACTCTAAACCAATTCGTAGAAGAACTTCTTTGGGAAGCTATCAACAGAGAAAAAGCCAAAGCATGAGCTATATTAATAATTCATTAATAGCTAACGAACAGATTCAATTTAAGGTTAGCTATTTTTGGCTTACAAGGTATCAAATCTATGCTGCCTATGTATTTGGTGTTATCCTAATACCAGTTTTCATAGGCATTTTAATTTTAATTTGGGCATTGTATAAACATCTTGTTATCGTTACTACTGAACGTGCAGTAACCAATATGCGTGTAGTGCAAAAGAAAGGTATTGTAAGTATCAATACCGAAGAGATTATTATGAATGCTATTGAAACAGTGACTATACATCAGAGTGTTATGGAACGTATATTAGGTGGCGGTTCAGTAACTGTTACAGGTAGAGGTGGTATCAGTATTGTACTACAAGATATAGATGATCCGTTAGAAGTAAAAAAGATTATTGAGAATCAACGTTGGTAAAAGTTAGAGTATACTTAGATCTGTTGACAGATATGTACACAATAATAGGTGAACTAAAGGCGTCTGGCTTAATATTACATAATGATTTTGATTATGCTTATACACCCCCATACTTTGATTATATAACAGATCACAAGGTTAGACGTTTTGTAGACTTTATCTTTTATGAAGAAAAATATGCAACACTTTTTACAATAAAGTACGCTAACAATGAATGAAGCTATTAAAAAATTATCAAATTTTATAGGCAATGGTCAAATAGCATCGCCCACGTGGTGTATCTATCCATTCACTCATATAGCAACTCTAACTAACGGAGCTGTCACTCCCTGTTGTATTGCAAACCCTTATCCAAATATTAATTTAGATTCGGTCAATATAACTGATGCCTTTAATCATCCAGAAGTTCAACTAGTAAGAAAAAAGATGCTAGATGGCGAGCTAGTTCCAAACTGTGCTGTTTGCACAGATGCAGAATTACACGGCATTGAAAGTCATAGAATGTCTAGCAATCGTACATTTAAACACATGTACAATTTAGATCAGACAAGTTTTACTTCTACTAAAATTGATCTAGCTAATCTAATTACACTAGATTTGCGATTAGGTAACACCTGTAACCTACAATGTATTATGTGTAGGCCCAACGAAAGCCATAAATGGTATGATGACATTGTTGAGTTATCTAAACACAAACTGCCAGACATTGTCTTGCAGGATATCACTTACAAGTTAGACTATAATCGTAACGACTATAATTGGATTCACAAAACCATCTTTTGGGATAACATTGATAGCATACTCCCTAACATAAAAGAATTAACTTTTGGCGGTGGAGAACCCTTTATGCTTAAAGAAGTTAAAACTCTACTGCAAAAAGCTGTTAATTTAGGGGTATCAGAAAACATTAAACTGAGATTTCATACCAATGGAACTTATCTAACAGAGCATGATTTTGATCTTTTAAACAAATTTAAAGTTACCGAGCTGTTGTTTAGCATTGACGGAATAGACCAAACTAATTATTTCCTACGTTATCCAGCAGATTGGAATAAGATTATGACAAACTTTAAAATGAGTTTGTCTAAAGGGCCAAAGATTCAAACTCTTATTCTCTGTAGTTTAAATTCTGTTAGTGCCTTTTACCTAGACGAACTTTACTATTATTTTTCGTCAACAGTTAAAATTAATCTTAATAAAATTTTAATTGGTAGAGTCTACAACCCCAGATACTTAAATCCTCAAACCTTAGATTTAAAACGCAAAGAACTTATACAAACTAAACTAGAAAAATTAAAATCAGAGATACCATCAATGACCGGGGTAATTACAGATAATTTGAATTGGATTTTAGAAGACTCCGATGACCTAAGCACCGATCTGTTAGCCTATGTCAATAAACTATTGACCATAAGAAAAATAGACGCTAAAATACTATCAAGTTTCATTAACGTGTAACTGTGGTCATGAAATGTGAATGTTATGAATGTATAAAACACGATGTGTATAAAGCGTTAAGTACAATGGTAGTCTGTAATACCTGTGGAAATAAACGCTGTCCACACGCCACGAATCATGTTCTGCCCTGTACTAATTCTAATGATCCAGGACAATTAGGTTCTAGATATGGCGTATATCCGCATCCCGATTTAGCATTTTATGAATTTCTAGAAAAAGGAAAAAGCAATGTACAAGTACCTAATATGGGTAAGAATTAACGATTACCAAACTGCTAACACATATGTTTGGGCCAACGATGATTACCAAGCCAAGCTATTAGCAGAAGCACAGTACGGCCAGGGTAATGTATTAAGCTATTCAAAAGTAGAGGAAAACAATGATTAAAAATATAAACGCTAACAGTCATTATGTTGTCGTAAACAATGGTTACACTTCTGCTCCTTATATTAGTCCAGGAGCTCAGTCTGCTGGTATGGTACGATGGAATACAAACTCTAATTGCTTTGAAATATACGACGGTGTAGCATGGATGGCAATGAATGGTGGCTCATGTTCCATAGACTTATCCGACTCTGTCAAACAAAAATTAGACTATTTGGACAAGTTGATAGAAAAAGACCGCAAGCTTAATGATCTTTGTGCTAGGTATCCTGCATTAAATACAGCTAAAGAGAATCTTGACAGAGCCAAGGATAATCTCGATATTCTAGTAAAGTTGGTACAAGATGAGCAATCAGCATGACAAACTTAAAAATTCTAAGCGTAGACACAGCGACGAAACTGCTGTCAAAAAACAGGCTAAAATAGCCAAAGCTCATGGTGCTCCTGTAGAACAGGCACATAGGCTACATAAACGCCATGCTATGGACTGCGGAAATCCAGAATGTTTTCTTTGTGGCAACCCACGTAAAACACATAAAGACAAACTGACTCAACAAGAAAAAAGATTATTTCAAGATACAGAAACTGTAAGGGATACACATAGTAATGGACTCAAACCTAACAGCGAAGTTTAGACCACAGCAGTTCAATTCCAGATTCAAATTAAAACACCCATATAAAATGGGCAGATACAATTGGCTATTACGATATAATTGGCGAATAGATAGCTATTTACATCATGTACTTTCTGTGTTACACTACAAAAGTAGTCACGCTCCTTATGCGATTAGAAAAAAGTATCGCAAGGCAGCTACTAGATTTGAACAGTTACACAGAAAGATTATATGAAAAAAATCTACTATGAAAAAGTTGGACGCCGATATGTTCCTGTAGCAGAGTACGATTCTGATTATTTGGACAGCTTGCCAAAGGGTAACCATTTGGTTATGGTATATCCCGGAGGTAGCAGTCGTAGATATCATGTTGATCCTGCTTTAGCCCCTATGATTGCCGCAGGTAGAGTAGCCGAGGATAGCATCTGTTCTGCTATTGCAAAAGCAACAGAAATTAAACCAAATCGAAAAGCTCTTACAGAACAAGAGAGGCAGGCTTGGTTAAATCTCATAGAAGTTTGGGGTGAGGAAGCTCGCAGTCTTACTCGACCAGCAGCTCGAGATGTTGCAGAAGCCGCGGTGGCGGCTATGATGCAGGAAGCAGACAAACTAATGACCTATCCTGCGGTTAAAAAAGCCTATGAACATTTTCTTACTGTAGCCCAACTTTGTAGTCAAGAAAAGACAGATGCGGAGTTAAGATGAACGAACGCATTAAAGAGTTAGCACTACAAGCAGGAGGAAGCCATTATCCAGAAGTTGGTGGTAAAATCCTAGAAAAATTTGCAGAATTACTTGTGAAGGAATGTATTTCTAAAATAGAAGAAGCAGCTGAACACAGTCCAGAGTTATATGGAGTAGCTCTAGACATACAAGAATATTTCGGAATTCAAGAATGAACCAAGAATTTGAAAGTGCAGCTAGATGGCATGCTACTAAGGTAGTGATAGTCTTATTCAGTATTATAGGTGCTTTTGTTAGTATAGCCTATGTTGGTATATTTTGGTTGTTCGTTGTAGTTGCGTCAATGTTTGCCATTATGATAGCAGGTGCCTTATATAGTGATGCCTATTATACTAAACTATTGGAGTTGAAGAAAAATGACCGATCAAGAACTAATTGATACCTTGCGTAAGGCCAGTGAAAGCCAAGATAACATAGCATTGAAGATGTTATTGATTATGGCTGCTGAAAGAATGGAAAGATTACATAGTGCTCTATATGGAGATAAGGAATGAACGAACGAATTAAGGAACTTGCCCTACAGGCAGGTGATTATGTAAACGAAGTATATACTCCGCCTGTAAGATCCAAGACTCCTGGAAAGATTTGGGAGGATGGACACGTTGATTGGCATACACAATTCAATCAAAAGTTCGCCGAGTTGATTGTTCGGGAATGTATTCAACAGGCACATGCTGTTAGTGATTTGCGTGGTACTAACGATGATATGATTTATGGTGCGGATACAGCGGCACTAAGAATATCAAAACATTTCGGAGTTGAAGAATGAACGAACGAATGGAAAACCTAATGTATCGTGCAGGACTGACCGCACAGGGTTGTTGGGATAGTATGGACGACTACGATCATCGGGCTATAGAAAAGTTCGCCGAGTTGATTATTATGGAATGTTGCGATTGTTTGAATACTAGAGCACAGCAGATTGGTGATGTTACTACTACCGTTGGTACTGTTGGAAAAATTATCAAAGAACATTTCGGAGTTGAAGAATGAACGAGATTGGTTTGTCACTGCTGGCCTGTTATGTGATAGGTTTTGTCACTGGTTTTGTTTGGGGCTGGCCTAAGAATTAGGATTAGAAGAATGAACCAACGAATTCGAGAACTTGCTGAACAGGCTGAACGACTTGTTAAGGATGAATTAGCACATCTGGAACGAGTCCATAATCGTCTTTATTCTTTTACTGAGGGTAGGGAAATTTATAATCAAAAGTTCGCCGAGTTGATTGTTCGGGAATGTGCTGAATTAGTAAAAGACTTTTATCAGGAAGATGAATTTACCTGCTACAGTGCCAAAACAGAAATCAAAGAACATTTCGGAGTTGAAGAATGAGAGAGCAAGACTTAGCCAACCAAAAAGCACTAGCATTTCCACAAATTGGAGACTATTGGCACGAAATGTTCTGCCCCTACTTTGTCATAGTGAATAAGGAAGGGGACAAATATCGTGTGCTCAGTTGCCTAGGTGGCCCTAAAAGTTTCACTCGTAAGGATGAACTTAACGCACAGATACAAGTGGATAATGGTCATTGGGGTTTTGACTATTCAAAAAGTATGCTGGTGGATCACGCATGGATTAGAAAGACCGTGACTTATGAAAGCATTGATGGCTTTGTGGCAGATGTGGTTCAGAGTGAAAAGACAGAGCGTATAGCTCAAGAATGGCGTAAGCACCAAGCACAGGAGATGCGTAAAGAAATTGAGAATCTCCAAAATAAGTATGAAGAATTTACTGGTTGGAAATATTTAAAGGAGACGGTCTAATGAATCTACAGCAATTAGGCCTAAAGTATGGCACAGATAAATCAAGACATACAACATTAGGTTGGACTTATTTAGAAATTTACCAAAGATATTTTGCCAGTATACGAGAAAACGTTAAAGTATTTTTAGAAATTGGGATATTATCCGGAGAATCCTGTAAACTTTGGGAAGAATATTTTCCCAATGCTATGATACATATGATTGATATTAATCCTAATTGCAAACAATATGAAACTGCTAGAACTAAAATTCATATTGGAGATCAAAATGATGACGATTTTTTAGCAAGAATAAAAGATGAGGTAAAAAATATTGATATATTAATTGATGATGGTTCTCACATAAGTAGTCATCAGATTAAGTCTTTCCAATATCTTTATCCAAATATTAATTCACAAGGATTTTATATTATCGAAGATTTGCGTAACTCTTATGAGGAATCTGTAAACAGTTTAGATCTTAGAAAAGAATGGCCGGGTATGAATTTAAATAAACCTAGCGATCCATTAAAAAATTATAGAAAAGATCTTAATGATTTTTTTGAACGGCATATTAAACAATTAGATTTTCAAATTACAAACAATTTACTGAGTATACATTTTTACCCCATGATAGCTATTTTCGAAAATCATAAAAAATAAAAAACTTTCGATTAGAGGTTGCAAATATATAAAGGATACAGTATAATGACTAAAATCGTAATTAATCGATGCTTTGGTGGCTTCGGTCTAAGCGACTCTGCCATGTTAGAAATCGCTAATCGTAAAGGCTGGACTCGCTCTATTAAGTCAAGATATTGCTCATTAATCACAACAGATGGCCAAGAACTTACTGAATTAGATATTCCGCGAGATGATCAAGATCTTGTTGTAGCTGTTGAATTGTTAGGTGAAAAGGCTAACGGACAGTATTCAGATCTTATGGTAGTTGATATCCCAGATGATGTCAAATGGACTATTGAAGAATATGATGGTAGGGAATGGGTCGCAGAACGT
>JACCDO011963859.1_pt1 | contig 39763 bp, 16 predicted proteins | sample 7446101 | NCBI WGS metagenome assembly JACCDO01 (sample SAMN15323440, study PRJNA562643) | freshwater metagenome | isolation source: river surface water | place: USA:Blue River Watershed | collected 2017-08-16 | reverse complement strand
CTGAATGAAATTATTGAATTTGTAAATAAAAATGAAAAATGGTCAAATTTAATTGAATCCAAAAAAAAACTTAAAGAATCAATTAGTAAATCATATGCTACTGCTAAAGCAGAAGGTGAAGATAAGGCTGAAGTAATATATAATTTAGATAATATATTAATTGTTCATCCAATAAGTAAAGAAGGTTCTGTATATTATGGTAGTAACACAAAATGGTGTACATCGGCAACAGGAACTGATGAGAGAGGTGAAAGTAAAAATAAATTTGATGCTTATAATGCAGCTGGACCGATGTATACAATTATTTTCAAAGGTAAAAAATTTAAAAATAACGTCCCATTAAAATATCAAATGCATGTTGAAGCATTTCAATTAATGGATCCAGAAAATGAACCTGTAAGTCTTTTTAAAGTATTTTCTGATGCAAATAATAATCAATCTTTTGTTGAAAAAATTTATGAATTAATTAATAATCGTATTCAAAATGATACAAGACTAGAATTACCAAAAGCATATCGCACTAATGACATTAAATTAAATGATTATTTTTTCTATATTCTTAATATTGCGGGACCAAGTAAAGTTGATATTGGACCAATACCATTTATTAGAAGTATAGGTAGATCCCGTTCATCACTAGTTCCGACACAGTCTAAAATAAAAAAACTTAAGTTTGACAATGACTTTAATATGTATCTAGATGATTTTTTAAATAAATTTATAGCATTTAATGAATTAGAACAATTAGAATTTGGAAATAATTTTAATCAACCACTTAATAATTCACTAATGGAATTAAATAGACTAAATATGCTTTATTTCGGAAATAGTTTTGACCAACCACTTAATGATTCTTTAAATAATTTAACAAACTTGAAAGAATTATATTTTGGATCTAATTATAAACAATCATTGACACACTTAAATAACTTAAGAAATTTGATGACGGTAAGTATTAATTTTAAAAATTATAGTACCGAAGATATAGATAATTTTAAATCATCAAATCCTAGTATAAGAGTGTTCGATATTTCTAGACTAAAACATTAAATAAGAAAGATGATTTTTTAATTTTTATAAAATATATTATAAAAATTTGTTGAATAAAAAAATTATGCATTTGTTATTTTGTCAGTTTTGTTAGTTTTGTTGATTAAGTTTAAGAGAATTAAAGTAAGGATATAAACTATGTTCAAAAAGATCAGTATTATCAATAAATTTTGCGGTATATATAACTTTTTCATTATTTTTCATTTTATAAATAGCATCAATGATTGTTTCATAATGTCTATTAGATTTTAATATACATTTGTATGCATCTCTTTGTTCTTCATCTGTAAAATTTTCAATAAGACCATTAACAAGAATTTGAATAGAACTAGTTTCTACGAAAGAATTAATATAATTAGTGATTGCTTGTTCACCTTCAAATTCAAATGTAAATGTTTTATTTTCAGTATTAATAACACTTTTAATCATTACTAATATTACTTCATATTTTTTTAAGTTTTAAGATATTTTTTAATTATTATCATAAATAGTGAATTGTAAATTATTAATAAAATTCTCAGCATCTATGTTTTTCATAGAATTTACAATTTTATCAAAATTATTTATATCTATTTGATATTCTCTGTTTTTAACATCTAAATTATTTTTTGTATGTGTAAAATTTGTAATATAATTGGATTTTGATTTAGAAAAATATTTTTTATCCAGTATTTGTAAAAAATTTAATGCATTTTCTTCCTTTTGTAAATAAGATAAATTAACAAATATAACATCTTTAACTTTAGTTTTATATTCATTAGCTTTATTAAATTTATAATATCTAATATCAAAAATTGTTTTATCATTATCATCTCCACTAGCATTTTCTCCTTCAAATGTTAATAGTTCATTAACAGATTTATGTTTCACTGTTAAAAATTGTTCTAAATTAGAAAATTTATTTATGTCAAGTTCATATGGATTATTATACATTGATAATAACCAACTATTTAATTCTCTGAATATAAAAATATCAATAACTCGGTTGTCAATATTTTTACATGTAATATCAGGAATAGCGTGTTTATAATATTTAACCTTTTTAATATTTTTTTCCTTAATCTCTTCTACAATATCATTTATTACGGGAAAATTATTTTCATGTAAAAGTTTAAATAAAAAATTAGTTCCACTATTTCGTTCACCCCAGATTTTAAACAATACCATATATATATATTTTATATAATTTATAAAATAATTTTGAACAATGATAATTTATAAATTAGTATCACTAAAAAATATTTTTAAATATTAATTAAATATATATGAGTAATTTTATTGAAAATTTATTAACTAATCTTTTTATTGAAAAAAAATCTAGTAATAAAAAAAATAAAAAAAGTAAAAAACATATAAAAAAGATAAAAAATTCAAAGCAAAAAGATTATGAATGTGAAAGAGATAAAAGAATTGGAAATCTTTTTCCAATTAAAAGAGAAAAAAAAGCTATAGCTATACTACAAATAGATGATCCAACTTATCCTCCCGATAATAATATAAGAGACTCAATTTTTTATTATTGGTATATGAATACAACTCTACCAAGATTTCCAATAATAAAAACAGATGGAACAGTTGAAGACATAATTAGGTTGCTTGATAAATATTATGCAGAGGGTTATAGATATTTTTTAGGTCTAACAAGATCCACATTAGTAAAAGGAACATTAGAATGGTTTATAAACCACCCAGATGCTCTTGGTATATCTTTACGTAGTAAATCAGAAGATTTAATAGTTCCAAAGAATGTTTATAGAATGGCTTCACCAAATATCAATATTGTAGATGTATTAAAACCACAAATAACTAGTGCAGGTGTAGTTTATTATGTTTATCTAAAAGATGAAGTTGTAACAGAGAGTTTTCTTGTAGTATTGAAAGCATTAGAAGAATCAGGACAAATAAATGAATTAAAAAGTTATGGTGTTTTACCAAATAATTCAAATTTAACTGTATCAAATTTACAAACATTTTTCAATGGTGCAACATCTAATGATATTTCTATAATATATTTATTTGATAATGAAGCATATATAAACTTATATAATCAAGGTTTAACATTTCCAGGAAATCAATATGATATTTTAGCAGACATACCTCCAACAATTACTGGAACTGCACAAACATTATTAAATGGTAAATATTATTACGTTTTAAATATTTACCCAAATACATCATTGCTTTGGAGAAAAGACTATGATTATCTATCGGCGAAAACTCAAAATAATTTTTCAAATAGTCAAAATTTGTTAAATGCGATGAAAATGATTCAATATTTCCTTTTAGGTAAGGATATTACAACTCTTGGTTCTTATTCTGGAACTTTGGAATTTGACAGTATAACAAAAGATATTCAATTCCCATCTTATTTGGTAGTTCTCTATAATGGAATTATTGATGAATATATTAAAAATTATTTATATTTTAATGATCCTTTACTTGGTAAATTTGATGCATCTTTTATTCCAGTCTAATTTTTATATAATATAAATATATATTTGTTTTATAAATAATGAGTCTTCCAAAAACAATAGCTTTATTAGAATTAAGTGGAAATGGATATTTATCCAATGATAAAACTGTAAAAGCAACATTAGAATTTTATTGGAAAAATTATCCAAAAAATTTTTTACCATTTCCAATATTAGATACACAAAGTATCTTAGATAAAACAATAGAATTATTAGATATTTATTATAAAAGTGGATATAGATATTTTTTTGGTTTTTCACGCTCAACAATAGTATCTGGTGTGTTGGAATGGTTTAATTTACATCCAGAAGCGGTTGGTTTTTCTACTACAAGCACAGCTCCTATTTTAGATATTCCTAAGAAAATATATAGAATGACACCTAATGATAATTATAGTTTAGATAGTGTTCTATCAAATTTAGAAGTATCTACTACAGTTTATTATATTTATACAAAAGACGAGGTTGCAATGTTAAATATTAAAGCAATATTAGAATCAAATTTAATTATTGCTCCAAAATTAATATCGTTTGCTGTAAATCCAGATAGTTCAAATTTAACAAAATCAAATATACAAAATTTATTTGTAAATCCAAGTGATTCACAATCTATCTTAACTTATTTATTGGATAGAGAACCTTATATAAATTTGTATAATGAAGGATTAACATTTCCAGGTCAACAATATGATATATTAGGTATTCAACCTCCAACCATCACTGGAACAGCTTTAATTGAATTAAATTCCAAATATAATATAACAAGTTATAAAGGTACTAATACATCAGTTATTTGGAGAAATGGTTATAATATGTTAGGTCAAGATAATTATTCAATTGTAACATTAAATGTTCTAAATATGTTAAATATGATTTTATCAGGTGAAGAAATTTCTAATCTTAATAGTCATTTTGGTATTTTACAATTTGATCCTATATCTAGAGATATTTTATATCCTACTTTTTTAATCGAAACTTTGGTAGATTCGATATTCAAAAGTAATAAGTTAGTTGTTAATGAACCAATTTTAGGAAAATACGAAGCAACTTTTATAAATTAATTTTTAACCATATAATATTATATATCTAAGTATATAATATAAATGAGTCTTCCAAAAACCATATCTTTATTAGCATTAAACGGTGATATAGGTAATCAAGTTGTGAAAAATACATTAGAATTTTATTGGAAAAATTATCCACAAGAATTTAAATCATTTCCAATAGTTAATACTGAAGGTAGTATTGTAAAAACTATTGAACTGTTAGATAGTTTTTACAAATTAGGATATAGATATTTTGTTGGTTTTACAAGTTCAACAACAGTAGCGGGTGTTTTAGATTGGTTTAATTTACATCCTGATGCTATTGGAATATCTCCTTCTAGTACAGCTACAAGTTTAAGTGTCCCTAAAAAATTCTTTAGAATGGCTCCTACAGACAATTATATTTTAGATAGTGTAACGCCACAATTAGAAATTGCTACAAAAATATATTATATTTATACTGAAGGAGAAATAGCTCCTTTAAATATTTTAGAATTACTTGAAAATAATCCATCACTTGAATCAAAATTAGTTCCATATCCTGCAAAACCAGATAATTCAAATTTAACAGTAGAAGATATGCAAACATTATTTGAAAATGCTACAAGTACAGATTGTGTATTACTATATTTGTTTAATAGAAGATTTTATATAAATTTATACAACCAAGGTCTTACATTTTCAGGAAATCAATATGATATTATTGGAGGAGTACCACCTCCAATTACTGGAGAAGCTGCTAACCAATTAAATAGTAAATATAATGTATCTACATTTAAAGGTACAAATACATCAATTATATGGAGAGACGGATATAATACATTAGGACAAACAAATTATAATACAAAAGTTTTAAATATTTTAAATTTGCTTAATACATTGGTACCAAGACAAAATATAGATAACATAAATAGTCATTTTGGTATTTTAGAATTTGATCCAGTAACAAGTGATTTAATTTATCCTTCTTTTTTAATTGAAACATTTACTGATGGAAAATATATAAGTTCATTTTTATTTGTAGATAGCCCATTATTAGGTAAATACCAAGCTAATTTTATTGAATAATTTTTAACAAAACATATAATAATTATTTTATCGTATATTTTATATAAATGAGTTTACCAAAAACAGTAGCTTTATTAGAATTAACAGGAGGACTAATAGTTAACGATATAACAGTTAAAAATACATTAGAATTTTATTGGAAAAATTATCCAAAAGAATTCAAGTCCTTTCCTATAATTGATACAAGAGGAGATATAGAATTAACAATAAAATATCTTGATAGTTTTTATGCAAAAGGTTATAGATTTTTTTACGGATTTTCACGTTCTAGTATAGTTGAAAAGGTTTTAGAATGGTTTAATTTACATCCTGATGCAACAGGTTTTTCAAGCACAAGTTTTACACCTGAATTATCTATTCCAAAAAAAATATTTAGAATGAGTCCAATTTTTAATGATTATTTTAAATCTATTGAAACACAATTAGATTCTGCAAATGCTGTTTTCTTTTTATATACATTAGGTGAATCAGGACCAGAAAGTGAAAAAAGATATTTAGAAGAATTGTTAAATCAAGGAAAAATTAATACATTATACACTTTTGGTGTTACTACTACGAATTTAACAGTAGAAAATATAAATAATTTTTTTCTATCAAATAATATAAGTTCAAATGATATTGTCCTTTTTAATATTTTTGATAGAAATTCTTACATAAATTTATATAATAATGGTTTAACATGTCCAGCACAACAATATGATATTGTATCTTTTCAACCAGCAATTATAACAGGTCAGGCAGCAATTGAATTACAAAATAAATATAATGCTATTTTGTTTGCAGGAACTAATACATCAGTAATATGGAGAGCTGGATATAATAGTTTAGGTGTCGATAAATATTCAGTTGTTACATTAAATGTTTTAAATATGTTAAATACATTAGTAACAGACCAAAATGTTGAAAATATTTATAGTCATTCTGGTGTTTTAGAGTTTGATCCTATTACAAGAGATATCATTTATCCATCTTTTATAGTACAAAAATTTAATGGTGTAAATTATATAAATACCTATTTATATGTAATAAGTCCTTTATTAGGAAACTATCAAGCAAATTTTATAGAATAATAAAAATTGAAATTTTATTTTAATTTATTTATAATAACATTAAAATAATCTAAATATTTACCAAAGTTTTTCGTTTAAAATTTTATGCATAAGTATACAAGTTTACAAGAATTGTATGATTTAGCCAAAAACAAACAGGAAGTGGTTCTTGACAAAATCAATAAACAAATCCACAATCTAAATTTATCAAATCAAGATTTTCATCACACTCTTAATTTGGAAAAATTTATCAATCTAAAGTATTTATCATGTTATTCAAACAAAATTGAATATATTTGTTTTGGAGAAATTCAATTAGAAACTTTAGATTGTTCATTTAATAAAATCACAAATCTAAATAACTGTCCAAAAACTGTTATTGAATTATATTGTTCTCACAATAAATTAACAAGGCTTGATAATCTTCCTTTAAATCTAAAAATTTTAGATTGTTCATCAAATTATTTGGTAAATGGATTAAGTAATTTACCTAGAGGTTTAATTCAATTAGATTGTTCATCTTGTAATTTGGTTTCACTTAATAATTTACCTGATTTTATTGAAAAATTGGTTTGTTCTAAAAATGCAATAGTTTTACTTGAAAATTTACCTTCAAATTTAAAGTATTTAGATTGTAGTTGTAACAAATTAATAAATTTAAATAATTTACCTAATAGTTTAATTCATTTAGATTGTGGATATAATTCAATCACAAGTATTCAATATATTCCAATAAATTTAGAAAAATTATTTTGTAAATATAATGAATTAGACAATCTTGAAAATTTACCTGACACAATCAATGAAATATATTGTGAAAAAAATAACCTTAAATCAATAAGTAATTTTCCAAAAAAGCTTACTATGATATGTGCAAATGATAATCAGTTAAAATTAATACCTGAATTACCTAATGGAATTTCATGTATTGACTTGGGAAAAAATTATTTAGAATTATTTCCAAAAATACCTACTAGTTTACAAACAATTTATCTTGATGATAATTTTCTTAATGACAAAATTAAAAATAATATTAAAAAAGAATTTAGAGGATTTGATTTTGTTTTATAAAAATACATTGTTCTTATTTTTTTTATTAGCTAAATTTACTTTTAGCATTTTTTTAGCGATAATTTTGTTCTTATGTTTTTTAATAAAATCAACATAGTTTTTTGGTAATCCCAGTAATTTATTTATTGTACTTGTTGATTCAATAATTGCTTCTGTTATATCTTCCAAATCATTAGATTCTGTTAATTCATCAATAAATTTTTTTAACTTTGGTTTTAATGATATCGCATATACAAAATTATCATAAACTTCTGATGCTAGATAATATCTTGGAAGCTCAATATTTAATTTAAAAAACTTTTTTTCTTTAGAATCTAATTTAAAATTTTTATCCAATAATAGACCAAAATCTGTAATATAAACTTGAGATTTGGAGTCAACTAAATAATTTCCCCAATGTGCATCAGTATGTAAAATACCCTTACTTTCTAAAAAGTCTAATATCAAATTAATTTGTGAAATTGCTTTAGGGAAAAAATATCTATGTTTTTCTATATAATTGTAAAGAACATGAGGAATAAATTCGAGAAAACATATAATTTTATATTCACAATTAAATCTATCATCTAAATACCTGGATATATTTTTGTTATTACCATATCTTTCCATTAGTTTTGGTGAATCACCTTTGTTAAAATTTTTTTCATCATCTTTAACAATTCTATAATGATACATTAAAGGAAAGTGTTCACATTCTCCAGTTAATACCCATTTGGTAACATTTATATGTGTATCAAGTTCTCTCCAAGGATTAATTCCAGCAGAACCAAATCCATAATTATAAAAAGCAGGTAAATCATATAAATTAGAAGTATCAAATTGACTTGAATAAAATAACTTTGCAATTGGTATTTTTTTAAAAAATATCTTGTTCCTGTTTAACTTTATTATCCCTGTTTCACCCCATTTAATTTCATTAGATTTTCCAGTTGTTAAATCTAAAATTTCTTTATCATTCAAATATAATAAATCATGTGTAATTTTATCAAAAAGTTTTATTCGTGATTCCATAAAATAAATTATATTATAATACTTTTATAATATATTTTCTATTTCAAAAATATTTTCAAATAAAGAAATTTAAGGTCTAACTAATGCAAGAACACGATCTCTTTTTTCTATATCAACTTTTGTAGGATAAAATTCTTCATATTTTTTATAAAGATATTCTAAAGATTTATAAATTTTATCTCCATCTAGACTTTCTCTACAATCTGCCATAATTTTAATGATCGAATAAAAATTCTCAGAATATAATACCGTTAAAATTTCTTGGGGACTTTCATTTTTAATCATATCAATTAACATATCAATAGGATATTTATTAGAATAATCATACTTGATTGATAAAGGACTTTGACCATTATATGTTCTAGAAAGTAATCTGATAATTAACGGATTTAAAATTGCTTCTGAATTTTGTAAATAAGATATTAGTGGAGTTGGTTGTTCTACTAACTTTGATTTGCTATAAAAATATTTAAATATATTACAATCAAATGTATAACTTGTAGTAATAAAAACATATTCACTCAATAAACTTGTTCCATTTTTTGGCTCTATCACATTAAAAACTGGTTGATTTCCTTTAATACTTGCATCAATTAATAATCTGTTATTTATTAAATATTTAGCGATATTTTTAAATTCAGAATCATCGTGTTTTATAAATTTAAATAGTATATCACCTATAACACTAGAAGCACCATCATTATATAAAATATTATTATTTGTTTGTAAGTTACTTATCGGGATATGTAAAAATATTTCTTTATGTGCACATATTTTATAAACATCTTTTTTTAAATTTTTCAGCAAATTATCTATATAGAATTTTAAAGGTGATACTTCTTCATTTATATCAAGAACTCTTTCATCTTTATCTATAAATATGGTAACCAAGTCATACAAAAAATTTATTTGTTTTCCATCAATTTTTTCTTCTTCATCTTTTAATAGTTTTAATATAATTTCTTTATATATGTTTAAAATCTTATATATAGGTAGAGTTAATAAATTTTGTTTAGAAATTGGATTTTGATTAACACCTGCAATATTATACAAAACAATATTATCTGAATCTATAAGTTCTTTTAAAATATCATAAAATATTTCAGGAAGACTATATTTTGTTTCAATATAAATATCTTCATTAATACATCTCATAAATAAGTTTAAAGGTCGTTCATTATTTGTCTCATAATCATATAATTTATTTAAATTATTTCTTAACAAAATTTTGATTACTTTTAAATTTTCTTTATGAAAATCTTTATATGCATAAAAAGTTTTTGATCTATCTATTATAAAAGATTGTAAAATATTACAATCCATATTTTCTACGTTACCCTCTAAATCATATATGTTTTTATTAAATTTATATTGATAAATTTTTGGATTTTCATCTATTATATCTAATAATCTTTCATATAAAGGATCATCTGCTTTTATGTTTGTTACGAGTGCATTTAAAAAAGATAATAGCAATTTGTAATTTGAATTTATTACGTTGTATGTTTTATATTTTTTTACAATAATATCAAGAATCATATTAATTAATTTTATTGCAAATTTTTTTTGCAACGATTCTATTTTATTTTTTTGTTTTGCATAATTTGTACCTCCTCCTAATCTAGCAATTAAATCAGAACTTGATGATGAACTTGATGATGAACTTGATGAATCTGAACTTGATGATGAACTTGATGATGAACTTGATGATGAACTTGATGATGAACTTGATGATGAACTTGATGAATCTGAACTTGATGATGAACTTGATGAATATGAATCAGAATCATCTGTTTTCTTAATTAAATTAGAAATTTTCTCAAAACATAATTTAATATAATTTTCCAAAATAATAAAATTAAGCCAATATATATTTTCAGAATTAAAATATTTAGAATCAATATTGTTTGTTTTAAAAAATTTATTCATTTTGATTAACCCATAATCATATTTTACAATAGTACTGTTTTCATTTATGTTATTAGTTAGATGATAATATAAATTTCTAACATCTGAATCAATAACATAAATATCAATATTATTAGGTAAAATGACTTGTCCATGAGCTCCTTTATTTAAATTAATTGTAAGAATAATATTATCTTCATCAATTGAAACTAGCACAATATTATACTCATCTATTCTTTCTCCTTGTTCAATATCAATTCGATATCCAATATCCTCTATTATTGTATTTATTTCTTGAAGAATTGTATCAAAATCTTTATCAAATACTGTGTTGTTAGTTAGAATTTCTTCTTGATCAGTAATTAAATAATGTAATAAAATTTTTAAAAAATTTTCAGGAGTTGCATTTAATTCGTACCAACATGGAGTTATCATTTCTGGTTTCATATATGAAATATTTGGATGATTAATTGATGGGCTAACAAATTTAGAAACAATGTCCTCAGTCTGAATACCACCTCTTGAAATAAATTCTTGCATGAATATTCTTAAAAAATTATTAGTTCCCAAGTTTAATTTATCGATTTGATAATTATTTGATTCATAATTCCAAAATAAAAATTTAACAAGTTGTAATATTGAATTTTCAACACATGCTGGAAATCTTATACTAGATTTTTTTAATTGATTAGTAATAACTGTTACCCATGGAGTGTCAGTTATAATTTCTGGACCAATAGCATTTTTGTTTAAAAAATTTTCAGTATCTATTAAAGTATCCCATGTAGAAATTCTTGATCTTCCACCACTAAATAAATTGTCTAAAGCCTGATTAACATTAATAGGTAGTGCATTAAGATTTAAACCTTGTTTTATTTGTGGATTAGAAATTCTCATATCAAAATAAGATAAAAGTAATATCATATCAATATCATTTGATTTAATTTTATAACTTATAGGCCAATGTTTAATCTGAAACAAAACTTTTGTTAATTTTAATATATCAATAACTTGATTAATTAATAATTTTGAATATTGAAGAACTTTTGTATTAATCTTATTAATAGAATCAATATTTTTACAAATTAATAATTTTGAATTATCTTCTTCTTCAAATTTTTTATTTCCAAGAGTAGTTTCATTTAAAAAAATTGGATTATATCCATTATACAAATCAATAAGTTGAATCAAATCGATTTTATTTGGTTCTTTAGTAGTGTCAGATGTAAATATAATATTTAGTTTTGTAATAATATAATCAATTCTCAAAAGCATTTTTGCGTATTTAACTTTTTCTTCAGGTGTTAATGAATTATCTTCAGGTCTTAATATATTTTTATAAACTAAAATTGATTTATTTTGTTTAGAATAGTATTCAACCAAGCCTATATGATCTAAATTTTTTATTAATGTAATTAATCCTGATTTACTTTTTGTTCCACCTTCTTCAGATAAACTACAAAATTTAATATTAGTCATATCTTCTAATTTTATTTCAGGAGAATCCCATGTATACATTTCAAGTAGTTCATAAAATTTCCCAATAAAAATATATTTATCAATTGAATTTTCTAATCGTTGATTTATACTAATAAGTTGTTGAAATTCATCTGATATGTTAAAAAGACCACTAATTAATTTGATAATTTCATCTTCTTGTTTTATTATTATTATTTCATTTTTCTTTGGGTTTGAAGTCGAAGGAACTACTGAAACTAATTGAAACAAAAATTTTATTCTTCCAAACAATTTTCTATCTTTATAAAATTTACCATAATAATATGGTATATTTTTACCATTTACCATAATTACACGATTAGAAATATCAAGTGAAGGCACAATATTAACAGGTATAGATTGTAAACCAGGACTTGGATTTAAATTTAGTTTAGAATCAATAGTTAAAGGAATTGAATCAGGTTTATAAGTAAAATCATATTTGTATTGGTTATTTGACATATCTCTTACTGGATTCTTATTTAAATTAAAATATAAGGGACCAATTTTATTCATTAGATCTAGTTTAGATGTTGGATCAACCTGTACAGTATTTATTTCTGGTATTTTTCCACCATCTAAATTATTTTCAATTTTATACTTCATAATCAAATTATATATATTTTATCATGATAAAAAAATAATTGGTAAATTTAATATAAAAATTAAGGATCAAATCTAGGTGCTTTTTGAAGTAATTCATGATAAATTTGTTTACCAATCAAATTATTTCCAACTGATTTAATAAATACATTCATTTTATCAATAACTGGACTGACACTTTTAAATTTGCCTTCATTCATGTCGTGAGTATATTCATTAGCATAAACAATATTATAACAATCAATATCTTCTTCAAAACCATTCAAATCTAAAATTAATTGAATCAAATCTTTAGGAAAGATATCTTTATGTTTCTTCTTTAAATCACATCCTCTCAAATCAATATATTTAAGATTTGAAATTAATTCTTTATCTAACATCCTGATATTGTAATCTAGTTTTAGATGAGTAAGAGATTTTGGAAATTTGTTAATTAAAATAAAAGATCTATCTAATATACTTAATCTTTCGATTCCTTCTGGTAATTGGCCCAGACTACCATTAAATTTAAGTAATGAAAGATTTTTTAAACCGAGTGGTAAATTTTCAAGTTTACAATTAAATTTTCCTCTTAATTCTAAACAAGTTAACATATTTGGTAAATTATTTAATGTATGATCATATGAATTAAAACCTAACTTTGCAAATTTTAAATTGTTTGGAAGATTGTCCAAAGGTAAATTATAATTACAAAATATGGTAAGTTCTTCTAAACCATCTGGTAAATTATCAAGTGCATGACTGTAATTTGAACATTGTAGTGTTATTTTTTTAAGTGAAAATGGTAAATTATTTAGAGGTCGGTTAAAAGTAAATGAATCAATTTCTAGTTCTTCTAATCTGTCTGGTAAATTATCTAAATTTGTCTCGATTCTACCATTTATTTTAAATGTTTTTAAATTAATCAATTTAGCTTTATCACAATTTTGTAAATAATTTAATACATCATCAAAATTTTTATTATCAATATAACAGAAAGGAGTTGACATTATACTTAGATATTCTAAACTAGTTGGAAGTATTCCATCCTCCAATTTAAAATTTATACCATAATCAAATACTAATTTTTTAATAGTGTTTGGTAGAACATTTTTACCGATATATTTAATTTGTTCAAAATAAATTTCTTCAACTCCATAAGGAATAGAACCAATTTCTAATTCATGACTATATTCAGCATTGGCAAAATGAATTATTTTTATAGAGGGTGGAAGAACATTAGCTTCAATTTTTTGATCAAAATTATATGGAAGAAAAAGTTCAATAACTCCATTTGGAATATCACCAGGTTTTAATTTTTGATTAAAATCATTTAAAACTAAAGTTTGAACACTTGAAGGAATAACTCCAGGTTCCAATTCATATTTATAATTTAGTTTAATATTTTTAACTGAAGAAGGAATAACTCCTGGGTTAAGTTTTGGTAAATTTATACATTTAAAATCTATAAATTCTACTCCCCAGGGTATAACACCACTAATTAATTCTTGACAAAAATCTTCATTAAAAGTTATACTCCTAACTGAATTAGGAATTGTATTTGGAATTAAATGTAAATTATATCCATTCATAAAAGTCAAAAATCTTACTGAACTAGGAATTACACCAGGTTCAAATGGATGTTTATTATTCCAGTAAACTAAATAAGTAATACCATATGGAATATCACCCTCAACAAGTTCTTTGTCTGTAACAAGAATCAATTCTTCCTTTCCTTTAGTTAAATTATAGATTTTTTCTCTAGAAAATTCACCACTTCTTTCTTCCAAATAATATGCAGAATTCTCTATTGTAGTTTCATGCGTTTGTTCTTTAAAATCGTTATTTATATCAATACAGTTTTTCATATAATGAAAAACTAGTGCTTTATTTAAGGTTGAGTTCATTTTTATTTAATTAAAATTAAATGTACTATATAACTTGAAAAATCAATTTTTTATTATGTTGAAGACATGGCTTTTTAGATTGTATATATAATTCAGATCATAAATGCTCTGAATTACTAAAAAAATAAATTATTGATCATCTATAATTACAAAATATTTAAATATAATTAATAGTCTAAATTACTTTTTAAAAAAAATAAAAAATTTTTTATACTTTTAATTTTCAACACACACACAATAAAAATATCTATTTTTTGGAATAATAAATAAAAAGTAGTTCAGTAAGCTAAAGTGAAATATTAAAAGTGATTCTAGCAACAAATATAAAATTAGCAGAAAAAGCAGAAAAATAGCAGAAAAATAGCAGAAAAATAGCAGAAAAAGCAGAAAAATAGCAGAAAAATAGCAGAAAAAATAAGTAATATAAAAGATATTTTTTTATTAAATAAGTATATATAATGGTAAATTATACATGTCAAATCTGTCTAAAAGAATTTAATAAAAAATCTACTTATATCTATCATACTGAAAATAAAAAGAAGCCGTGTAAGCAATTCAATCCAAACCCACCAGAAATCCACCAAAACCCACCAGAAATCCACCAAAATCCACCAGAAATCCACCAAATGTTATATCAAAATTTATCACAAAAAAATCTAGAATTTATAGATAGTATTTTGGAATATAAATGTGAATATTGTAATAAAAATTTTTCAAGACAAGATGCATTAAAAAGACATATCGACAAAAGATGTAAAATTAAAAAACAAAATGACGATAATAATAAACAAACAGGCATATTAATTGACAAAGTAAAAGAATTAGAAAAAGTAATTGAAGAATTAAAGAATAATCAAACGAAAATTAAAAAAATCGTAATAAATACAAATAATAATTCAACCAATGTCACAAATGTAGCAAACACTAATGTAACAAATATAAAATTAAATGCGTTTGGAAGTGCAGATTTGACAAAAATCGATTTAGAAACAAAATTAAATTTTCTAAATACTCTTGATTATCCAAATATTATACCAAACTATGCAAAACATGCACTACTTAATGATAAAATACCTGAAAATAAACATTTTAAGGTGTTGGATATTGCAAGAAATAAATGTGAATATTATAATGGTGAAAAATGGATAAAGGATGATGCAAACAAATGTACTACTCAAATAATGGATTATCTTAAAGATTCTCTACAAGATTTATTTAATAATGAAAATTGTGATAAAACAATTAAATTTATTCAAAAAAATAAAGAAAAATTATCTCAGAGATATATAAATTACAGTAAAAATTTTTGTTTTAATCTTGATAAAATAGATGATAAAGAATATAGAAATCATCGAGAAGATATAGTTCAACAACTCAGATATATATTTTATAATCATAAAGACGAAATATTATCAAACATCTAACATTACTTAATATTTTTATCATCTAAAATAATTTTTATAAAATTATCAAAAGTATTTGTTTCAAATATAATTGAAACTGGTTTACTTTTTATAAAATTATTTTCATATTCTTTTATTTCTGTATAATCAATTTGTTTTGATTCTTCTGTAAAATTTTTTGATCTAAATTCATCGATACAATCTTTCACATATAAATAATTTGTAAAGTGTTTTGATGTAAAGGTATGATTTGAATGTAAAAATTGCATTAAGTTATTTGAAACATCGGGATCTAATTGTTCTTCGTCCTTTAAAAAATACGTTGCTGAATATCCAATAAAAGATATTTTTTTATCTGGAAACAAATTTAAAATAGATTTATGAGGAAAAAATCCAGATAATATAATTCCATCTGAACTCTTAATATCATATTCTAATTCTGAAATTGGATATTGTGGACATGGTGTAGAAACATAATATTTTACAATTTGATTTTTTTCTTTATTGACAAACTTTAGTAATGTTGGATTAACATGTTTAGGAATAAGTCTTGGAAATAAACTGTAACAAATCTTTTGTTTAAGTTCAAGATTTGACCAGAAAAAAGTTTCATCAAGTATAGTTTCTGATACTATATCAAATCCATACAATTTAGCTGTTGATATAAGATTTTCAACAAAATTTTTTCTATAAAATCCTTTAAAATAATTTTTTTGCACAGAATAAAATTCAGTATAAGGTTGAGAATCCACAAATATAAATTCTTTTACATTTGGAAAATCATTTACAGGTTGAAAATGTTCTCCAGTACCAATATAAAATAACTTTAATAAATCAGTCATGTATTATTATAATATTACATTAAAGGTAATAAATAAATCAATTTTTTAATTATTGTAGAAAATAAGAGCATGATCGACTCCATTTAAATAATTAGAGTCATGATTATAATCTGGAGTTATATATTCAAATCTGTAATTAAATATATTTTTTACAACTTGATCATCAAAAACACTATGTAGACCATTTTTCTTTTTGTATAATTCATATTTAGCATCAGCAACATAATTTAAATTAAAATCACCAATAACATGAATTGCCTTAATTTGAATCATTTTATCTCCAATTAATTCTTCAAATTTAAAAATTAAGGTAGGAACACTTAATTCATTTTCCTCATATTCTTTATTATGAATACCAAACATATGAATAAGAATATTTTGTTTAGCATATTTTTTACTTGAATGAACATTAAATACTGTAAAATATTCATCATAATTTTTATCATAAATAATACATTTTGTTCCATCATTTCTAAATTCATAATCACCAGTTGCATGTGAATACCATACAACACTAAATGGTTCAGTTTTACAAATGGTAAAATTAGGATTATTGATCAATGTAACATATCCAGATGTACTATTATTTAAATTTATTGTATTACATGAAGTAAATTCACTGTTGATCGTGGGTCTATTCTGATAATCAAAATGAATTTTATATTTTGAAAAGAAATTAAATTCTTCTTCAGATAACTCAGATTTTTTAAGTTCAAGTATTTTATCATAAATTGTTTTGTTACATTCTTGTAATACAACAATATCAGGTATCTTTTTCTCTGGATAATAATTTGAATTAGTTATAATTTGAACTATTGAATCATAACGTACAAGTTCTTCTTCTGTTTCCATATTTATAGAATAATCGATAGAAGAATCATAAATGCTTGTTGAAATATTATCTTCATATTCAGTCATATCATAAAGTAAATTGTTAATATCATTTTTTGACTTGATATTCCATGTTGCAAATTTATATGGTTTAATTTCAGAATATTGATTATTTGAAAATGAATTTGTAATTTTCATTTGATGATCAGAGTGAAAAATATGTGGCTCGACAATTAATGGATCTTCATAAAAAAGTACATATTTATCATCTTGAAAATTAATTTTAAAATCAATAATTTTCTTTTTAATATCATCAGGAAACGATTTAGAAATTAATTGATTGTAACAATATTTTTTAAGTAAAATTTTAGTGCCATCAATTTTAACTCCATCCTGATTATTTTCATAAAAATTGTAAAAATTAAAATTATCCAATATAATATTTTTTATGTATCCTGATAAATTTTTTCTTTTCAAATTAAAAACACTTGAATTAAATTCTCGTAGTTTTAAAAATAAGTATGTAATAGTTGAAAAAATATTTTGAACTGGATAAGTTGTACCATCTTCTAATTTTTCATTTGATTTCGTTTTAACTAAATGATTTATAAAATTTTCAACATAAGATTTAATTTTAGATGCATTTTCAATTGTTCCATCATTTTGTATATATATTTTTTTTGAAATAATTTTAAAAATTTTATCAACTTCTTTTTCAAAAACATCATTAATTGTTTTATTTATAAGATAAAATTTATTAAATACAAAATCATCATAAATTAATTCTGATTCATCAAGTATTTTTCTAATAAATAATTTTAAATTGTAAAAATTATCATATCTTTTTTTATAATCAATATTATCATATTGAGATAGAACACTATCATATTGTGGAATAAAAATGTTATCACTTTGGACCTTATTTTTTTCATATAAACTAATACAAATTAAATCAATTGACTCTTTTAAAATACCAAGTTCAATATGATTATTAAGTTCTTGTAAAAATATATTAGCATTATGATTATGTATTTTTCTAAATAAGATAATAACTTTTTTATAAATATTTTTAAACAATATAATTAAATCATCTTTGTTTTCTTCAATAAATTGTTTAATTTTTTTAAATTTAATTTGAGATATAATATTATTTAATGATTTTGATTCATTTTTGTCAGCATATTTTTTTAAAATATGTAATTTATCATCACAACTTTTATAATTATTTTCATTTGTCATATCCTTAATAAATGATTCGACAATAGTTTGAATAATACCCCATTCTTCAATTTCAAAATAAAAGTATTCTATTTGTGAAATATTTTCTTTTATGTAATTTTTAAGTATTTCCAATCTGATTTTAATTTCATTTGATAAATAATAAATATCAGGATCCATATTAATTTTACACACCATTTGTTTTTTAAATTTATCAATTTGATTATAATTTTTAATTAGAATTGAGTTAATTTTTTCAACATAATTTATATTTATTTCAAAACCATCATCTGTAAAATCAAAGAGATTATTTATTTTAACAAATTCATTTATTTCTTTAAAATAATTAATTTCAAAATAATTAGTTAGATAATCAATAATTAAATCATATTTTTTTTCTTTTATTTTACTTCTAAAAGTAAAATCCATAAAATTTGTAAATAATCCATAATTTAAAACTGAATCAGAATTATTTGTTTTTAAAGTAAAATATTTGTTTAAAATAAAATTGTTAATATCATCAATACCATAAGTTAATATTTTACGATAATAATTTATAAATTTGTCTATACTATATTCTTTTTCGACTTGTATATCCTCAATAATAGGTATTTTCATATAGTTAAAATAAATAGTTTTTTCAATACCAAAAATATACCTAAGAACACGAGTAAATCCTAGACCATCATATAAATTAAATAGATTTTCCTTTAACACATATTCTGTTAATGTCCCTACTTTACCAATCATTAGACCAAGTTGACCTAAAAAATATCTCATTACTTTCATATTAACTAAGTCTCTCCCAAATAATAAATTTTTATTAAGGTAACAAAATTTTTTTACTGATCGAATAATGTTAAAATTATTTTTTTCACTTATTTCTAATTCATCTAGTGCTTCCAATATATATTTCTTATATGGAAAAGTAGGATTATTTTTCCAAGGATGTTTATTTTTTAATTTTGAAATTAAGTCAAGTTGAACTTTTCTGTCTGTCATATTTTGGATATTAGTTGAAAATATTTTTATAAGATTTTCTTTAAATCTTAATTCAAACTCATTTTCATCTTCAGTATTTAGATTTTCTTTTAAAATTTTATAATCATCTAAAATAAATATTTTGTCTGTATAAATTTTATATAATGAGTCTTTAAATGAATCTTTAAAAGAATGAACTTCTTCATTAAATATTTCAGGTAAATAATCAGAAAACTCTCTATGAATAATTTCAAATAATTCTTCTTCACTAATTTCATTTAATTTTAGTCTGTCTTTGAATTTTGTTTTAAATTCAGAACTAAGTTCATCTGGTTTTTTTGTCAATTTGTGGTAAATATCCATTCTAAAGTCTTTACCAAAAATATCACCAATTAAACTTCTAATTCTGTAAACAATAAATTTTTGATTTATATACATTTTTATTTCGTTCTCAAAACCGTATGCAACATCTTCGAGAATTTTTTTTGTAAACTGAATCTGCATATCTAAAGTAACCTTATTATTTTTTTTCATTTTTATTAGAAAGTTTGATTCATCTTGTTTACGTTTATAATATTCCGATATGTCAAACATATTTTTGCGAACATGATATAATTCATTTACAAAATCTACCATACATTCATTATAAAGTATAATTAATTTTATTGCGTATTGTTCATCTGTAATTTCTTTATCTTCATTACAATTAAACTTAAATTCATCTTTAATAAGTGATTCATTTAGAATAACATTATTAAATGATGAATGTACTTGATTTACCTGATTTGCTAGTATGTTGTTAGATTCAACCTTTATACTTTGATTTAAAACATGCATTACAGGTTGATAAGCTTGTTCATTTTCCATATATTTTAAAAATATTTAGTATACAAACTTACTATATGTATACTAAATCAATTTTTTATAAAAAAAATTAAGCACAGATATTATCATCATCATTATCAAAATTAAATATATCTATGTAAGCACTAGATTCTGATATAACACTCCATGCTTGTAAAATAATTTCTTTATTATTAACTAAATTTATTAAATCATATTCTTCTTTATAATTACCAACAATCACCTCCAATAGCAAATAATTAATAATTCTATCAATTTCTATAATTTTTTCTTCTTGAGATGCAATATTAGTTAAATTTCTTGAAAAACATTTCATTTTCTCTCCAACACATAGTCCTATCATTCTAATTACATCATGAATAATTCCTGTCAATTCTAATTTTATTTTTCCATCATGTGAAATATTTACTGGAGCTTTTTTATAATTTAATTGTTGATAGTTGTCAACAATAAATTTAAGGATACCAATAGTATATACCAAAGTGTTAAATTCTATCTTTGAAATAAATTTATCGAAAATATAAGAACTGAAATATGGAGCTGTAAAAACTTTCCATCTACTTTCTTCTATAGAAATAATTTCTTCATTATAATATTGTCTTTGATCAAAATATATTCTATTAATATCAAAAGAACACCATTTTTTATTTGGAAATACATCAGTTGATGATTTTGAATAAACTCTCAAGTCATAAAAATCCTGGAAAACTTTTGTGGTTTCAATTTGTGTTAAACTTTTATCTCTTAAGAATATTTTAAGTGCTATTAGTTGTTTTGGATATAATTCAGTATACGTAATATCTTTAGTATCAACATTTGAAAATATTTCAATATTACCAATTAGTTTTATTTTAATTTTAAACTCTTCTGATGCAAATTTTAGTATCAATTGATAAAATTCTATTCTTTTAATTATTATAATATGATTTAAGATAAAATTAGATCCATTTGATTTATAAAATTCTACCCATCCAATACTATATTTAAATTGATTTTCATTAACAAATACTAAAGAATTATAAACATTGTAATAAATTGGTTCAAATTGAGAATTATTAATATTGTAGTAATATCTTATTATTGGAGCAGGTACAGTTGTAAATTCAATATTATCCTTTGCAATATCATTAGCAAAATTTTTTGGTATTTCATCATCATAATTGGTTTGGAACCAGTAATTAAAAACAGGATAAACACAATCCCAAATCTGTACACCTGAAGCATCGGTATTAGATTTATCAATTACTAAATTAGTGTAAATATAAGTATCACATATTCCATCAAGACCATTAGGATTTCCAAGAGCATCATTAATATAGGTTGTAATATCAATATTTTGGTTGACATGACTGAACTTTCTCATAAAAACTTTATTGATATCACTTTGTTTAAAACCCTTTCTTTTAATAGATGATTGCTGTTGCTGTTGTTGTTGCTGTTGCTGTTGCTGTTGTTGCTGTTGCTGTTGCTGTTGTGTAGATTCAAATTGATTTGATTGAAGTTCCTCTGTATCAAAATTTGTTTTACAAATTATTTTTTTTATCAAATTTTTATAAATTGGTTCTTTAATATAGTTTATTATAAATATAAATTCTTCACGAGAAAACTTAAGTAAATTAATTTTAATTTGAGACACATCATTAACTGACAAATACAATGGTTGTCTATAAATACTTGTTCTCATATATTGAAAAACTGATGTATTTGGTGTAAACGGAACATCAATTGAATCAACACCAATAGAGTCAAAATAACTACGATATAATGTTTGAATATTTTGTTTATTAAATAATGGAAGCTGATTTTTGGTATATATTTTTTCATTTGAAATTAAATAATTTGTTAACTGAATAACATCACCATTTATTACTTTATTTAAATTTGAATTTAATACAAAGTCAACAGTTTGTCCACGATTAATATTTCTTAAACGATAAATACCTTGAGCTATATCTCTAAATCTGTTAAATGAACTTATAGTTATTAAACCTTTTGCTAATGGATATATTTTCATATCAATACCAGTAATATGTCCTTGATCATAATAATAGAATCTATTATATAATGGAATAGTTAATGAATCATAATTAATACGAACACCATTTAAATTTAATGCAATTTTTTTATTTGCTCTATTAATAAATACTACACATTTAAATTTATCTGTTAATCCATGTTCAACAATTTTTTCTAATATAGTTGAAGCAACCTTTGAACTATCTTTATTAACAAAGAATGAACCTGTATCAATTATAACATGATAATTTTCTTGTAAAGCAATATCAATTATTGAAGAGTAATCATCTTGAGAAATAATTTTATTATTAGTGTCTATACCTATAATACTTGATACTATAGCTCCATCACCAGCTCTTTGTCTTTGTATACTGTTAATTTCTAATCTAGGATCAACTTCTTTTGGTAAAAATACAAATGGAGTTCCAGTAAATCCAGTTCTGAAAGCACAAAAACTTGATGTTAAAATATCTGTAAAAGATAAACTATTAACATACTTTATGACTTTGATAAATCTTCTAAAGACAATATTTTTAATATATTTTTCAAGGGGAAAATTTAAATACATCTGTTCTATTTGTTCTGAATTAAAATAAATAATTTTTTTGTAATCTGTTATTTCCGGTGCATTAATTAATCCTGCTGTTAAATCTTTATATAACTTGAATCCACGATTTTTATTTGGTTTAGAATATTTATCTTGATCATATAATTCATATAGATAATTCAAATATAATTGTAAATCTATATTTCTAATTCTAGTTAAAGGCTTGTCAAAATAAGAAATTATAGTCAAAGCTATATTGTAAAGATAATCTGTGAATTCAGATTTATCAGATGGTTTTTCATCTGCAATATAAGGAACAGCTATAAAATATTTCTTTAAAGCATCATCTGAATAAATAACTCCTGATCTTGAGTATAATATTTCTATGTTTTTATGTCCTTTATCTTTAAGACCAAAGTGTCTTCTATGTAATTGTTTAAGTATTGTAGGAATAACTTTTTCAAAATTATACAACATATTCAAAATTGAAACTTTTATATCACTGATTGTTTTTATATATTTTTCTAAACTACCTCCTTTTGATAAATATGAATTAATTCTAGTAATTAGTTTTGACTCTGATTCATAATATTTTTTTAAATTATCTATTGTTAAAAACGTATATGCATTATAATATAAAGGTCCAAAATACTCTTTTATTGCATACAAATACATTTCAGATAAAATTTTAGAGGCTTCTTTTGGCATAAAATTTACATCAGATATTAAATGTGGAGTATTTTTAAAAGCACCAGTTTGAATTAGTTTATTTCTTGTTTCTATAAAATATCTTAAAATTTCTTTATTTTCTTCTTTGACACCTTCCATATTTACTTCATCTCTAAAATACAAATTATAAATAACAAAATATATAAAATCAAAAGTTATTTTTGAGTTTTCAATTGATTCATAAGTATCATTTCTATCTTGAACATTCAATTGACTTTTAAGTGGATCAGATATTTCATCAATTTCATCATATAAAATATATGATTGTTCCATTTTATTTTTAAAAATAACATCATTATATTTTTCTAATTTATTAAATTTAATTTCGTAGTCTGAAATAACTTTGATTTTACTTCCAACTAAATCAGGATTTATTAAACCAAATATATTTATCATAATTCTATTTGATTGTAATACTAGTGATTCAGGCATTACATGATAAATTGTATGATTTTTGTCTCCATATTGAAGTAATAACATTGTTGTTAGTGGTGCAATTACTGCTGTTTTACCTTCACCCATAAGTAATTGATGAAAATTTTGTTGTAATCTTCCAGTTAATTCATTTAACAACTTGTTTACAAATTCAATTTGACCAGCTTTTACTATATTGCCAAATGCATATTCAAAATAAGCATATGCATTAGAAGTTGTATGTGCTATATAATATGGTTTGATATCAATAAGATTATAAATGTTTGTACAATCGTAATCTGGACTATCTTGAATTAAGAGTGAACTAATTTGTTCATGTAATACAAATAATTTTTTTATACCTAAATATTTACAAATAATTTCATTTCTAAATTCTTCATCATAATTAAATATACTAAAATCTAATTTAAATGTAAAATCCTCTCCTATTTTGTATAAATACATTTTTGAATAATAATCTTGATATATAATAATTTTCTCTGTTACTTTTTGTAATAAATTTTCAAGTAAAGATTTAGTCAAAATTCTGTATTCTTTACTATTTAAATCTGAAATATAATATTGATAATCAGTTTCTAATGATTCATCAATTCCTATTTTTTGTTGTATAGTTTTTCTACTTGGTTGAACAAAAAGTTCTTTTAATTCTATTAAATTATCCCAGTATTCTTCTCTAATTACAAATGATTCATTAAAACTATATAAATTTTTTCTTTCGTATTCTAAAGTTAATAATACTGGAACTGATTTTTCACAAGTTATTTTAAAATATGAATTTTCACAATCAATTTTAATTAATTTATCATATTTATTATAAATATATATTATAGCATCATTAACGGTAACTTCTGAATTTTTTAATGTACCAACATACTTTTCTGATTTATGAGCCAAACAAATTTTATTATAAATTATTGTATCTGGGCTAAAATCCACGTTCGTAAAATTAAAAAATTCATAATATTCCATATGTTTCTGTGTTAATAAATTTTCACCTTTTTCAATTGATTTTTGTATATCATTTTGTAATTGTATTATTATATTCTCTGTTTCATTTATGGTTTTATCTTCTTTTTTAGTTAAATTAAATAATCCAGTTTTATATAAATTTATTGCAAATAAATAATAATAAATTGAATTTGAATTATAAAATTCATTTAAATACAAAGTATATGTTCTTTTAACAGACTGTTTATTTTTGTTATTATTATAAATATTTGAAATAATCATATATGCCATTCTAATATTGCCTGCATTTAAATGTTCTTTTGCAAAATATCCTAAAGCTAAATTATTAGATTCTGTGAATATATCATTATAAACACATTCGATTTCATATATTCCTGTATAATTCAATAAATCATTTTTTTTAATGTATGTTCCAATAATATAATATTTGTTATTTGTAATGTTTTTTCCAAGAAGTAAATTTGTTTTAAAAACAAATCTGTTTAAAAAGTACTTTTCTGATGATAATGAAATTAAATAATCACCAAATTTTAATTCGTTAGTTTTAATCGAATATTCAAATCTTACATTAATATTTGGACAGTAAAATATATAATTAAATTTATCTCCATCTGCATTTAATAATATTAATTCGTTATAATAATCTGTTAAATATTTTAAATCTACTTTATTATAAGATATAACATTTGGTCTATCCATATAATGTGAATTTAAAAATAACAATAATTTGTTATAAATACTTATTAATTTATTATTTTTTGATATATTTAACATTTTATTAACATTTAAATAATCTGAATCTAATTTAAATTTAATTTCATAATTATCGTTGGTAATTATTATTATTGTTGAATCATCATTTGATTTGTAACCATCAGATCCATATGGTTTTGAATATATTTTATGATTGAAAAAATAGTAATCAAATATTATTTTAAGATTAAAAATATCATCATTGCTTAAGTTAATATCAAAATATTTATTTGATAAAACAATTGGTGTATTTAATACTTTAATATTTGTTAATGTTAGAATATTTGCAAATTTATTATTTTCGGTGTAGATAGTTTCATATTTATAATATATGTCATTGTAATTATTTGAATAAATTAAACTGTTTTCTTTTTTATGAGTATAAAAAAGACTTAGATTAATTTTTTCTCCATCTTCTGTAATACCAAATAACTTGTTTTTAACTATATAATATTGACGATTTAAGATTTCATAGATTTTTTTTACAAAATCTGATAAGTGATTATAGGTATTTAAATCAAATGAAATTTCCTTATTGGCTTTAATTGGTAAAATATTGACTATTCCTAATATACATTTGGATTTTATTAATTGTCTAAGTACATCTGATTCGTAAATTTTTTCAGACAAATTATTATAAAAATATATTTTTCTAATTGCATTTATTATGTTGTAATTGTAATTATTAACACTTGAAGAATAAGAAGAATTATATCTAATTGTATAATCAAAACTCATACTTATTTTTGTAATTTTATCTAAAATAATTAAACATTTAGTTAAAAATTCATCATTGTATTTATCTTGAAAATCTTTTAACAAATAAGGTTTTAAATCAGGTTTTAAATCAACTATTTTATTCATTAACACAAATACCAATAAATCAATCATATTATTTTGTAATAATTTATTTGTTTCAAATATTACATCTAAAGTTTTTTTTATATTTGATAAATATTCAGGAGTAGCTCTATATGTTAATACATCTAGTAATGTAATTATATTAATCAAAATTATCTCATATTCAAAATAATTAATTTTAGGAATCAAATTTAGATTAATATCTTCATATATTTTATTAACATATTGATTGATTGGAATAAGTTTATTAAACATTTGAACACTATGATCTAAATCAAAATCGTATGAAGAAAAAATTAATTCATCATAATATTTTTGTCCATCAAATTCATATTCACCATTTTCAACAAGACCATAAACCAAATTATTGTAATAATAAATATTCCTTTCACCAAATAAGTATTTATTTATTTGAATTAATAAATCATCAAAAACTTTATAATCTTTATACAAATTATATTCATTATAAAATTGTGATTTTGATTCAAAAGAAAAATTAGTCAATCTATTTAATAATTCAGTATTATTTTTACTATTTAAAATTATACTATTAAAATTAAATTTAAAATTAAAATATAAAAAAAGTACTGAAATATCTTTAAATTCATTTGTTCCAGTATATAACTTAAAAAAATTATTAAAATCATTAATAGATTCAATTGTTTTTAATTCATCACATATATCTGAAAATGGACTTAAATCAAATGAAACTTTATCAGGAAAATTATCATCTTTTGGCATATATTCACTTGAACTATATGGTTCAATCATACATCCAAAATTCATATCTCTGTTTTGTAAAAAAATAAAACTTTCTGGTGATTTTGTAAAATTTATTAAAATAAAATCATTATTTACATTATTCATTGTTGGACTTGGTTGACCCCATATAGTATTTTTATAATTTGTTATATTATTTGGATTAAATGTCGAAATTAATAAATATTTTTCAAGACCATTTTGGATAACAAAGTTAATAAAATCCTTTATCAAATATAAATCATTTGATCCTTTTATAATTATATTAGACATATAAATTTTAAAACTGTTAATATCTGTTCTTAAATTTATTTCAATTCCCTTTTGTTTTTCAAGTAAAATACCAAGAATGATTGTTAAACACATAAAAATTATTTTTTTATTATCATTAACTAGAAGGCTATTTGATCGTGAATAATAATTTGAATTTAAAGATAATAATTGGTTGTAAGTATTTCTTAAATTTATAATAAAATCAATATTATCTGTATCAAAAATAATATTTTCTTTAATTGTAACTATCTTTTTCAAAAAATTATAAATACTAAATTGCACTGATTGTAATAGTAAATTTTTCATTAAAATATTATTTTCATTTATCGATTCAAAGCTATTAACAATAATATATAGTTTATTAATAAATTCTTTTATGTTTGTCAAATTGCTTATTCTCTCAATTGAATTATTTAGTTCATTTATTTTTTCTTCTAAAGTCTTAATAAGTTCTTGATTTGTTTCACAATAATCTATCATACTTCCTGGCATTTGATTATATAATACTAATTTTCTATCTGAATTTAAAACTGATAATAAATTTTTTTCATCACATAATTTGTAAACCCTAGTATCATAATTTTCAATCTGTGTATTTAATTTCTTTTTAATTAATTTAACTACACATTCAACTCTATTAAATATTTTTTTACAATTTAAATTTAAACCTAATTCATTAGATATATTTTGTAAAAATGTAATTTTAGAAGATAAATATCTAAAATTTTCCATATATATTTGTATTTTTTCATAATAAACAGTTATTGTATCTATTTCAGATCGTGAATTAATATATTCAAAAAATTCTTTAATTAAATAAACTTTACTCAAATTAAAAAATATTTGATATCTATCACTTAATTCAAAATCTAAATTTCGTTCCATTGTATTTAAATTAAAATTTCTATTTAATATTTCTAACATAAATGCTATTGATCTAAATGAACAATCTCCTTTTATTTGTATTGGAGTATTTATGGCAACTTTTAAATTATTATATTCTTCCATAAACAAATTACTTTCAATAGAATAAGATCCATCTAATAACTCCTTTAGTAATATATTGTAAAAATTTTCTGTTTTTGCACCTGCTACTTCTAATAACACTTCATGTGCTAAAAATCTAATTAAATTATCTTTTTTAATTAAATACCCCATGACACCTGAGTTAATTCCATTTGGTTTTATATTTTGATAAACACAATCATCACCTGAATTTATATAATAAAATTCATAATTTTCGTTATCTATCTTTTTACAATATATACCCATTGCGTGACCACTTGATAAAATCATCAGATACAAATTTTCTTGACTTTCAATATATTCACTAATTTTTCTTTCTAAATCTTTTAATTCCATATCAAAATATATTCTAATTTGTTCAATTGTTATTTGTTTATTAGAGCCATCTGTTTCATTTCCTCTAAAAATTCGTTTCTTATTTGTGTTTAAAGATTTTAAATCAATAACACTTTTATAATAATACTTACATTTATTTAATAATTCTAAATAAACACCAAATGTTTCTTCTGAATATACTTTTTTAAATAAATCTTGAATTTCAGTATTTGTATTTAAAATATTTGTCATCTGATTTATAGTTCCTTCGCGAGTATTACCAGAATCATTTATTACAAGATAACCGTCTAAAACCCAGTGAGTTAAAATTATTGGATCACCATATGAATCATATAATCCAAATTCATTTAAATTTTCATTATAAGTTTGTTTTTTTCTTTTTATTTCATTTCTAATTGTTTCACAATTTCTTAGAAAAGTCTGTTTAGATCTTGAATTAAATTCTTCTAATTTTTTTATCATCTGTTGAATATCAAATCTAATTGCTTTTTTTGCTGTATTTTTTAATCTTGTAAGACCTTCTAAAGATGACTCAGCTAAATTTAACATTTCAAAATATTCTTCTATATTTGAGTCATCATTTGATGCTATTGAACTATCTATCAAATCAAATAATTTTTTTAGTTCTATATTTTTTTCGCGTGCATTTGATATTGATTCATTTTCTAACTGAATCTGTTTTTTACTATGTAAATCTCCAAATACACCTAGATCAATATGAGATTGATGATGTATAATTTCTTCATCTATATTTTTAAAAGTTATCCTAGCCTGAGCTATATTAAATTCTCTTTCACGTTGTTCATTTTTTATTTGTTTTCTTTCTTCTTTATATTTTACTAATTTTCTTTCATATTTTTCTATTTCGTCAATAATAGGATATTTTTTATGATTAATTATTCTTTTATTTTCTTCAAGAAATTTTTTTATTGCTTGTGATTCTTCTAAATATTTTTCAACTTTGTCAAAATCACCTGATTCCATATATTTTTCTGTTTTTTGAATAAAATTTTGTAAATTATCATTAATTTTACTTTCATTAGTTAATGATTCACTCTTTAATTTTGATACTTTATCATTTTCTCTTAAAATCACTGCTTGATCTATTGTACTTAAAGCTAAATCTTCATAGTAAATAATTTCATCATCTATATTTTTAAATGTTGGTAGATCCGATACAGTAATTTGAATAGTTTGATTTTGTAAAGGTTCAGGAGTTGAAACTTGAACGGTAGAAATAGGTTGTGATTCATTTAATTGTACAGATCTTTGAATTTTTTGTTCAGATGTTTGATCAACATCTGTAGGTTTTCTTGATAACATACTACGAAGGCGAGCTTGTGCTTTTCTTTCTAATTCTCTTTGTTCTGCAGGCGTAATTGTTTGTGAAGGTATTGGTACAGATTGTACTGAAGATCTCTGAACTGAGTCTGAAACATTTAAAGGTGGAGCTACAACAAGAGGACGAACTGTAGTTGGTTGTTGAGCTATATTTCTTAATCTTTGTTGACTTGGTAATAAATTTGCAAATGGATTTTCTGCTTGTCTTCTTGCCTCTAATTTTTTCCTTTCCTCTTCTTGTAGTCTAGCTTCTTCTTGTCTTCTAGCTTCTTCTTGTGCCATAATTTCTTCAGCAATAGGTTTTGGTGGTTTCCAACCTACAAGTCTTTGAAAATCACCCCAACGTCCAGCTCCTTGCATATCTAAATAATTATCTTGATCAGTTGGATTATCTGGATTATTCAAATTGTGAGTAAAACTCATTTTATATGATATATAATATAATAACAAATTAAATTTTATAATATATTTTTATTATCTAAATAACTAATATATTAGCAAAAAATGGATTGCTACGAATCAGGATTACTTGGAATTGGATTATTAGGTGCTGGTATTTATACATCGTTTGTTTCAAAAAATGAAATTAACAAGTTAAGAGACATATTATCTGGTGAAGTAATTAATGCTTATCAAAAAATTTCTAATAAAAGATTTAATCAATATCTTCAAGGTCTTGGTTTAGGTTTCTTAGTAATGTTGTTGGTTAATCATTTTTATGGACAAAATATTATCAATTCTTATCATAAAACTACTTTATTTTTACTTATTGTTTTAACAGTTTCTCTATTTTATTATTTACTTGTTCCTAAATCTGATTATATGTTAAACCATATAAGTAGTGAAAAAGAAAATAAGGCATGGTTAGATGTTTATAAAAATATGAAAAACAGATATGTCGTTGGATTTTTACTTGGTGCTGCTGCATCCATTCCTATTTCAAATGCATTATGTTAAATTTTTACTCAAGTTTATCTAAAATTAAATTTAGCAATTTTGTTAAATTTTTTAATATATCACTTTCTTTTTCTGGTTTTAGTTCATTAGAATTATAATTATAAATTATTTGTAGAGAATTGTCTGTTAATTGAATATTTTTTTCAATCTTTGCATTTGATTTTGGTTCATCAATTATAATTATTGTTGGACGAATATTTTTCTCTTGTAAAATAATTTTATTTTCAGATACAATATCATTTTTTACTATAGATTCCTCACCAATTATTATTTCATTTTGAAAAGTTTCTTTTTTTATTGGATCTTCTGTTAAATCAGAATAATTTTTATTTAATTCTGAAATGATGTCATATAACTTGTAAGTAATTTGTTCAACATAGTCAAAATTATCATCAAATGTTTTATTTTGTATCATATCACATTGTGTAAAACTATCTAATTTAACTTCTATATCAAGTACTCCTTTGTATGATAAAATTTTACATCTGGTTTCAAATTCTTTTAATTTATATTGGTTGTCAGTAGATTCTTTAGAATAAGCATCCTCACCCCATGTTATTGGATAAATAATATCAGAAGGTTTATTTATTTTTTTACCTATAGTACAAATTATATATTTACTCGGATCAAATTCTTCTGTATATTCTTGAACACTAAAATTAATCCTTTCTAATCCAAAATATTCAAAAAGCAATCGTAGAGTAATTTTCTTTTTAAGATATTCACAAAGCAAATTAATGTATTTACTTGAAATATATGGTTCTATATCTTCATCAGATAATGTGTTTGCAAGATAATTTGGTTTATAAATTATCGCGAATTCACATAATTTTTCAAAATCAACTTTCAAGTTTTTTATTGCTAAAATTTTTAATTCTTGTGAAAATTTGCTGTAAGTAAAATATGTTTCCATTTTAACTTAATTTTATATAATACATATTATTAAATATTATATAATTTCTTAATCAATTTTTATTTGAAATATTTTATTTGAATTTTATCTTAAGCGTAATTCCTTTATAATATATTTTGCAGATTTTTCACCACCAATATTTATAAAGTTTACAAAATGATTATCCTCACTTGGTCTAAGTAAATTTTCTGTATCTTTGTTTGCTAAATAATATTCAACTGCTGCTATATACCTTACTACAATATCTTTTCTTATTTTTTTCAAATGATTTAATATTTTATTTTGAATATCTGGATGTAACATATCAATAAATTTAATAAATCTAATAAAATCATCAATTTCTAATACATTTTTACTTGCATTAGCTTCATAAACCATAAAAATAAATTTAATAAAGGTAGTCAATAATTCTAATTTATTAGCAATTTCACTATCAGATGTTTTTAATTTTGAATAATAAATCATACCTGTAGAATCAAATATCACAAATTCTTGAGGACCAACTGAAGGATTTTCTATCAATAAATCAATTAACTTGAACCCTTCTATATTTGGTATTATTAATAGTCTTCCTTCTGGTAAATATATTATATGAGCAGGATATTTATTTACATCGTTATAAACTATCATATTGACAGAAACATATAACAAATCTTTTATTTTTTCTTTGAAAAATTCTTCAGATCCATAACTGAAATAATCAGGTACAGTGAATACTTTTGGAGCAATACCTTCTGGTATCAATATATCAATTATAGCTTCTTGTTCTTGAACTTGTTCTTGTTGTCTACTTTGTTCTATTTCTAATACTTGAGTCTCAGCTTGGACATGAGATTGAACTTGGTCTTGGAATAGTGAAACTTGAGATAATTTAGTTTTCTTATCTTTTGAATATGCATCAAATAATTGTTCGATTCCATCATTTGCTGGTGGTCTTAACATTTCAACATAACTATCAACCTCCTCTATTTCATATGTGGTATTTCCAGTTATTAAAGCCTTACATCTGGGAAGATTTGATAGATCTCTTTCAACAAAAAATTTAAAGTTGTTTGTACTATTAAACGAATCAACTACATTTGTTCTTCTTCTTTCTCTAGAAAGAGCTTTGATATTTTGAACATTTGCTAATATCTTTTGTTGAATCAATGTGTTAGTTTCTAGGATTTTAAACCATGTAAACAATTCTTCTTTTGTAACTATTATATCAGATGTTGAAGAAGAATTTGTAGCGGAGTTAGAAGCTGAAGATGAATTAATACTTTGTACCATTGTTTTAACTAATAAATTTAATTTGTTACTAATAATAAATTTGATTGTATGTCCATCAGGTTCTTGTAATCTTCTCATTCTAAAAATACTTTGAACTACATCACGATATCTACTTGATTTACCTAAGAATGCAGCACCAACTGAACCTTTTGGAAGAACTGCATCAATACCTGTAGTGTGTTTATGATCATAGAAACAATATGATCCAGAAGTTACTGTTCTGTTCCAAACTTCTTGATTACCATATTCATCAATTCTTTGAGGAATATCATTATCATCCCAGTAAATATATTGTTTAAATCCATCTTTTCTAAAGCTTAATATAATTTTATATATTTGAATAGGATTAACTCCTACAAATACACCTCCTACATCAATTATAACATTTACAGCAAGATCTGATGATAAAACCTCACGAAGAGTTTCTATAGGATTGTCTGATTCATATTTTTCAATCTTGCATTTATTTTCGAGAACATAATTAATTCTTACGCTGGTTTCATGGCTATCAATAATATCAATTTGTTTATCTAAATCTGAATCACAAATTGATGGAATATTTGATGTTCCTGTAAATCCAACTCTTCTTGCAATATTAAATGACATAAATAAATCAACACCACTTATATTATTTCTCATAATATCAATTTCTATCTGTGTAGAACATATTTGTTCACACAGCGAGTATAAAATACAATCATTAGTTTTTAATGCTACAATTTGATCTCTAGTTAGCTGTTCTAATCTTTCAATATCTTCAATTTTAACATTTGGAACTAATTGATTCCAAGTAACCAATAATTGATTAGAACCTTTAAATTCTTCTGGAATATTGCTTTCACCTTTTATCATATTTATTATTTTAATTAGAACATAATCGTCTAATTTTCTTAATCCAATAATATAATCAATCATTGTTAAGCACATAGTTAATATTGGATTTGAAAATTTAGATCCAATTGATGGATTTTCATTATATGAAAATGGTATAGCTAAGAGCTTACTTTCATTAAAATTTTCTTTACTTACAGATTCAAGACCATAATTTACTCTATTTATCATTGATAATGTACTTACAAATACTTCATTCATAAAATTGTATAACACATAAATTGTGTTGATAGTCTGAAGATCAATATCAGCGGGAATTGATTCTAAATCATTACTAATCAATTGAGAAATTAATGGATTTCTTCTACTATAATATTTAATAATATGTGCTTTAACCCATAATTTTATTTCAGAAATAAATTCTGGAACTGGATTTATAATATTAAAATGAGGACTCATTGTGTAATAACTTGGATATTTTGATAATATTTCTTTAAAACTTGATGAACTTCCTCTAAATATTTTCATATACAAGCAATAAATTAAATTAAAATAATTACCTACTCCTTCTAAATTAGACTCTTTACCAATAGGATAATTTAATTCTGCAGTAATTGGATTTAGAATTGTATCTGCTTCATCGAACAAATATATATGATTTTGCATATTGCCTATTACATTTTGATAATTATTTATAAATCCACATTTCAAACTAGTATCACTTAGCACATAAATGTTTAAATAAGTTGGATCTTGATCTATTGTTAAACTTTCATTATATTGACGTAACTCATTTCTATTTTCAACACACTTTTTAACCACAACAGGATAATATAAATTAAAAATTTTACCAAGTAATTCGACTGAAGGATTAACTAGTTTTTCAGGTAGAACAATATAACAATTTTGTTTAGGTCCAGTTGTGGGTAATGTTGTTATATATTGAAGGAATTTTATTATAACAAGAGGAGTTATCATACTAGTTTTACCTCCACCCATAATCAAACTATGTATTCTTGGTCTGGAACTTGGACTTTGAGTATAATCTGTAGGAACTGTTTTATTATACAAACTCATTCTGTAATTGTATCCACCTTCCATCAAAGTATTTACATTAACTAAATCTTTAAATATATCGTTTGATAGGCTTTCTTGTTCTAATCTTGCAAAATATCCAAATATAAATTGATAGTAAAATTCTAATGGATTGTATTTGAATTCAGTTCTGTCACCTGTATAGTTTTTAACCATTTTATGATAAAATAAACTAAAAGCTAAATTTCTTAATCTAATCATACTCATACGTCCTTCTATCATATAATTTATTTCAATATCTTCAATAAGTGAATACATCATATATTCAGCCATGGATGCAAATGGTTTTCCAGATACTGGGAAATAATAATTTCTGTAATAAAAATCTTCTAAATTTGCTGATTGAATTTCTTCCAAACTTGCTAATGTATAAGTTAAATAATATCTTGAATTGCTTCTCAAGTCTTGTAATCCCTTATAAACTCCAATATTTTTAGATTCTCTAGTTGGGAAATATTTTGCAACTACTGGGGCTAATTCTTTGTATAATAATTCTTTTAATTCATAAAGCCCAATTAATTTATCTAGAAGCGCAGAATTAATTACGATTGGTAAGTATGTGTTTGAATTTAATTTAAATGAACTTATTGATTCTTGTTCTAATATAACAATCCCATAATTACCAACTTCATCTAGCGTAGCGAATAAATTTTGCTCTGTAATCCATCTTGCAATTTTCCAATCCAATATTGCATTGTTCAAAACAATTTCTTCAAGATTATTCATTATCAATTTATCACCATTTAATCTGAAATCAACATTTTTACCTAAAATTTCAATACATACTATTTGAGATGGTTCTTCCCTTGTTCTCCAACATAAAATTTCTTGTTTATTTTGTACTATTGATAAAATCTTTGATGCAAAGCTATTTAGTTGTATATCTATATCTCCAATTCCAATATATATTTCACCTCTGGAATTAGTAACTGATCCAGTTGCGGGATCAAATGACAAATAAGAATTTTCATATATATGATTTGATTCAGTTGGTTTAATCTTATTTGATTCTTTATTAAATACAAAGAATTCCCCATCATAAAATATTGGGTTGTCCAAATAATAGGGTGCATCAAATGTTAAATTTCCTGTTGAATTGATTAATCCAGTAAATATGAGACTTTTTATAAAATCTTGATTTGCAGTTTTATTTATAACCCGTAATTTTTTACCATTAAAATCAAGTTCTACAATACTTTTAGTTGGTTGAACTAAATTAAAATGTGCTTTATAATCATTTATAAATTTGGGCCATTTTTGTTCTGATAAATATCTTTGATAAGCTTCACAATCTGCAATAGTAATTTGTTGTTCAGGAATTTCAACTGTTGAAGTTCCTTCAGATAATAAAGGACGTGTGTCAAAATTTTTCATACCTAATTGTCTAGAACTAGAACAGTGAATACTTAAAAACATTTCTAAACCATCTTTTGGATTAGCATTAAATATTATATACAAATCATTTGTTTCACTTCTAGAATTATTATATAGACCAAACATATCCATTCCTGTAACATAAAATTTTCTTGATCCATCAGGATTTGGTTTTTCTATATAAATTCTTTTAATAGGAAGCTCTATATCACAGAATCTATATACTTCATTATTTCCAAATCTTTCGTCTCGAGAATATTTTATTGGTTCTTCAGAATATAATTCTACATTTTTAAAGTAACTTAAGAAATAAAATAGATTTGAAATAATTCCTGATTTAAATGTAAGTTTACTTATGGGAGTTTCTGCTTTATTAGATTTTTTAATAGACAATCCAACAATTTCAACAGACTTAATTTCTGGATTAAAATAATCTATTATTCTTGTTTTAGTTCCACCAATCATACTTCCTCCTCTTCTGAATCCTTGTCCATATCCTGGTCTGCCTTGTGATCTGCTTTGTGATTTATCTTGTTGTACAGTATGTGCTTTTGGTTGATCGCGAGTAAATAATCTATTTTTATTTTCTCCTATGTATGTCCATAAAGCTTCAGCATAAGCTGGAATGGTTTCCTGTTTTTTACCATTAATAAAAAATTTTTGTATATTTCCATCTTTAAACATAAATCCTACTTTATCTTCTGGATTCAGATTTAAAGTTCCAAATGAAATATTTTGTACCGCGGTAAAAATAGGAGCTCCTTCTCGTGAATGTGCTTCTGCTCTTTCTGCACCAATTTTTGCTTCTTCTGCTAACTTTGCAGCTGTTACTTCTGCACGTCTACGTTCTTGTGTTTGAACTGCTAGTCTGTGCTCTTCTTCACGTCTTCGTACTAACTCTTCTGCTCTTAAAACAGCGTTTTCTTGGTCTTTAACATCAGAAAACATATCAATAGCATAATCTGGAATTACAGGTAATTGATATCCATTTCTTACAAGTTTTGTAATTGAACCATCTCTCATTACCATTTCAATTTGATATCCTTGTGGATATTCTATGGGAAATATTCCATTCATATATACTAAATTTTCCCTCAAAATAAAATTTATACTTTTATCACCCTCTTTTTTATCACCATATCTTTTAATTAAATCTGATAATAATTGATAACTATAAGGTGGAACATGAGGGTTTTCAATTGAATATTCTGAGAAAACTATTGGTTTATCCCATAATTCTAATCTACCACTCGCAGATGTTTGCATATGAGGTGGTTTTGGTTTTCTAATAGAATATCTTGTTGCTATACCATTATTGATACTTATTGATATTTCGCTACCAACTTCAATTGGGATATTTGTATAAACTGATTTATCACCTTCTTTTTTATATATTGAATATTCTAAAGGTTCTTCCAAAATATATGTTCCATAAACACCATTTGGTATTTGTTCAATAATACCACGTTCTCCTTGAATTAATCTAAGTAAATCTTCAAAATTTTTTCTCATAGAAGGATTTATTGATTCCATTGATAAGATATCTTCAATTGTAAGTTCTCCTGTTAATTCTAGTTTTGGTCTAAATAAACTTAGGTCTTGATTTGGGATTTCAAGTAATTCCAAAGTATCTTGACCAGAATATAAACTAATTGATTTATTTTGTAAATTATAAATTTTAGGATATAATAATGCTTTTCCTCTTGCTTCTTTAATTGGAGTAAATAAATCATTTAACCTTTGAGGTCCAATAGGTTTTGGTTTTGTCATGACTGTAAGAGTTTTTAATAATGTTTCTTTATCTACCGGTTTAAGATTCTCTCCAATACTTTGATATGGTCTATACATTGTTTGGTGAATATTTTTATCTTGTACACCTTTAACAATATCAAAACCTTCTGAACCACCAATTTTAGCATAAGGAATATTATACTGAATATATTTTAACTCTATTGGGTTAATTCCATCACATTCTACACAATTTATATCTGTACTTCTTTTTCTAATATTTGTATTTTGATCTGAAAGTAATATATCAAAATATTTTATCATATCTTGACTAGAATGTTTGCTATGAGATTCTGCTGTTGCAACTGTCAAACATTTGATATTATTAGAAATCAAAATCATTTTTTTGTAATCAGAAAAACCACTTGATTCTATTTCATCTACTGTGTATAATTTTAATCTGACAGATTCGTTAGACAATAAAGTAAAAATAGTATCTTTATTTTTATCACAAATATATAGATAAATAAATAAATATATGTTTGCTTGAATCTTTGTAAGTTTATCAAATAGTGATAAATCAAATTCAGATATATTTTTAGGTTCAGATTTATTTGTTTGGTACCAAGAAATTAATTCAAAAATATTTTTCTTTAATTGAAACATTGATAATTTTGGTTCTGAAAGTTTTCCACCTTCCATATAATTTACAGGAACAAATGATCTTTCATCAATTTCTTGTAAAATTT
>JACCDO011333095.1_pt1 | contig 39769 bp, 50 predicted proteins | sample 7446101 | NCBI WGS metagenome assembly JACCDO01 (sample SAMN15323440, study PRJNA562643) | freshwater metagenome | isolation source: river surface water | place: USA:Blue River Watershed | collected 2017-08-16 | reverse complement strand
GGTTCTTTACAATATTTTTCCATAGCTTTATCAAAAATAGCTAAAGTATTAATATCTTCTTCAACAAATACTTCATTTTCAATAATAATTATTTTTTTATCAAGTCTAGATTCCCATAAAATATATTTAAATCTATCAACAAGTATATTTTTTGTTTTAATTTGGTCAAGAATTTTTATCATATCTTGTTTCTTTTTGTTTTTATCAGATACAGTAGTTGCTATATTATTATATTGTTTAATTAGATTATCTAAAAACTTTATTTTTTCAGTATGTTGTATATATTCATACAATTCCATATCGTAATCTATTTCATAATTATTTTCATATTGTATTAATTTGATAGGAACTTTAAGATTATTTTTAAAATTATTTCTTATTTTTATCAAAATAAAATCATATCTTGTTTCAAGTGTGTTAATATAGTTTTGAAGTTTGTTAGTATTAAGTTCACTTGAAGGTTCTTTAATTACGCGATTATATTCTTCAATTATACTTGTAATTTCAGTAACATAAGTTTTTGGATGGTATTTTAATTCATCATTACTAATTATAACTTCTTTATTAAGATTATTTCGATAGTTATCTTTAATAGAAGATACATTAATACCTATACTTTCAATTTCTTTAAGTTTTCTCGTTAATTTATTTATTTTACATATTTCAACTCCAGATTCATTTACATATGAATTGTAAAGATCTAAGTATTTTATAATATCTAATTGTGTTTTTATAATTTTTTCATTATCAACTTGGGTAGAATTAGAAGCATTAGCTGTTGTTTGAGTATTAGTAGTTTGCACTGGTTCTCTTTCAGTAAGAAATACTCTTGAAAGTTGAGTGGATTCTTTTTGTCCTAAACTATTTTTTTCAATATAGATCATTGCTTCATTTAAAGTTAAAAAAGATTTATTTTTAATTAATCCTTCAGAATTATAAGCTGTTTTATATTTGATATATTTATTTTCATTCATTAATGCAAGATAAAAATCTTTGTAATGAGTTAGATATTTGTCATTTAAAATTTTTTTAATTATACTAATTGGAATTATGTTAATAAAATCTTCCATAGTTTTAGCGACTTCAATTTTGTTACCTCGAGTAGCCGATGCAGTTAAAACACATGAATTATGTCTAAATTGATTATTCCAATTTATAGCATCTCTATCTTCTGCTGTTTCTCTAAAATTAATTTTATTATCTTTAAGATATTTTTGTAGAGCTTCATCTTTTTCAATATCCTCAATTAATTCTGCATCAAATGATGCTTCATCTTTTAAATTTTTATCTTGTCGAGCTTTATCTGCTGCGCTTTTTTTTAATCTAATATTTTCTTTTGAAGTTTCACTAACTTTTGGATCATCAAGAATACGATTAATTTTAGCATCTTGACCAGGAGTTCGTCTTGATAATTCAAATAAACTTTTACCACTTTTCTTTTGAAATTCCGTAATAGTTTGTTGATTAGATTTATTAGAACCAATTAAAGTAACAGATTTTATAAGATTATTTGAATTTTGTTCTTTTGTATTTTTATTTTTAATAATTATAACATTTGGACCTAAATCAGCTGGACCAGTATAATTTCCCATCGCAATATCTTTTAATTTTTGTGCTGCAATTGGATCAACATTTTTATATTTTTCTGCACATGTTAGTAATAGATATTGTTTACTTGATAAATTTTGACCACGAGCCATTGCTCCAAGTTGTGCAGCTTGAAAACAATGATCAGTATTTTGTAAAGTTGTTGCTACCATACTTAAAACAGTAGATATATTCGAACCCTCATGATAATCACTATCTCTCACAAATCCCTCAGATTGTGAATAACAATAGCCCGAACCATTTAATGAACATGAACCACTTGAATACATTTTTTTACTATATTTAAATTAAAAGTATGTATACTTAATAAATTCAATTTTTTGATATATAAACTTTATATCAAATAATAAAAAAACGTAATAATTACTATGATAATAACTACTACTTATATGTTAACTTATTTACTTGTTAACTTATTTACTTGTTAACTTTTTTAATGTCTTTTCCAAAAGGTTTATGTCCATCATATTCTGTAGAAATACGTGGAGCTACTGATGAATAACCTAAGTCAGTTCTTTTCCAATTACCTACTTTAGGATCAAATATATGGAGTCCATCCTTTGTCACATAAGTATTTGAACTTTGTGAAATAGGAGGTCTACCGAAATTACCAAAATTGCTAAAACCACCTGGATACATTATAAGTACCTATATATAATAAATTAGTATTGACGGTAAAATTCAATTTTTGTTATAAAAAATTGACTTTATATTGGATATAAGTAAAAGTATTAAAATTAAATTAAGTAAATATGGATACATCTAAATCTAAAACCAATCAATTTAGTATTTATAATAAAATAACAAAAGCTTATGATACAAAATTTGCTAAAAGATTAAACAAATTAAGAGAAGAAACAAAAGAATTCATTAGATTAAATAAAAATCAAGATACTAATTCAAGTAAATTGGTTGAAAAAGAATCAAAAAATGTATCATCAAGTGCTTCATCAATGTCATCACTTTCTTGTTGAAGATATGTTTTAAGCACAGACTTGTCTTTAAGTTTATCTCGTAAAATAGTATCTATTTGTTTTACGACATTTACAGATTCAAACTCATTGATATTTTCATATTGGACTTTTATTTCTCTTTTGGTTTTGAATAAAAGTAAATGTTGATTAGCTTCAGGTTCATCCATTTCTTCTTCTATATAATCTGGTTCACAACAAGCAAATTTATCTGATTCATTTTGGATATTTTTATAGACAATCAAATATAGTTTTGATATAAATTGTGCTTTCTCTACACCAAACCTTGAAAACTGCTTGTACATAGGACCAAAGTACATTATTTCAACCTTGTATTGTTTACGTATGAATTCAATATACATATTGAAGAATTTTTGATAATAAATTATATTATAAACTTTAATATTCATTTTTTTGTAAATTGTTCTTATTTAATATTTATTTACAAAAATATCAAAAATATTTGTTTACTTGTATATATTCAAGATTTATAAAATTATGATTTTGTATACCAGCATTTATAAATTCCATTCCTACATGTGTACCAGAATAAGAACTTAATTTTAGATTAATCAATTGGTTTGGTACCATCAAGTTGACAAAATCGGTCAAAGGTATATTAGGTCCTATGATTTCATATTGAAAAAATATTGTATCTATATCTAAATTTTCTTTTTTAACCTGATGAACAATTAATTCAAATTTATCATCATAAAATTTTCTTTTGAATCTTAGTAAAAATATATCAGAACCAAGTTTTTTTATAATAACTTGTTTGCATTTTATTACAAATAAATCATATTCATCTTTTACTAATGAAATTAAATCTTGATAAGGAGAAGTTTTTTTAGAATCATAATGTTCCAAATGATTAAATAATTTATAAAAACGATTTGATGATCCATCTGTTATAACATTAGCAAATAATTTTTCTTCTACTGTAGAATGTAAATTAAATTCTATCATAGAAATATACCATTCTACAAATTCATTAGAGTCGAAAGATTTTATTTTGTTAATAAAATTAATTTTTTCCATATGTAAAAGTATTATTTATATTTTATAATACAATAAAATAAAAAATTATAGTTAACTCGGTTATATTTTATTTACTAAGTTGCTTTTTTAATTGTAAATATTTATTTTTATATTTAAGATATTTATCACGATAATTGTTATTACCTCCGCCAACTACACCAAAATTATCTCTAGTGTATGTTTCTACATTTTTATCAAACTCATCATAATATTTTTTCATTCTTACAGCAGCTTTTTCAAATCTAGGATTGGTTTCATCAAATAATCCATTAGGCCATCTATCTTTTGGTTTAAAATCCCAACAATTTGTATATGCTTTAGGGAAAATTGGATTGGTGTGATCACAATTTGATTCTGCATCGTGTGTTATAATAACATTAGTTCTTTTTCCCGATTTATTTCTTATATCAATAATATATTTAAAAGATCTATAACATAATTTTGTAATGCTTGATAATATAACTAATTCACCATTATAATTTATTAATCTTTTAATGACATCTAAACTATTTGAATACATTGTTCCAGAACTCCATGATGTTAGGGACCCCCTATGATATTCAGAACTATAAATTGCTAACGGAAATTTAGATTGTATCATACTTGTATCAACTATTTTAGAACCATATCTACTTTTCCAATATCCAAATACATATTCATCTATAGGCTGTCTTTCTTCAGTAGCACCTGGTTCAAAATAAGCAGGATCTGGTTCAATAGCCATCATATATATATTATTAGGAAATCCTTCAATTATTTTATAAATTTCACTAAATTTTTCAGTTCTGATCAATTGAAATCCTAATATTAAAAAAATCATATTGTTCTCAGGTATCCTATCTATTGCTTTGATTAAAATATCTCTTTCTGATTCAGAAATATCTGATAGGTTTTGAGGTCTAATTCTTGGATCCATACCACTATTACTATCATTTTTCCATTCATCAAAAAATTGTTTACAGGAATTTTCCATTTGAGTATATTGATTATATTTGATAAAAAAAATTAAATCAAAAATAAAAATTGATTACAAAGATATATATACTAAAATTATTATATAAATAAAAATGTTTAATACATTATTATTTCAGGTTCAATTTTCAGATAAAAATTACTTGGGTAAAATTAAATTTCATTTAATAAATTATGGTTGTGTTGAATATTCATTTACAAGTTCATGTTCATCAACATCGTTAAATGATATACTAACAAATTACATAAAAAATTATGCTGATTTATTAAAGAAAAATGATTCAGAAGAATATCAAATTAAATCATTGTTAAAAGATGATTGTCAAATAATGTTATCTCCTGATATAAGATATGATTTAGAAATTGATGAATCAAAATCATGGGCTTTAATATTAAATACAGAATTTGAAGGTGAAAAATTTATAGAGTTAAAAAATAAATCAGAAAAAAATCATAAAAATGTTACTGAAAAATCCAAATATTTTACTTTGGAAGATATTTCAATAGATTATGATCCAGATGAACCAGAATATGCTCTTGGAAATAAAGAAGAAATGGAAGAAATCTATTCAAAAGAATTTCAAGAGAAAAAATTGCTTGATGCAAATAAAAAGATACAATTACTGTGCTTTATAATTAAAAAGTACAAGCATAATTATTCAGAATTATTTGATTATTTGAAATGTAAATTGTTAACTCAATATTGTAGAGCTTTTAAGTATACCAATGAAAACTTTCGTAGACTCAAATATAATTTTGTAGTAACATCTGTTGATATTCGGTTTTTTGGAGATAGTTCTTATGAAAAAACAATACAATTTAGATCACAATCAGGAGAAATTACAGGCCGTGGAGAAATTTCAAAAGTAGAATGTAATTATGATGATTGGAATGAATATAGATCTGCATATTTTGAAAAGTTATATTCTGATGACAAATCTATTGCAAACGAACTGGTTGAATACCTATATAAGAAATATTTTTAGTTGAATGTAAACTAAAAAATTTGATTAAATATTTGTTTATTTAAAATTATAATATAAAAAAATGTTAAGGCTGTTAAATTCTTATAATAATGCATTACAATCCAAACCTCTGCTTGTAACAAGTTTAAGCACTGGAGTATGTTATGGAGTGGGTGATTACATTGCACAGAGTATTGAAAAATCTCAAGGAAAGAGGGAATCTTATGATTTGAAGAGATTAAGTGTATTTACATTATTTGGAACAATTGCTGGTGGACCAATTTATTATACATGGTTTAGTAAAATTCACAATATGCCTATATTTGTTGAGAATGTAGTCAAATGGAATCAAAAACGTATTTTAACTCGTAAATTTAAAGATGAATTAGGTAAACATATAACAGGGAACACAATAAATGATTTGAGTATGAAAACATTCAGAGTAAATTATAAATCACACTTTGACACAATTGAGAAACCACTTATCAGAAGTAAAACTATTTTAGTTGCAAAAATTTATGCGGACCAATTTATCTTTTCAGTTTTGTATCCAATATTTTTTATGTTAACTACTGGTGTAATGTTAGATGTGGCAAAAGAACCTGAGAAAAACTTAACTATGGAAGGATTTAGCAATTCAGTTTCTAAAGCAATTACAAATGTGAAAAATAAGTTTGTTCAAATTTATGTGGCGGATTGTGCAGTCTGGCCTTTAGTTCAAATGGCAAATTTTGCTTTTATTCCCGCACATTTACAACCAATTTTTGTTAATGTGATGAATATTGGCTGGAATACTTTCTTGTCTTATGTCTCTCAAGGACATTAAGAATAATTTATATATTATAAAAATTGATTATTATAATTTTTAATTAAAAAGTTATTACTACAATAATTTAATTGAATTAAATGGATAAATTATCAAGTTTAAAAAATTTTGGTTTTTTAATAAAGATATTTTATTATTACGATATAATTGGAAGGATAAAATATTCAAATCACATTGTTGATAAAAAAACAGACATTCAAGATATAAATTATATCAATGAAGCAAAATATTTAGATCAATATGTAAGTAGACTTAAAGATTATATAAAAGAAAAAATTTTGAAAAAATATAATAATCCAAAAAAAATTAGAATTGAAATAAGTTGTTTTAGTTCTAATAATAAGTTTCACAATTTATTTTGGGATGTTTATGAAATACTTAAAGTAAATGAAAAAATATCTTGTGAAATTATAAAAGAAAATTGTATACATATACTAATATTTGAAAATGACAGTAATAATTTAGTATTTGGTACAACAATACTAATACCAAATAAAACAATAAAAGATTATGAATATAATTAATTTAACAATAAACAAATAATTTATATTATATACCAGAATATGTTTTTGTATGTAAGTTGGCGTATAGAACCAAATTCAGAAAATATTTTTATTCCTATAAGAATATCACCAGAAAAAGAACCAAATGTTAAATATGTTATTTCAAAAAGACAATATCTAATTATCAACGAAGAATTTTTACCCAACCATGATGTAAACAAAATATTTTATACTAGAGTAACAGTAGGTAAATATCCAATGGCAAAAATGATTAAAGGTGATTTAGAAATTTTAGGAAACATAGTTCGTATTGTAAATTCAAATAGTGGTAATATTCAAATATATGTTAGATTATGTAAATCATCAGCAACTAGAACCAAAATAATAAAAAATCAGTTAGAAAATTATTTATTAGTTTATCAATCAGATTTCAATAATGTTCAAGATAATTATATGAATTATTCAATTATGATTGATGATTTAATAAAAAACATAAATAAAAATAAAAAATATGAAGGTATAACGAATATAAATAATTTTCCTTTTCAAATAATTAACACATCATATCAAGTGATAATTTAGACTAATTAAAAATATATAAATTTTTTATTATTATGAATATATATAATTAATAAAATGTATATATACATATCATTTAAGATTAATTTTAATTTAGAAAACAAAATTGAAATTATTAATTTAACTAAAAATCCAGTTCCAAATGTTAAATATAAAATAAATGGTTATTATTATCTAGGTGTATTTAAATCAAATGAAAACCTAGATCCAAATCAAATTCATAATATTAGAACTGTGATAGGAAATGTTAAAAATCAAAATGATTTTACATTATATTTTTTGGTATCTGACACAGTTAAAAATGATACATCTGAAGTAATTATTAATGTATTTTCTACTCCAGTAAATAGAACAAGATCAATAAATGATGATATGAGATATGTTGATGTTGGTAATGAAATATCAGATAAATGGAATAATAAAAAATTATTACAACTAAAGCGTGATAAAGTAATATCACATCAATATATGTTTGGTAGTCAAATTACTTTAAGATTATTTGATTTGGAAGTAAATTTATAATTTTTCAAAAGAATCAACTTGTATAATTTCATCAACTAGTTTTTGAGTATTTTTGATAAATTCAATATCGTTTTCTGATAAAGCAATTGAATTATTTTTTGTGCTTTTTAATAATCTATCAGACTCAATAACCATTTTCATGGCTGAATTTAATCTATTAATTTGATCATTTGGATTTGAACTGATAAATACATCTGATGTAAGTAGTTTTCTAACTTCGGTATCAAGAGTTATAAGGTCAGAAACTTTTTTAGTTAGATTATTGTTAGGCAACTCATATGTTTGTCCAAGAGGGAAAGTATTTAACTTTATAATTGCACCTAATGGTTTGATAGGAAAGTTATTTGAAATTGAAATAAATGATTTTTGAATTGAATAACAAATTTGTTGAAGAGAATAATCAACTAAAATATCAATATCTTTGACTGATTTGTTTAAATTATAAAACCATAAAGTAGAATATCCAAGATAAAGATTTGATAAAATATCAGCATATTGACCTGATATCATTTCATCAGATTTAATTTTAGGACCAAGAGTTAATGCAATATCTGCACTTAGGGCAAAATTTTTAGCCAATTTATCCAAATGTGATGAATAATATTCTGACAAGGTAGATTTATTTTTAGTTACTAATTGTAAATTTGAAGTAATAGAACCAATAGAGTTATTAACACCATGTTTTATAATATTAACAACTTCTTCATTAAATTGTTCTTGATTATTACCTTCAATACTTTTAACTAAAGATAAAAGATTAGGATGTGATCTCATCAGTCCTTGTCCGAAAATAATTAAATTTCTTGTTAAAATATTTGCTCCTTCAACTGTAATACCAATTGGAACATTCATATATGTGTTTGCGACAAAATTATTTGGTCCTCTACAAATTCCAGCTCCACCCATTATATCCATAGAATCATTTACTATTTGTCTTGCTCTAGAAGTGCATTCATATTTCATAATTGCTGAAATTACTGCAGGTTTTTCATGATTTTGTAACATACAATTTGTTAAATTTTGTGCTGACATACAAACAAAAGTATTATATGCAATTCTAGCTAAAGGTTCTTGCACCCCTCCCATATCTCCAATAGATGTTTTAAATTGTTTTCTAATTCTAGCATATGCACCAACACCTGAAACCATTAATTTAGAAGCTCCAATTGAAGCAGCAGGTAAAGAAACAGCTCTACCTTCTGCTAAACAATCCATTAACATCATCCAGCCTTTACCAATATAATCTTTTCCTCCAATAACTTGATCTAATTGAATGGAGATATTTTTTCCTTGTATAGTTCCATTCATAAATGATGCCATTAATGGATCATGTCTCTTACCAATTTCAAGTCCAGGATGATTTCTTTCAAGAAGAACTAATGTAATTCCGGATTTACCATCTAAATAATTGTTAGGATCTTTTACATTTAATGCAATACCAATTAAATCAGCAACTGGTGCCAATGTTATATATCTTTTATCAAAAGTTGCATTTATTATGAGTTTTCCATTAGGATCTTTAATAATTTCTCCAGTAGAACCAATCATAGATGCAGCATCACTACCAGAATGAGGGGCAGTTAATCCAAAACAAGGAATTAATTGACCATTTGCTAATTTAGGTAGATAATTATTTTTTTGTTCATCAGTTCCATATTTAAAAATTAATTCAGCAGGTCCTAAAGAATTTGGAACACAAACAGTTACAGATGCAGATCCTGATCTAGTTGCTAATTTTTCAATTACTTTAGAATGTAAAACTGGTCCAAAACCATTACCACCATATTCTTTTGGTATCATCAAACCAAAAAATCCATCTGATTTACATTTATCCCAAAACTCTTTATCAAAATCTCTTGTCTTGCTAACTTTATAATCATCAACCTTTTCAAGTAATTCGTTAACATTTTTATTTAAGAAATTTTTTTCTTCTTCAGTTAATTTAGGTTGATAATCACTAATTATTTTTTTTAAATATGGAGATCCTGTAAATAAGTCTCTATCAAAACCAACTGTTCCAGCATTTAATGCAATTCTTTCAGTCTCAGATATTTTCGGAACAACTTTTTTTGCAAAATTAAATAGATAATTTGGTGTTAAAACAGTTAAATTTTTACTAATATTAGATACATTTAATAAAAATCTTTTTTGCATTTGAAAATATTAATTACTAATGTAAATAATATTTTAATTAAGTTTATTTTTTATAATTTTTAATTAAAGTTTTCTAGGATTATATTTAAGACCTTTACGAGAATTACGCTTTCTATTTTGTTCATTCCATTCTTCTTTCATTAAGTTTTTGAAACTAATAAAATCCATATCTGAATCAGGTTCATAATGTTGGATTTTTCCATCAGAATCAACATAATCAAAATAATCATAATGAACTGAATTTGATTCTCCATATAAATAACAATTTAAACTAACACAAGAAGTATCAGGAGAAATATTTTTTAATTGATGAGTTTGGTTTAATCCAGGACTAAGCCAAGTAAAGGAATTTGTTGGGAAATCACAAGATCCAAATGGTTTCAATCTATCTGTTTCATGTGAATTAACAATATCTCCGCTTAAAAATGGATATAAATCAACATGAATCGACCCATACAAAATTCTAATGATTGCTTCGGCACCAGCATGTGAATGTACAGGGGAGTAATGACCAGGTGGCCAAATTTCCATCACATAAGGTACACCAGGAGATTCTCCATTATTTTGTCCTAGAGTAATTCTCAGATATGTTTCATCAAGGTTAGGTTTATCCTTGTTAAATTCTGTGGATTTTTCTTTAAGTTTTTCATGACACCATAGTCCAGGTGTTCTTATACTTTGTTCAATTGCTTTAGAAAAACAAGGAAAATCATCATCGTCTAATTTTATTTTAGGCCCAGACACTGCATAATAAAGTTTTTGTGATGTAAGTGGTAAATTAGATGCAGGCATTACATCCTCATTAGCTAACATATTCATTGTTACATCTGCAGAATCAACTACTACCATGGGAACTTTTTGAGTAATAGGATCTTTAATCAGTTTGATTGAATGTGTATTTCCAGCATCTAATTTACAAATACTTTCAAGGAATGCTTTATTTTCTTCTCTAAGTTTTTTACCTTCTTCTGTATTTTCAAATTCAAATTTATAAGAATATATTACAGTTTCAATACGTGCCTCTCCAACACCAGCATAAAACATTTGATTTTGAGCATCTAAACTAAACCAGTAATTTGCTCCTGAAAAGTTAACAAGACCTGATTTATTTTTTGGATCTGAATATTCTTTTTGGTCTGATGAAATTCTTCTTACTTGAACACTTTTTTCTGTAAAACTAATGATTAATCCATCTGTTTTTTCATAATTGAACATTGAAAACTTCGCTTTTAAATTATTTGACTCAGGAACTGATGGATTAATTATATCATCAGGTTGATCAGATTGTTCAGATTGTTCTGATTCTTCAGATTGTTCAGATTGTTCAGATTGTTCAGTTTTGTAATCAAAAACATAAATACCTTGACCGTTAATTTCCAAATTAACTTGTTTAATTCCTCCAAGTTTAACTACTTTCATTTTTATAATAAAAAAATATTGATTTAGTTTTATATCTGTTTTTATTAAACTATAAATTTTTATCTGAATTAAGTTATTATATGTGATCTTTATGCATTGATCAGGCCTTCTTCATATAGTTCGTATAAGTTAATTGAATTTCTACTAATAGTCCAATTTACTCCTTCATACATTATATCTATTTCTTGATTTGTAGAATTAGATGGATGTAGAGGATGGCATTTATTAAATGTAATTGTGATCATAAAATCACTATGGGATTCAATTTCTCTTGAAGAAAGACCTTTTGCTTCCTAACATCCATCATTACACCAAAAAATTTTTACAGTATGATCACAAATTTTAGCGTTTGTTTTGGTATTTGATTCGAATTCACTCATTGTTAAAATATAGTTAATTAATTAAATATATTTAATGCATTAAAAATCAATTTTTATCAGTCATAAAATAATTTTAATATAATATTTTTATATAAAATGGAAAAAAATAGTAAAACGTATACAATAGATACTACTACATATAGATCTAATTCACAAAAATCAATTATTTCAGTTTCATCTACACCTAAAGTAAAAAAAGGAGGTGGATGTAAATCATGTGCAGAGAAGAAAGCTATTATAAAGGGCATTGTCAATTTGGTTAATGAATCAAATTCTTCAACTTCTGAATCATCATCAAAAGTTTCAAGTTTATTTTCTTCCAAGTCAAAATTAGTTTCTAGTCCAAGTGAACCTTTTAAAAGTTCAAAAGTAAAAGAAAAAGTTACAAGAAAAAGTATAAAAACTAAACAAATAATTATTTTATTAGAATTATTTTTAAATAACACAATAGGTTTTTTAATATTTATGACATTTTTAGTATCTATGTGTTTAAATTTGATAGAAAAATGTTCTAAAATTTGATTTTTTTTATTTTTTATTATTGTTATAAAACAATTATATGAAGAATATATATAATGAGTTATTATCAGAAATATTTAAAATATAAAAAAAAATATTTAGAATTAAAAAAACAAAAAGGAGGAGGTAGATTAGTTCAAATATACTCTCAAATACCAGAAATATCTTTTGAACCTATTGACTTGGAATTGGATGATGATTTGTATGTATTGAAACAACAAATTCTTCAACAACTTGGTTCTTCAGAAATAACATACGATGATTTAGAAATTCTAGAATCTAGAGGTGGAAAATGTACAGGAAGAGTAATACAACATATTTATCCTGAAACAAATGAACTATGTGTAAGAATTAAAAAACATTTTGATGCAAAAAAATTAGTTCCAACAAGAATAACTTCAGGATTAAGAGCAACTACTGAAACTTATATATTAAATCAAACTGGTAATTTTAATTTTTCGAATTGTAGATTTGAAGGAGTTATAGAAGAGGGAAGAATTAACAAAGCAAATATTGTATTTTTAGTTAAAGCCCATGGTAAGTATACAACTCGTGAAGGTGCTATTATTGAAGGTTCGTTTATAAATGATAAAATAGAAGGGCAAACAAAAATGACTACCAGAAGTGGTAATATAATTGAAGGAATGTTTGTAAAAAATGAATTAAATGGACCAGGTAAAATTATTAGGACCAATGGAACTATTTTAGAAGGAGAATTTATACTAAATGAATTGGTGGAAGGATCAATACTTAAACCAAATGGTGATAGACTTGAAGGAACATTTTTAAGAGAAAAACTTAAAGGAAGAAATTGTAGAGTAATTGAAGCAAATGGAACAGTTAAAACTGGAGAATTTATAAATAACAAATTGGTTTCAGGAAAAATAATTTATCCAAATGGTAGTGAAGATTCAGGAGAATTTTTAAACGAATTACTTGTAGGAATTGGAACAAAAACTGTCAGAACAAATCCTCAAGATACCCCAACAATATTATATGGTGAATTTACTGATGGGGAATTAAATGGACTAGGAAAAATTACATATCCTGATGGAAGAATAGAAGAGGGTGAATTTTCCAATGGTAGATTTATTCGTGAAAGATATAAAACAGAATTTGATTTATCAATAAAAAATGATCACACAAATGCTAATAAAAATATAATAAATGATTTTGATAAAGACTATTCTTTATATAAAATAATCTAATTTTTTTACAAAAAATTTGATAATTTAATTTATTATTTTATCAATTAAATAAAAAGACGTAAATCAATGGAAGATAAAATAAATTTTATAAAAGGCAAATTAAATACTAAAATAAATCAAATAATTAAGACAGATTCTTATAATGAATTTTTTATTCAAATAAAAAATTATTCGATTGAAGAAAGATTTATTTTGATGACTAAAGTAGCAATCAAAGGACATGAATTAGGATATGATGAAAACACAATTTCAAATTGTAAATTACATTTGAAAAATAAAGCATTTTCTGGAATAACTGGTTCTATTACTGAAAAAAATATAAATTATATTTACGACTTGATAAAATCATGTGATAATTAAAAGATTATTTAATCGTATACACATATTGTGATTAAAATTTTTATACAAAAAACAAGTAAATTATTGAGAATAGTCTCCTAGGTTAGCACAACTCTCACGATACGAGGGAGGAAGAGCGATTTGCACATGTGAACTCTCAAGTGTAGGTGTAGAGCCAAAGTCGGTAGGCATTTTACATAGAATCTTCATAGAATCAACAAGTTGGGTAGGGATTTCAGCCAAAGCCTCTTCACTAAACTTAAAAAGATTGTCCATATAATCATTAAACTTTACAAACTGGACATTATCTCTCAAAGCCCTCTTGCCTGAACTTGTCTGTAATATTGTGCCATCAGCATCCAGATACTTCATGTTAACAAACTTACCGTGACCAATACCAACAATCAGGAAAACCATAGGTAAATCTGATGCATCAACAATAGCATCAATTGTATCCCTCATGTCATTAATTTCACCATCAGTTAGGATTGTAATGATATCAAACTGGATAGTTCCCCGAGCCAACTCTTCTCTCTTAAGCCGAGTGACCTTTCGGATAATTGGTGCAAAGTGTGTAGGTCCAGACAACTCGATATTAGTCAATGCATGCTTATATGCCTCCATAACACCTTGCATTCCATACACAGAGGGATTAGAATCATCACCATTAATAGCAAAGTCCCAAGAGTTAATCTTTCCACCAGTTGAGGTAGGAATTAGTGCACCATAACCCCACAGAGGAATCATACCATCCGAGTCATATCCATGAACCACATTGTACAACAACTTGATAGCTTTCATGTATTCACTTATAGTCTCAAACCCTGAGGTGTAGAAAGGAGACAAAGGGCTTACAGGTGCCATGTGATGAAGTGTCCCAGCGATCTTTGGGTCACCATTACTACCTGTGAAATCAACCACAATCTGAAATCCAATTTGAAGTCCATGATTAATGTAATCCATGAAAGTAGGACGATGTTTAACTTGTTTCTCATCAAAGATAAGTTGTCCCACATTACCCTTACGGTTCCTACGTTGAACCTCTTGATTGTATAGATCAAGTCTTTCTGATCTCAAAAGATTGTCAAGTGTGGTATCAACTTGACCAATAAGAACAGAATTAGGGTTATCATATCTGAATACTTGGATTCTAAAAGGAACATCAGGATTACCCAACTTGGACACTTCGATCTCAATCACAGGAAAAAATCCATTACCAGTAGTTACCACATAGGTTGTACGGTAGACATTGATATAGTCTTGTCCAGACTTAATTGATATAACCATGTAAACTGAGGCACCACTCATGCAACACCCAAACAGACAGAAGTTCCTAAAGTTTAGGTTAGTAAAACGAGGTTGAAAAAGAAGAATGTCATTATTAATAGGCTTAGGCATTACATGAACAGTAATCTTGCCTTTACTTACACTCTGCAAGTTCATTGTATGATTACCCATACCTACAATCTCACTGATGTCACACTCTGCAAAACCCAAAAAGTCCTGCTTTGACATATCAATCTTAGTAGAATCATTAGACTTGAAACTATCATCACAGTCATACAATGAGAACTTGACTTGACAATCCTTTTCAAATCTATACTTTACATATATATTCTTAACAAACTGACCAGTTGTCTTATTTGCAATAATCTCAGTTCTTCCCTGCTCTTCCCATTGTCCAGTCTCTTCGTTCTTGGTAGAGACCACACAAATAGGGTCAGAAGTATCCCCAGTAACAACAGAAAGAGGAGTCCAGTCCTTATTAACTAAATCTTCAAAACTAATTGAGAGTTCTAGACAGTCGTAACCCAGATTATGAATCCGAGCAACTGCATTGGCAACTTCTCTATCTATAGAATTCCTATGGGTTACCATAGTAACACCACCCGTGTTACCTGAATCGTTTTCTTTACTTAAGATCGCCATTGAATTATATTTAAATCTTCAAAATAAAGGCAATTCAAAAGAGCATTATTTCAATTTTTATAAAAAATTAATCTAGACCAAATAACTTTGGTAAATCCATCAAGTACAATCTGTCATCTGGATCATCAGAATCATATTCATCACCAGAATATTCATATTCATTTGTCATACCCCACCCCATTTTTTTTTTATAAAATGGCTTGGTAGAATTATTTGATTTATTATCGAATTTATCTTTTTTATCATTAGGTTTGATAATTTCTTTATCTTTAGTATCAATATTATTAATTTGACTTTGTATTTGTTGTATTTTTTTATCAATTTCCAAAAGATAATTTTTTATTTCTTTTTTCTTATTCTCAAGATCTAATAATATTGTTTCAAGTTCTTTTTTTATGTATTGATATTCCATCTCTTAAAATTTAATATAAAATAGTTAATTATTATTATAAAATTCAATTTTTTATAATATTACTTTCTAAAAATACGTTCACTATTTGATAATCCACTAAATGTAGGTGGTTTCCAGTCTGTTTTATAATCTGATTCTTTTACATCCATACCTAATAATTTTGCTAAATTCGGATCTAAATTTGCTAATATTAAATCACCATCTTCTAATTCTTCATTTTCTGTTTCTTCATCTTCCGATTCGTCATCATAAGAATCTTCATCTTCAGAATATTTATGTTCATTTTTATTTTTAGAATTATTTGTTTCTATTTTATTATTTATCAGATCCAATTGATTTTTTATAGTGTTTATTTTAGTATCAATATGATATATAAAATCTTTAATATCTTTTTTTTTACTTTCTAAATCCGACAATAAACTTTCTAATTTATTTTTAATTTCACTAACTTTCATTTTTATTAGTTATATATATTATTTTTGATTATACATTATAATAAATAAAAAAGTTACTTAGATTCTGTAAATAAGTCTGAAATAACCTTAGCTTTTGGAAACATTCCTGAATCCTGCATAAAATAAACCTTGTTATTTGTGGTAGCAAGTTTTTCAAGATGATCAAGTCTTTTCATCTCAAGCAAATATTCACTTGCTTTTTCAGTATCACCATTAAATTGTTTGGCTAAACTTTCAATTTGTTCAGCCAGACCTGATGAAGTTGCTGAAAGTTCATATTTCATTGCATCAGATTTATTTTTAGCTGCAATAAGTAAACCTTCTGAATTTAAAATTGCAATTTGTTTAGCACCTTCTGCAGACCTAATATCTGCTTGTGCTTGTAAATCATTTTCTCTTCTGGCTCTTTCAGCTTGCATTTGTCTTTCTAGTTGTCTGGCTACCTCGTTATTTTGTGGACCAAAGTTCTGAATTTCAAGTCTGGTTGTATCAATTCCCCAATCCAGAGTTGTTTTACCTAATACTTTTAACATTTCAGTGTTAATATTGTTTCGATCAGCTATAATCTCATCATAAGTAAATCTACCAACAATACTTCTAAAAGAGCTTTCGCCTACACTTTTAACTGCACCAATTGGATGCCCAATTGTAAAACAAACTTTTTCTGCATCAGTTACTTTATAAAATACTGTTCCTGATACTACAACAGGTACATTATCTTTTGTGTATGCAGCCTGATTATCTAAATTAACAAATTGTTCTTTAAGTGAAACCCGATATAAATTATGAAATATGGGAAGATTAATTCTTAGTCCAGGGTTTAGTCTTACTCTGTTTTTACCTAGGAATTCCCTATATGCTACTTCAGCTTGATTAATTACTGTGATAAAATTACGTTTTTGTTGAAGTCTAAACATCTTTTCTTTATTACATTTATATGATTATTCTTTAAATAATTTTTTCAATTTTATTAAACAAATTTATATTGTAAAGACTTATAATTTTTATTCATTTGCCATTTTGTTTCTTAAATTAAGTTCTTTAATTACAGGATTATTGGTGATCAGATTATTAATTGCCTTAATTCCATCATCTCCTATATTATTAGCACGTAGTGAAAGATTTTGAATACTTTTGTTTGTTTTAAGTTCATTAGCCAGCATAATTGCACCAGAGTCTTCTAGTTCATTACAAATGAGAATAAGTGTGTTAAGGGTAGGAATCTGGTTAATCATCCTGATAGTTTCTTGAGTCAGATTAACATATGAAATTGTAATTTGATTTAGATTTGGATAGATAGTAACAATGTTCTTTAAAAAAGAATTTAGATTTTTAGTATTAGTAAATTTTTCTTCTTGAGTCTCGTAGATATCTTGGTATCCAAACTTAATATCAAAAATTCCCAAAGTCGTAATTTGAGGATTGGGATCTGGTATCTTGGTTTTTCCACTAGCAAAATCTTCTAGTTCGTATAATAGGTATTCAACAATGTTATTTTGTTGTGACATTTTATTAATATACTTTAAATTAATTAATTGTTTATTAATTTAATGTTATTAGAGTAGTATTTTCAATTTTTATAGCTGAAACACATATATATCTCTACAATACATATAAATAATAAAAAAATTGAAAATTTTGACAGATTCAATGGCCCCATCAGATTCACATTAGATTAGCGCCCTAACGGGTTGCCAATTTCATCTCCACACACCACATTACCTTTTTAGGTAATACATTCATCCCTCCTTCACCCCAAACACACTCCTAGAAAATGGCGAACATCAGTGACATCCGTGACAGCAGCGAGATCCGTGTGGAGAGGTCAGAAGTGGCAATCACCGAGAACGACCTAGAGGGCATCTTCACGTGGGAGGAGAGACGCATCCACGTGGTCCACAACTACTCCTACACCAAGACGGTCACCTACGACATCGACTGTGGCGACCATGCTGGAACGGAGGACGTGGATTATGAGTACGACGTGGACTTTACGCCCAAGGAGCTGATGGAGTACTACGTCAAGCAAATCAACGGGCTCAACTTTAAGCGCCACAACAACCACGATCAGATCATGGTGGCAGGTAAGTTCTACAAGAACCTGTGGGACACCAAGATCGAACAGATCATCCAGCACAAGATGAAGGAGTTGCGGACTTACAAGGTCAAGCTCTGGGAGCAGGAGCAGGCTCGCAAGGCCAAGTTCCAGCGCGAAGTATCCATGCAGGAGCTATACCGCACTGACCTGAAGGACATCGCCAACAACCTTGAGCAGATCATTCGCACCATCCTGAACCGCGAGCTGGAGGAGGACTACCTGGCCTTCAAGGTCCAACACACGGAGGGCACGATGATGCTAGACACGATGATCAAAGAAGCATCGGCCAAGACGACAGTGGCTCGGGCTCTCTTCAAGCACCGCGATGAACTTATTGCGCACATCAGATCGACCTACAAGGCCTACGGCAACAGTCGTGTTGCTCTGGAGGAAGTCAGGGCAAGTCTGGAGTTCAACAGGCGCTGGGAGCGGGAAATCGACACCCTCGTGTGGGAGTTTAGATCGCTGGAACGCGAGGCTTCAGAGCTCAAGAAGTCCCACATGACCTTCGTGGATCCTACTCTCTGCATGGGCAAGGTGAGCACCTACAACAAGCAGCACGCACAGATTATGGCTGCGATCAAGGGGCACATCACCGAGGAGGTTCACAAGAACTGGACCACCTTCGCCCAGACCCTCGCTCAGACCAACAGCTGGTCCAAGTATGGATGGGGTCCCTACGACAACACCGTCATCGTGAACCTCCGCGAGCGCTCGATCTGGTGCAAGCCCATGCTGGACCTCACTGAGTACGTGAAGACCGTGAAGGCCAAGGTTACCGCAAAGGCCTACAGGATCTCGGCGGAGGGTCGCTTCAGGCGGTGGGTGATGTGGCAGAACCTGACCCAGCCCCAGACCCAGTAGCGGGGCACCAAGAGGGTGAGTACAGCGCAAAAGACTAGATAGTGCAGTATCTGGGCACAGCAATAGCTGGGCAGCCCGATAACTAGACACCGAGTCCAAACCATGCTCCAACCTCAATCATTTTTGTATATAGTAATAACTGCCACACATATTTATTTTATAAAAAATATATTTATAAAAAAAGTTCTTTGTTTTGAAAAAATTTATCTAGATTATCATAAAAAATAACTCCTTTTGATTTTAAGTCTTTAATTGCATTTTCAGTTGTGTCTTTTGATACACCTCGTACACATGATAAAATTATATGAACTTTATATTCAAGTCTAATTGCATCCAGTGCTGTATGATATACACAATAGTCTGTAGCCAAACCTACTAAAATAATATTGTTAATACCATTTGCTTTTAACCAGTTATCCAGCTCAGTATTTTCATATTTGGAATTAAATTCATCTCCAAAGGCACTATAACTTTCTATATTTTCCATAGTTCCCTTACGAAAAATTTTATCACTTTTTTGAAGTATTAGATCTTGATGAAATTTACTCCCCCATGTATCTTTAACACAATGAACTGGCCACATGCGTTGTTCTACGCTAATTATATAGTTGTCTTTCATTGTTAAATTTAAGTGTACTTTTGAAAATAAATCATTTTTGTGAGTAGTTGCAAAAGACATATGATTAGCTGGATGGTAATCTTGTGAAATAAATATATCACAGATATTATTGCAATAAAAACGTAATTTGTTTATAGGACCAATTATTTCTTCAGCATTAGGAACTGCTAATGAACCATTTATGAAAAAATCATTTTGTGGATCAATAAGTCCTAAAACATATTTGTTTGATAAAATATTTTTATTGGGTTTAATTTTTGAACTAAGGACTCCCATTATATATAAGGCTATTATACTTTAATTCAATTATTAACTAAGAATTATTTCAATTTTTATATAATAAATTTTTATTGTCATATTATATACATATATGAGTTTTGACGATAATGATAAAAAGTAAAACTAAAAAGTAAAAGCAAAAAAAGTAAAAGAAGTAAAACAAAAAAATAGTAAATAAATTTTTATCCTTAGAAAAACATTATCTTATCAATTTGGTTTTGAATATAATCCGTACAGATAATCACTATAAATTTTTTTCATATTTTCATTTGAATAAATAACACTTTTAATTGTGCGACTATCATTACTTAAAATAAATTTATTATATTTGTATTTAATTAGGTATTTTAAAGTTTCTACATCATCTTTATTATCGATCAATTCGGTAGTAATTTTTTTTATTTGATCAATTGATGCAGAACTAGATACACGCACAAATTGTGAAATTGGTTTACTTATAATTGAGCGAACAAATTTACTTGTGTGTAACATTTTATTATATATTAAATATCTATTATATAAAACTTTATTCAATTTTTTATCTAGGGAGTGTCTCAAGCACTTGTAAAAAGTTATATCTTAAAACACTAGATTGGTAATTTGTTTCTGTATTTGTTTGGTCAAATTCATCTTTACAAGATTCAACATTATTATAAATAGTATTAAAAATTTTTCTTTTTTCTTTATTTTTTTTCAATGCATCTCTTATTCCAGGATATATATCTCCATACATAATAATCGATTCAATGTTTGTATTATAAACAAGTGCATCTGTTAATGCTTGTTTTCCATCATCTTCAATTTGATTGGAAACCAAATAAAGTCTTTTAAGTGTTGAATTATTTTTAAGAGCATTCGCCAACTTAATTAAACCGTTTGAAGTAATTAAATTAGAAACTAGATCAAGATTTTGAATAGAAGAATTAGAACCCAAAGAGCTAAGTGATTCATCAGTAATAAGTTCTGATAACAAGGTAAGAGTATTTAGTGGTGCCTTTGACAGTGCAATCACACCTTCATCGTTAATATCATTACAAGTATAAAAGAGATTTGTTAAAATATTTCGTTGAATAAGTGTATTTGCTAAGTAAATAGTGCTTTCAACAAATGGATTTATCAATATGATATCATCCTCATCAATCTCCATACACGCACTCAAATCTAAATTTGTGATTGATGTATTATGTCTAAGTACATTAGACAACACGATTATTCCATCCGCTCCAATTGGATTATTTGATAGATTTAATGAAATCAATGTTTGATTTTCAGCAATAGCATTTGATAAAGTTTCTATATGTTCAAGTTTTAGCTTATTTTGCGATAAATCCAAATGTGAAATTGTAGAATTATTTCTTATAATATCACAAATTGATTCAATTGTAATAATTGGAGAATGTCCAATTACAATTCTAGCAAAATTTAGATATGTGATTGTGGTGTTTATTTTAAGATTATCTACAATTTCAACCCAACTATCTTGTAAAATACTATGTGGAGTAAAACTCAAATCTAAAACAGTTGTATTTTCTGTATGAAAGTTCATTTTGCAAGTAAATTATTTATTACTAAAAAGTACATGATATGTTAAATATTTTTTTTCAATTTTTAATTACGTTATTATTATATATATTTTAATATATATAACCTTTTTCTACTATATAAATTATTTATTATAATTTTCAAATGTTAAAAACACTTTTGAACCTAATTATTTTTTCTTCAAATTCTGGATTATTTTCACAATATTCTACAATATCGATTTTACAAGGACTCTTTCCAAAAAAGTCACCAAATGTCATATATATTACGAATTTTTCATAATCAGTCGCAGTACTATCAAATGAAGAACAGATCCAAAGAATGTGATCTAATTCGATTTCAAGAATGTTAGCAAGTATTTCTAGTCTGGGCTCATCATAAAACAGTATTTGTGTACGTCTAGGGGAATTTTCCATATAAATTTTGATATTAAATTTCTTAGATGAATTTGTCTTATTTAACTTATTTTCATTCATCCACTCACTGAAAAGTAATTCAATTACTGGGATATCATTACGAATTTCTTTTTTATTTATATAATTTAGATGAAAAGGATCTGCTATTGAAGAATTTAAAGTTGCAATTGGTTTAAAATCACAAATATTTCTAATAAACTCTGCATTATCATCATTTATCAAATAATCAACCATATCTTTTGTAACAAAATTTTTATAGGTTACAAGATGAAAAATTAAGTTGTTGTTATCAATTTCTTTTTGAAAACCTTCAGGACTGTATACAACTCGTCTACCACCAAAAATAACATCTTTTACAAGTTCTCCTCTTGCATATAAATTATCTCTTATTGTGTTAAAAATATCAAGTCCGTTATCACACGGAATTAACATGCTTTCAGAACCAATTTTTACTTCTACTTGATTCATTTTTTATAGATATTTAGTATATTTAATAATTATTTAATATATATAATTTTAGTTGATGTTATTTCAATTTTTTGTATATACATTATTATTGAAATTATTAATTATATAAATTAGAAACTTGATGCTTGTTTAACATATTCTCGAAGTTTACCTTTAATTTCATCAATCCTAGTCTTATACTTAGACTTGGAAGTAAATTCTTCAAATTCCTGAATAGTTAGTTCACTTCGAGTAAAAGGATTTTCTTTCTTTTCCCATAGATAAGCTCCGAAAACATTTTTATCACATATTCCAATATTGTCAGGATCATCCATACTCATAGGGAATACACTTGGAATAACCAGAACTGTTGAAGTTAGAGGATCTACAATATCTGAATCGAATACATTATCATTAATATGTTTGTAAACCTTGAACCACTTATCTAGTTTTTGAGAATGATCTTCATCCAATAGCGTTTGAAGTTTAAATAACTTTGCTTGGTCAATCATCGAACTAATATAATAAATTCCAAACTTAGTTGACATATGAGTCATGAAAATAGAATTAATAGATCTTAGAATCTGAGGATTAGTAAAAGTTTCATCAAATAGTCTTAGCAGAACATTTGGAATCTGGTAAATAAGATAACTGTCAAAAATCTCTGGAGACAACTTGATTAGATAATCAATATTTTCAAGCACAATATAACACATTGATTCATAAATGTTCTGTTCAAGCTTGATTTGTGACTTGTCAAGTTTTGAAATCAATTCCAGTTCCACACTAAGAAGTATGATTAACTTTTGAAGTTCAATTGTATAAATATTAATCCTGGATTTAGAACGTGAAATGAGAGATTGGAGCATATAAATGTAAGAAATAGTCTCTGGATCCTTCTTTGATTTCCAATACAACGTGATAATATCATCAATAATTGTAACAGGATCAGGATTAAAACTATGTAAAACCAAAAGAACATCTTGAGCCAAACCCTGTTTTTCCATTAACTTCATAATTTTCTTAAGATACCCACATCTCAGTTCAGATGGTAACCAACTCTTTTGTTTAATTGCAAATTCAAGAAATTCAATGTCTTCTTCCATAAAAAATAGAGAAGAATTAAAAATATTAAAAATACTAATAGGAAGTGTGCTTAAATATTCAACATAATCCGACCTAATCAAAAAATAAGAATGAATAGGTTTGGATTTGATATGAATTTCCTTAAATTCACTTTTTGTTCTATCGATTGTTTCATTAATTTGGCTAATCTGCTGTTCAACCAAAGTCTTTAGATAATTAAACTGATTTACCGAGCAAGTAAGTCTTTTTTGCTCAAGTTCATGATTCAAATACCTAATTTTATTCTTTAGAGACTTAATTTGAATCAAATAGCATTCATTTAGAAAATCAATCAACTTACAATTTATAGTAAGAATCTTGGACATAATTCGGTTATTAGGAGTAGAAGGTGAAAATGGAGTAGACTCATTATTTTCAATTAACATTTTGTCATTAGAATACCATTGATTATCCAAATCAATCATAATTGTGGCATCAGGTTTTACCTGAAAATATTTATTAAGGATTTTATTAAAGTTTCCAAATATCTGTTTAAATTCCCTGATTAGCATCAGCTTGATTTTGATTTCTTCGTTGATGTCAATTTCTTCATCAAAATTACTATTAAAGTTAATAATCAAATGATTAATATAATTGATTATATTTGTAAAAAATTCTTTAGTCTTAACCAGACTTTCAATTTGTTCTAATTCTATATCTTCAATAAATGCAGAAACTGACATTTTAAAATTTATTATAGTTATTAGTATAACAAACACGTGTTTTTTCAATTTTTTATAAAAATCTATTTCAAGTTAAACTCAACAAGAAAATTGTGATTAGTTTTTTTATATTCGATTTTAACATAAAGTTTTTTTTTATTATCATAATCAAAAGTTTTTTGATAATTTTCTTTATTGTTAATATCTATTTGATAAATTTGCTCTTGAATTTTCAAATTAAATCTAAAATCTTCATTTCTATAATGTAAACTTGTAAAATTTACTTTTTTGAGCCCTGTTTTATAATGTATTGTAACTAATTCATCATTTAGTAATTGATTTTCTACGTTTTTGTACTTATAGATATTCATTTGAATATTTTTTAGTTTTAAAGGTAAATTATCTAAAGGTTGGGTATAATAAGAATCAAATGTTATACTTTCTAAAAAATTTGGTAAACTAGTAATTTGCTGATTAAAATTACAACCTAATTTCAAAACTTTAAGATTTGGATTTAAATTATCAATTGGTTGATTAAAATTTTTCCCTAATATCAATATTCTAAGATTCATAGGAAGATTGTTTATCGGTTGATTAAAGTTTTCTCCTAATTCCAATTTTTGAAGAGTTGATGGTAAATCATCAATTAGAAGATTAAAATTTTCTCCAAGTTGCAATTCTTCTAAACCATTTGGTAAATTGTTAATTGGTTGATTAAATTTACTACCTAGTTCTAATTTTTTTATATTTATTGGTAAATTATCAATTGGAAGATTAAAATTATCTTTTGTATAATTATTATGTGCACCCAATTTTAGATATATTAGTGACTCTGGTAAATCATCAACTGATACATTTGAAATAATTTTTAGGATAGTTATACTTTGTGGAAGATTATCTACACATGTTGCTTTCGGAATTTCCAAATAAACTAATTTATCAGGTAGTTTATCTGCATTAAATACTGCATTTTTTGATAATTTTAAAAATTTTAAATTATCTGGATATTCTTTAATCGTACTTGTAAAATTATCATCAATCCATAAATAAGTTAGTGATTTTGGTAACTTGGTAATAGGGTAATCAACATTTCCTGTATCTAAATGAGTAATCTGATCTGGCAAATTATTAATTGGATTATTATATCTAACTAACCTTATTATTTTTATTTTTGGCGATAGTTGTGCAATAAATTTGTTATCTTTATCATCCATTACAAAATTAATTGAAATGGTATCCAAGTCATTTTCTTCAATTATTTGATTGATTAACTTCCCATCATAATAATATTTACCGTTTTTCTCTTCAAAATATACACCTAATAGTCTAAGTTCTTTTTCCAAATCTTTTTTTGGAAAAGATGAGTAGTCATCTTCTAGTTCTTTTAGTTTCCTTTTAGTAGACATTAGAAATTTCAGTATTATCAGTAATATTAATATCAAAATTTCAATTTTTATTATAATCCAATAATATAATGAATAATATTCAAAAAAGATTTTTATATTTTATATGTGAATGTGTTTTACTTAGATGTATTTTTGCACTAATTGCTAAAAATAATGTACAATATCTTCCTATTATGGGGACACTTGCTTTGATTCCTGCATTTGGATTATTTTATGTTTATGCTACTGGAAGTAGAACTACAGGACCGGAGGTTTTTGGTGAGAAAATATGGTGGAATGATTTAAGACCTGTTCATGCGTTTCTTTATTTGTTATTCGCAATAAATGCTTTTGAATCAAATCCAAATTCATGGATAATCCTTATATTCGATGTGTTAATAGGATTGATCGCATTTTTACAATACCATTATGAATCAGGAAATTTTTCTAAATTATTTTGATCTTTAGAAATATTATCAATCCATTTTTTTATTTTGAGATAATCCTTAGGATCATTTTTTTCACAAATAGTTATATTATTATTTATTGGATTGAATGTACCAAATAATGAAATTAAAAATCCAGAATGTTCATTTGAATTCATTTCTATGATATATTTTGATGGCCATATCGTAATATTTCTAATATGATTACGATTTATTAGCATGGTTGATTATTTTAGGAACGGTTGCATTTTTTTCACATAATTATACATATAAGTACTTTTTTATATTTTTTTTTCAAAAAATTGAATAATTTGTATATTTGTATTAAGAATAATAATAAAAATGAATATTTTAGAATCATTTGCTGATGATGTGTTAGAAATAGATATTTGTGATCAAAATATTATAGGAAGTCTTGATTTTAGTAGATTTAGTAAATTAGAAAAATTATACTGTCACTCTAATAAAATAACTTTGTTGGATAATTTACCAAATACCTTAAAAATATTAGATTGTTTTGATAATGAAATAATTTCATTAAATAATTTGCCAGAATCTTTAAATAAATTGTATTGTATGTCTAATAATATATCTTCACTGAATAATTTACCATGTTCGTTGAATATGTTAAATTGTAGTTATAATCAAATAACCTCTCTTGATAATTTACCTCATTCTATTGTAGAATTGAATTGTAGTTACAATTTAATAATTTCTCTTAGTAATTTACCCAATTCTTTAGAAATATTATATTGTGAAAACAATCAATTAACTTCTTTAGGTAACTTTCCAAGTTCTTTACAAATATTATCATGTCAAAAAAATGTAATAACTTCGCTAGATTATTTACCTAAATCTTTAATTAGATTATCATGTTCAAATAATCAAATAACAAGATTAGATAATTTACCTAATTCTTTAGAAAGATTATATTGTTTTGATAATTTTATTACATTTTTAGATAATCTTCCTGAACAATTACAAATTCTAGATTGTAGAAACAATAAAATTAAAAGTCTTGATTGTTTACCTAATTCTTTAATTAGAATATATCAATAAATTGATTACAATTTAATACATTGATCTGTAAATATATCATCCTAATAATAAAATATCAACAATTGATCAAATTTATAAACAAAAAAAAGAAGTAGTACAAAAAATAAATATATCCGGAAATAATAAAAAGCAATATAATTTATCTAAACAAAAATATTTAATAGAAATTTAAAAAAAAATCGTAAAGAATATTCTTTACGATTTGGATGATTGAATTTGAGTTAAATCAATGACATATTGTATTAATTTATCATCATTGTGTAAACATTCATTTGGTATTTCCACACCATAATATTTTTCACTATAATTCCAAAATCCTCTCATATACTTTGGTGGTTTTACACCATAAGTCTTGATAATGTTTAATGTTTCTTTGAATTCAAAATCAAAAGAATTGTATCTTTCGTCATCACATGGTTTTAATCCATATTCAGTTAAAACTGCATGATGCCACGCGTTTTCAACATATTGGAGTTGTTTTTTTGTCAACTTGATAAATGGCTTGAATTCTATACCATAATCACTTGGATTTATATTTAATATTGATTGATCTTTATTCATTAAAGTTTATATTTATATTTGTAATATTTATATGTTTAATCAATTTTTTATATAAAAAAGTCTTATAGACAAACTATCTAAAATATTAAATATTTACTCCAGAATAACATAAATAAAGATTGAATTATTATTTGTATATAGAAATTAGAATTACATTTTTAATATAAGTAAAAAATTACTTGAGGTAGATCAAAATTGCCTTTATAATTATTCAAATACTTAATATGGATATTTTATCTTTTTGCTCAGATAATTTACCTCATACGCTCTCTAACGAGCGCTAGAGGCTGCTTCGCTGTCCTAATTTTTGAAAGATTTAGATTGTAGTGAAAATCAAATTTCTTTGTTAAATAATTTGCCTAATTTTCTTAGAGAACTATATTGTTTTCGTAATCAGATTATTTTATTAGATAAATTGCCTAAGTTTCTTATAGAACTAAAATGTTCTTATAATCAGATTACTTCATTAGATAATTTACCTTGTTCTTTAGAAATATTATGTTGTAATATAAATCAGATTACTTCATTAGATAATTTGCCAAAATCTTTACAAAAATTATCTTGTTCTGATAATAAAATTACTAAACTTGATAATTTACCTGATAGTTTAATTAGATTAGAATGTTCTAGAAATCAAATAACTTCGCTAGTTAATTTACCTGATTCATTAGAAGTATTATATTGTGGAAATAATAAAATTTCTATGTTAAAATTACCAAAGTCTATTAAATCAACATATACACAAGATAATCTTTTATATTAAATTAACTTAGTTATATATTATATACAAAATATAAATGTCTACTGAAAAACCTGATTTATATAAAGCATATTTTTATAAAGTTAATTTTTGAATTGAATCATTTATAAAATTTGATTTTTAATTTGTATATATACTTAAATATATGGTTTTTAATGGATATATTAAATAATTTTGCTGATAATGTACAGGAGATAAATATTTATTATAAAAACATTGAAGGTATTCTTGATTTTAGCAGATTTACTTCATTAAAGAAATTAACATGCGGAGCTAATAAAATTACTGCGTTAAATAATTTACCTGATTCTTTACAAGAACTACATTGTGAAGGTAACAATATAACTTCATTAGATAATTTACCACATAATTTAGAAATTTTAAATTGTACTGAAAATAATATTATTTCCTTAGACAAAATAAACAATTCTCTTAAAGAATTATACTGTAGTTATAATCAAATAACTTCTCTGGATGATTTGCCTGATAGTTTAAAAAAATTACAATGTAGTTATAATCAAATAACTTCGCTAAACAATTTACCTAATTCTTTAGAAATATTATATTGTGAAAGTAATCCAATTACTTCATTAGACAATTTACCTCATTCTTTACAAATATTAGCTTGTGCACATACGCATATTACACATTTAGATAATTTAGATAATTCATTAATTGAATTATACTGTCATTATACACAAATCGGATCTTTAAATAATTTACCAAATTCTCTAAAAATTTTAACATGTGGACATTGTAAAATAACTCAACTGAATAATTTGCCATCTTCAATACAACTAATTGGTTGTGAAAGTTATGGTAAAATTTTTAAAGAAAATGTTAAAAAAAACTATCCAAATATTAAATTTATATAAATTTAATAATCTTGATTTCAACATTACAAATTTTTTAATTTTCAATTCCTCCAAACATTTCATTTATTGTATTCAATTGGCTTTCTTTGCTTTCAAATACAATGTAAAGTTCTAATTCTTCTTTAGTTCTATCTGCATCTTCTTTACTTAATTTTTGTGAAAAATGTTTAAAAAATGTATCTAGAGCTAAAGCTTTTCCATGAATATTATTATGTATGGCTAATTTATTTATAATAGATCTAAATACTGATTTTTTAGGTAATTTAATATAATAACCTAAATAATTATAATAACCATTTGATAAAATACTTCCAGAATTATATATTTTTTTTATTTCTGGATAATATTCCATAGCTTTGTCAAATAATAATTTTATTTCATGCGCTTTAAAATAATTTTGAATATTTTGATAATTACTTAATTCCATATTTATCAAGTAAACATAAACTTTGTATAATAATTGACTTTCAAAATCTGTCCTTTGTAAAAGTTGACCTTTAACATTATGAGAGATCATAATTTGACTATTTATTATATTGTTCATTTATAAATAATTCTAAAGTAAAGTTAGATATATTTAATATTTCAACTTTTATAAAAATTGAATAAAATTAAGAATATATTTTTTTAAGAAATAAATTAGATGGATATTTTAAGTACTTTTTCTGACGATGTTCTAGAAATAGACATTAGTAAAAAAGATATCGTTGGTACGCTTGATTTTGATAGATTTACTAAATTACTAAAATTAGATTGTTCTTGGAATAGCATAACTAATTTAGATAATTTACCAAATTCACTAAAAGTATTAGATTGTCGTGAAAATAAAATAAGTAATCTAGATAATTTACAGTACGATTTTTGTCTTTTAGGAAAAAAATGTCCTATGTGTGGGTCTTATACCACTTCTAAACAAAAGTGCATAAACCCCAAACCTAATTCATTACAAATATTAGATTGTTCTTGGAATAATATTACTTCTTTAGATAATTTACCTAATTCTTTGATTAACTTAAAATGTTCTTATAATTTTTTGATAACTAATTTAGATAATTTACCTAATAAACTAATTGAACTAAATTGTTCTCAAAATGAAATATCAAATTTAAATAATTTACCAAATACTTTAATTAATCTAATTTGTTCCCATAATAAAATTACTTCTTTAGATAATTTACCTAATTCTTTAATTAATCTAACATGTAGTCATAATCGAATTACTTCTTTAAATAATTTACCTAATAAATTAATTGAATTAAATTGTTCTGTTAACTTACTAACTAATTTGGATAATTTACCTAATAATTTAATTAAATTAAATTTTAGCAGTTGTAAAATTACTACACTTAATAATTTACCAAAAAATGTAAGTGAAATAATTTGTGATGAAAATATAGATATTGTTAGGTTAAAACAAAAATATCCTAATGTAAAAATATCTACAGTTGTATAAATAGTAATATCATTACGCTAAATAATTTGTAAAAATATTTCTATAAAAATTGAATAATTGAATAATTGAATATAGGTATTATTTTATAATGATAATGAATATCTTAATGAATATTTTAAATGATTTTCCTGACGATGTTTTAGAAATGAATATTGGTGGGCGAGGTGTATATGGAGTACTTGATTTAAGTAGATTTACAAAACTAAAAAAATTATATTGTTCTAATAATCAAATTACATTGATAAATAATTTACCAAATAGTTTAGAAATATTGGAATGTTGTGATAATATAATTGCAACACTTGATAACTTACCTAATAATTTAATTAGTCTAAAATGTTATGATAACAAATTAACCAGTTTGGATAATTTACCTAATTCATTGAAAATATTATACTGTGGTAATAATAATTTAGTACATCTTGATAATTTACCTAATAGTTTAGTTGAGTTGTATTGTTATAATACAAATGTAAGAAACTTAAATAATTTACCAAATAATTTACAAATATTATGGTGTACTAAAAATAATTTAACCAGTTTGGATAATTTACCTAATTCTTTGATAACATTAAATTGTAGTTATAACGATTTTACTTCTTTGAATAATTTACCAAATTCTTTAATCGAAATTGATTGTAGTTATAATAAAATAACTTTGCTAGATAAATTACCTAAAACATTGCAAGTATTAAATTGTTACAATAATCAAATTACTTCTTTAGATAACTTACCTAATGGATTGCTAATATTATGGTGCACATATAATAAAATAACTAATTTAGATAATTTACCTGATTCTTTAGAAATTTTAAGCTGTGAAGGCAATAGATTAACAAATTTTAATATTATACCTGAATCTTTAAAAAGATTAGAGTGTTTTAGAAATAAAAGATTAGATATAGAAAAATATCCAAAATGTTTTAGTAAATTAATTATTAGATATTATTTTTATATTAACACATAGTTATTAAATGAATATATTAAATGAATTTACTGACTATGTTCTAGAAATAGACATTCGTAATAAGAATATTGAGAGCGAACTAGATTTTAATAGGTTTACTAAACTTTAAAACCAGATTACTAAGCTAAAGAATTGGTTTGTTACAGAAAATGATATAAACAGTTTTTATAAAAAATTGAATAATTTAGTATACATATAATTTATAATATTAAAATGGATGTGTTAAATGAAATTCCTTAGATGTTTTGAAAATAAATATAAATAAACAATATATTGTTGGAGTTCTTGATTTTAGTAAATTTACTAAACTAGAAAAATTAAATTGTTCTAATAATAAAATTACTTCCATAAATAACTTACCTAATACTTTAAAAATATTAGTATGTGAAAATAATAAATTAACTAGTTTGGATAATTTACCTAATAATTTAATTGAATTAAAATGTTATAATAATAAATTAACTAGTTTGGATAATTTACCTAATTCCTTACAATTATTATATTGTGGAAAAAAATAATATAACTTATCTAGATAATTTACCTAATTCTTTGGTTGTATTAAGTTGTTACTCAAATCAAATAACTTCTCTTGATAACTTACCAAATTCTTTAATATCATTAGGTTGTAGTCACAATAAAATAATATCCTTAGATAATTTACCAAAATCTTTGAAATCATTAAATTGTTCTAACAATCGAATAAAATCATTTGATAATTTACCCAATTTAACTGAAAAAATATGTATTACTAATAATTTGTTAGATATTCAAAAATTTAATAAAAAATATAGTAATATCAAAATAGTTAATGGATTGTATTAAAAAAATTGATTATTTTTTATATTTTAAAATTTATATAACCAATGGATATATTAAATGATTTTGTTGACGATGTTCTAGAAATAGATATTCGTAATAAGGATATTGAGGGCAAACTTGATTTTGGTAGATTTACTAAATTACAAAAATTAAATTGTGAAAAAAATCAAATAACTGAATTAAACAATTTACCTAATGGATTAGAAGAATTAGATTGTAATACAAATCGTATAAGTTCTCTAGATAATTTACCTAACTCATTAAAAATATTAATTTGTGGTGATAATTATAAAATAACTTCTCTGGATAATTTACCTAATGGATTAGAAGAATTAGATTGTAATTATACAAACATAACTTCACTTGATAATTTACCTAATTCACTACAAAAATTAGATTGTAGTAAAAATGAAATATCTTCGTTAGATAACTTGCCTAATTCTCTTAAAATATTAAGATGCCACCAAAATAAAATAACTTCGCTAAATAATTTACCACGTTCATTAGAATATTTAATTTGTTGGTCTAATAAAATAAATTTATTAGATAATCTACCAAACACTTTGATTGAAATTAACTGTCGTAATAATGAATTAACTAATTTGAATAATTTGCCTAATTCTTTAATAGAATTATTTTGTCAAGGTAATAATATATCTTCGCTAGATAATTTGCCTAATTCACTAGAACATTTAGGTTGTGATAAAAAATCGATCAATAAAGAAAAATTAAAAAAAAATCTTAAGATAACTGAATATTTATTATCAATAATATTGAAATTTATTTAACATATATAATTTTTATATGAATAATGGATATATTAAATAAATTTTCTTACAATATTATTGAAATAAATATTAACTCAAAAAATATAACAGGTGATCTTGATTTTGATAGATTTCCTTATGTAACAAAAATAAATTGTGCTTATAATAATAATATTACATCATTACATAATTTATCAAATTCTTTAATTTATCTTGAATGTATGTTTAATAAAATTACTTCGCTGGATAATTTGCCTGAATCTTTGCAAATATTAATTTGTAACCACAATAAAATTATTTCACTAAATAATTTGCCTAATAATTTAATTTCATTATCTTGCGATTCTAATAATATTGCTTCGCTGGATAATTTACCTGGATCTTTGCAAATATTAATTTGTAACCACAATAAAATAATTTCAATGGATAATTTACCAAATTCACTAATTAAATTAGGTTGTTCTGATAATAATATAACTTCATTAGATAATTTACCTAATTCATTAACTGTATTAAAATGTAACAAAAATAAAATTATAAATTTAGATAATTTACCTGTTTCATTGATTGAATTAAATTGTTATGGTAATGAAATCACGTCTCTAGATAATTTACCTAATTCATTGATTAAATTAAATTGTTATTGTAATGAAATCACGTATCTAGATAAGTTACCTGATTCGCTAGAACATTTAAGTTGTGATAAAAAATCAATCAATAAAGATAAATTAAGAAAAAATATTATGATAACTGAATATTAACAAATGTTAAATTATCAATAATATTAAATTTGTTTAAGTATTTAATAATAAATTGAAAATATACAAAAAATGGTTTTTAAGTTTATTACTTTTTCATCTAATGTAAGTCCTGTTTATTCTGTGATAAATTACATTTGGAGAGACGAAAATACTGGGATTTATTATATTGATGGTGCCGGTAGTGATAGTAATAGTTTGTTACATCCATATTCTTCTGATATCAAAACAAAAGCTTATTATAAAGAACAATTAACCAATTACGCAAAACAAATAACAGAATCTGAAATAAAATCTGGTATAATTGATTATAATAAAAGCAAATGGAAAATTGATAATCCAAATAAATATTGTTAAATTTATATTAAATATATACCACTTTATATATTAAGATGTCAAAACCTCGTAAATTTCCCTGTTTATATAATATTGTTAAAAAAGATGATATTGAAACATTGATAGATTATTTTATTGAAAATCCAAATTAGGATTTGAAATTATCAGTAAAGAAAATATTTATGTTCTAAACTAAAAAAATTGAAACATATTTTTGTTCTAATCAATTTAAAGAATAATAATATAAAGAATAATAATATAAAATGGATTCTGATTCTGGTTCTTATTCTGTGCCTCAAGGAGAGGCTTGGTCAACATATCATTCAGCTGAAGCTTTAGCAGAAGCTGATCATGGTATGCAATATATAGGTGGTGTAGGTGGATTCTGGACCAATCCTGTTTCGGGAAATCCAGCAGAAGCTGCACAACTCATGCAAATATCAGCAGATTTGCGTTGTCAATCTATTGTTCATAAAGGTGGTAATCCTGATCCAGGACATCTTAGTAGTTTTATAGCTGCTCAAGAGGCGGCACATCGTATTTCAAGTGGTAATTATACTATTCCTGATACTACGATTCAAAGTAGATTAGGATCCTATCCTTCTTGTACAGGTGGAGGATCTTCTACTCAAGCACCTGTTATGAATTTTGCTTATATCAATGGATTAGTTGGAGAGCAACAATCATTAGAAAGACAAATTGAATCTTTAGATCAACAAATTAAGTATAAAAGAGAATTAGCTGATTACAACGAGGTTTCAAGATTGATGGATTTATGGTTGAAATGTACCCAAAAATTAAGTAATGTTAAAGTAAATATCCATAGATATCACACTGGTCAAAAACCAATATAGGTAATGATTACATATTTATATTTATGAATTTGTAGCTGTTTATTTATTACACCTTTTGAATATTCCTATTACGAATTTTATATGAAAAGATAAAGACTGAATATGATAAGATTAATCATAATTAAAATTTATAAATATTGAAAAATATATATTTTTATACATAATAATATATTAGAATATAATGGATGATATATTTTTCGATCTAATAAAAAAAGGAGATTTGGTAAAAATTAATGAATATTATATAAATCTACCAACAAATAATTCTATTGATTATACTAATGTATTTTTTCATGCTTGTAGATTTGGTTATTTCGAAATAGCAAAATGGATATTAGAAGTAAATCCAGAAATTATTAATTCTGATTTGGATTTCCATTTTCAAATGGCTTGTGCGTCAGGTAATTATGAATTAGTAAAATGGTTATTAGAAGTAAAACCTGATCTTATTTCTGAATGGGGCCAAAAAGGAGATGCTCTTGAATACGCATGTGAAGGAGGTAATTTGTCAGTAGTTAAATTAGTGTATGAAACTAACCCAGATATTTCTAATGCTTACTATGATTATGAAAAATATTTTATAAATGCATGTGGTTTAGGGCATTTAGAAGTCGCTCAGTGGATACTTGAATTAGTTAAAAATTGGTCACATAAAAAAATTAATGTTTCTACTGACAATGATAGAGCTATAGTTGAAGCTTTTTATGGAGGACATATGGAAGTCGTTAAATTTTTGGCTGGGATTAACCCTAAATACAAATTGATTTTTGAAAATGATAAAGTTATAAATTATCAAATTATAGAAAATTGATTTTTTTAACAATAAATTAAATATATATCAATTTATATTTAATAATGTTATTGTATGTAAGTTGGAAAGTTAACCCAGATTCTGAATTAGGATTTGAAATTCTTAGAATTAGTAAAAATAAACAGCCAAAAATAAAATATAATAATGGTAACAAATATGTTTTAACAGAATATGACCAAGAACTAGATCAAAACATAATATATCATAATAGACTTCGAGTTGGAAATATTTCAGAACAAAATAATGTATTTTATGGTTATGTATTAAATAAACCTACAAACCAAAATGTTTATTTATTTACAAATGCAAAAGTTAGAACCAAATATATAAAAGACATAATTAGATGGAATATTTTAGATTATGATTATAAAACCTTCCCTGATAAAAAAGTATATGAAAAAGAAATTGATAAAATTTATCAAACAATTAAAAATAATGATATCGGATTATTAACTAATAATTATGGTACAGAATATGTAATTAAAAAATTTACAATTAATTTAAACTAATAAGCATTTTTTCTAATAGTATTTTGCTATATTATTCTGATCTTAAATTACTATTATAATATATAATTTAATAATTGTTTATAAAAAATACAATGACAATACACATTATAATGTTAATTGAATTATTTAACTTTATTTATCAGGTTCATATGCATTAATCAAATAGTTAAATAATTCATACGAATCTAGTTTAATTAACTCAATCATATCACATTCTAATATTTCAAATGATCGTCTTGATGACTTAATTTTACACCATCCAATTACTTTATCTTTATCTATTAGTTCCAAATATTCTAAATTATATTTTGTGCACTTAAAATTCATGTCAAGAATTAGATCTACTTGATAAGTCATATAATTTTTATAAATTTTTTCACAACACCATAATTTTGCATCTGTTGCAATTTTATCATATAGATTTCCCGAATCTAATTTGTCAAATAGTTCTTTTGTTATTTTATTATATTTATCAGAAACTAATAGTTCGTATTCATCATTATCCATTTTATTATAATTATAAATAATATTTATTAATATTAAAATTCAATATTTTTTCTGATATTAAATTAATATTATCTTGAATTAGTACCTTTTATTTTTCAATAACTAATCCTCAAAATTTTCACACCAGGTCCTAATTGTGTGTTCTTTTTTAATTGGTAATTTTCTATCATAAAAAGGATTAGCGGATTCAGTATTAAACCATGCATATCTGATAGCACTACCATGGTCACATATATTATTCCATTGTAGCCACATCATCACATAATAATCATATCCTGAATCTTTTGGAATTTTTAGAAAATCATAAATAAAACTCCATATTGTAAGATATTTATGTTTATAAACAGTATCTTTGTCTATATTTTTTTTAAGAAACACTTTGCTTGGATATTTTTTGTTGAATAATAAATAATCAACACACCACATAATTATTTCTTTACCATTTTCGTCTAGTTCTGTAACATTATTACATTGTAATATATTTTTCACACCTTTATTTTTAATTCCATTAATTTGAACTTCTAATGGTTTTTCTACGAGCTGATATATAGATTCATCACAACAACCACAAATATGTTTTCCATTTATTGTATTATTTTTCTTAGATGATTTATAATATTCATAATATTCATTTGGTGACATGAATGGAGTAGTTTTATACGATTGTATTAAGGGAATATAACTCATTATAGATAATAAATTATATTAGTATATTTTTATATTTTTGTTTAATCAACTTTTAATATTGTTTGGAATTGAGGAAAAAATTTGATTTTGTTTGATAATATTTTATTCATATAAAAATTATTATCTATTATTATATAAAGAGTATGTCGAATAACAGTGTAATTATTCAAGATGATTCAGATAATAATGAAGAAACTAAGGTTAAACGAACTAGAAATAGATTGACCAAAAAACAACAATATGTTGAAGAAAGAAAAGAAATAATTAACAGACTTAATAATATACTTGGATTAAACGATAAAAATAATACATTTTATTTGTATGATGTCGAAAATTCAAAAGAAATAAAAGAAAAAATTAAAGAATTGTCAGAAGATGTTAAAAAATATTTCAAATGCGGAACATGGTATTATTATACAGCAGGAACTAATGGTGAGGTTGTTACAGAAATTAGTTTAATCAGGGCACTATACAGAGATGCCGATTTAACATTAACAAAAAAAGATGTTAATATTAAAAAAGGAGAAAATAAAATAAGAACTACACAATATTATCTATTTAAAAATTAATATTTTTAAAAGTATATAAGTAAATTGGTTTTTATTTCCCCAATTTATAAGTCTTTATTTAGTATTTTATTATTAATTTTTGATTTTTTTTATCGGCGTCATTGGCGTCGTTTTTGAAGTAATATTTTAAAAGTTTTTATTTTTTTATCGGCGTCATTGGCGTCGTTTTTAAGACTGTTTTTTAAAAGTTTTTATTTTTAAAAATAGTAATAAAATTTTATAAATTTTTTACGGTGACGAAAGTGACGTTTTCAAGACTGTTTTTTAAAAATAAAAACTTTTAAAATATTACTTCAAAAACGTCACTTTCGTCACCGTAAAAATTAAATATCATTTTCAATTATATCTTCATTAATATATTTCCAACCTACTATTACAGATCTATAAATTATACCATTAATTTTCTTACGTTCATGAATTACTGTATTCATAACTCTTTCTAATAAATGTTTTTTTTTATTTTATACTGGCGTCAAAAGCGTCGTTTTTAACATAGTTTTTGAAAAGTTTTTATATTTTATAAATTGGTATGTAATTAAATTTTTGAAAACTTTCTAAAATTGTCTTTAAAAACGACGCTTTTGACGCCATAAAAATTTTTAAAAACTTTCTAAAATTGTCTTTAAAAACGACGCTTTTGACGCCATAAAAATTTTTAAAAACTTTCTAAAATTGTCTTTAAAAACGGCGCTTTTGACGCTGACAAAATAAAAGTGTAAAAAATATTTTAACACTTATATATAAAAAACTTAATCTTCAAATAAATTATTATCATCATTAATAAATTTCCAACCC
>JACCDO010610199.1_pt1 | contig 39812 bp, 17 predicted proteins | sample 7446101 | NCBI WGS metagenome assembly JACCDO01 (sample SAMN15323440, study PRJNA562643) | freshwater metagenome | isolation source: river surface water | place: USA:Blue River Watershed | collected 2017-08-16 | reverse complement strand
TGTTGGCTTTGTGCGTCTTGAGCAGCTTCAAATGTCCAACGTGCTTGCAACTTACGTGACTTAGCTTCAACAGCTTGACGCAAGATTTGTACGCTGATTTGATTTCCACCGTTGCCTTCTAGGGCAGCAGTGTTGTTAGCTTGGTAGCTAGATGCTGAACCAGCACCCTTTGTTGTTGTAGAATATGCTTGTGCAATCTTGAATGGTGACAATGCTTCTTCACCAGCTGTTACTGAAGTACCGGCTGCTGAGTTGTCTGTCAAGCTGTTAGCATAACGTACACGTAGAGTGTGGATTTGACCAACTGGACCTGTCATTGGCTGAACGCCTACCAACTCGTTAGCGATAACTGTTGGCATTACACGACGGATAACTGGTAGAATAACACGGTTTAGTGTAGCTACGTTACCAGCAGTAGTTGTACCGGCTGCAGATTCAGCCAATAATGACTTCTTGGTGTTTTCTAAGATAACACCCATTGTTGAACGACGAGTACCTTTAAGACCTTCAAGTAGGGCTTCTTTGGTCTCGTCCCAACGGCTTTCTAATAGAACTTGTGACATTTATATTTCTCCTAAAATATGTCTTTTAATTTTTAAAGCCCTGCCAAACGCTTAAGGTCGATGACGTTACTACGGTCTTCAACTTCAACTTGTTTTGTGGCAGTTTTATCCCCAGTTATTGCTACGCTCTCAGCTAGAACAGATTTAGTTTTCACTACATCTTTCTTTTCTGTGATTGTTGTCAATACTGCTGGTAGATATTTTTCAAAAGCGGCCTGTAGACGAGGTGTTTGGACGCTTTCTAGTAAGTCACGCATAACCTTTGCTTTCTCCTGATTTAGAGGAGCTAACAAGTCATCCATTGTCTTTTGACGGTCAGTGGATTCTTTGATAATGCGAACTTCACGTTCTTTGCTTTCAACTAATTTCTTAGCATCAGCGATTTGTTTAGTAGATTCAGCCAACTGAATATCTTTTTGCGCTAATGCTGACATTAGCTTGCGTGTTTCTGCTTTCTCATTTAAATGAGTAACAGAGAATTCGCTTGCGAAAGATTCGAAGATTTTGCGACCGAAATCGTTTTCACGAGCAATCTTAATATCTTCTTTCAATTGAGCCATTTCACCCTTAAGATGTTTTGCAACAGATTCGTTAATTCTCTTAGCACTTTCAGCAACGAACTTTGCCTTTAGTGTTTCCAATTGTTTACGACCTTCAGCAACTAACTTAACTTTAGCTTCAACTACAGCCTTCTTGTCTTGGGCGAATTCTTTAATTTCACCTGCAAGTGCTGAAACAACGAATTGTTCTAGCTTTTGTTGGCTTTCTAGTTGTAGTTTGCGTTCATTGCGTAGTTCTTTGATTTCTTCGGCTAAGTGACTAACCATAAAATCATTGAACTTAGCTACGCTTTCACGTAGTTTCATTTTAGCTTGAACACGGTCTTCGTTCATTGCTTTTCTTTCAGTTTGAAATTCGGAAATTTCTTCTGAAAGACCGTCTGTCATCATCTTATCAAGGGCTTCTACCATTACACTTTTATCATGTTCGTAACGTTGTGCGAACTCATCACGTAGTTCCGCACGAACTTGTTCTCTAGCTTCGTTTAGCTTAGATTCCCATGCCTCGTTTAAAGCACTAGAAGTTTCTTCACTAATAAGACCAGATTCAAGCAATGGTTTGATAGCATCTAACATGCTGGTATCCCCTTATTTAATTTTGAGATCCTTGATGAGGCGAGTTACTTCCTCTTGCAGGTATCTCTGTACTTTTTTGTCTTGTTGTGCGTCTTTTGCAATATCCAACATTCTATGACCATGACGCATATTCATCATTCCTTCATAGATTGCTTTAGGATAAGCATTAGGAGCACTAGGTTGGGCGACAATATCAACCGTGACTATTTCAAAGTCACTAACTCTACCGTCCAAGTCACTCACGTTACCGCTACCACGACTTGAAACGCCTAGCTTTACACCACTCTCCAACATTGTAGACACTAACTGTCCCATTGGAGTTGGTAAAATCTTTAACTTACCGAAACCGTTTGGTCCATCCATCCACATTTGAGTAATCATATGTGATACGCGGTCTAAGTTAATTTTTAAATCATCTGGGTGGTCAACTTCACCTAAGACTGAATAGCCTGTTTTGATTTGTTCATTAAGAGAATCGACAGCAGATTCGATTTCGGAAACAGGGTAAACACGCTCATTAGCGTTCTTTACCCCGCCCTGGATGAAGATTCCCTTCATATAAAGGGACTTCTTACTACCGTCACCTTCACTTTCAACAATGATATTAGCATTATCGAATGTTAGGTTCTCTCTGAGATACAAAGCCATTTTCTCAGGTATCCTTACTTAACAATCTTCTTAGTGGTCTTACGTGACTCACTAGTGATTGATTTTGTGTTTTGACCGTTGTCACCTGCTTTTGGCTTAGCAACTGATTCACCCTTTTCAGAGAAGTTACCTTTACCTGGAGCATTCTTGAATGAACCAGCGCCTGGCAAGTCTTTAGTTGTTGGGTTCAACAAACCGCCTTGTGTTCCACCTTTAGTTGATTCGCCACCAGCTTGAACAGCTTTAGCACCGTTACCACCAACTTTTGGACCACCAGAAACGATAGACTTAGTGTTAACACCGTTATCACCGTGTGTTACAGAAACTTTTTGTAACTGAACAGCTTCCATCATTTCGTCTGACATTTCTTCTTCGCCACCGAAGTCTTCTTCGCCGCCGAAGTCTTCTTCGCCGCCGAAGTCTTCTTCGCCGCCTTCTTCACCTGCCATCAATTCTTCGAACTCAGCCATCAATTCATCTAGCTTGTCTTCCAAATCGACAACACGGTCTTCTAATTCTTCTTCGCCGCCTAGACCTTCTTCATCGCCTAGACCTTCTTCGCCGTCAACTTCGATGTCAGCGAATTCATCTTCGTCTTCGCCTAGACCTTCTTCTTCAGCACCGATTTCGTCCATCAAACCGCCAACTTGGTCAGCGCCTTCTAGACCTTCTTCAACTGCTTCTTCATCACCTTCTTGTGATTCTTCAACAGTATCTTCATCGTCCATCATTGACTCATAGATTTCGCGGCTTTTTTCAACTACGATATCATGGAATAATGCACGAGCTTGTTCTTCATTCTCATTGATAATCAAATCAATAAGTTGTTCAAATTTTTTGTTATCCATTATTTGTTCTCCTGATTAGAAATGGCTTGTGTAATTTTATTTAGTGGGTATCAAAAAAAATAGCACAATAAGTGCTATTTTTTTACGTTTTTGTAAAGAATATGTGTTTTACATAGGAGGTTGCTCGGCAACCACTTCATATTGCTTACGAATTTTCTTCAATGTCTGTGCTTTTTCATAGTTACGAACGTCATTCATTTTACGTAATTTACGGATTTGACGCAATGTTAACTTGGTCTTACGTGTTTCTTTCCACTTTACACGTGAGTTATCATTCTCGGTATCTTGGTAACCGGGAACTGCTGGGTCAAACATTTCGAATAATTTCATAATATTATTTATCTTACATTGCTGGTGGCATACCACCGCCGGCTGGTCCACCTGGCATCATTTCAGGTCCGCCTACAGCAGGGGCTCCTTCAGGTGGCATGTTCATGTCCATACCTTCTTCATTTCCCATGTTTTCAGCGTCTTCCAAATCAGTATCAATGTCGCCTGGACTAATACCAATACTACGCAAATCGCTACCAGATGTTTCAGATTCTTCTGGCTTTTCTCTTTCTTCAAGCCACATTTTGCTGTTTTCTTCGATTTCTTCTTCAGTTAAGCCTAAGAATCGTTGCATAGCAAAACGTTTACTCATGTAAGGGAACGCTTCCATAGTTTGGAATACAGTAACTCTTGCTGTGTCTAACTCTGATTGACGATAGCTTGCAAAGTTTTGAGGTGCATTGAACTTAATATCGAACAAACCTGAATCGATATTGAAACCCCTGTAACGCATAAACAACTTAAATTCGTCATTTAAACGTTGGCAAATGTACTTTTGTAGACGTTCGCAGTATTGATTAAAACGGAACTCTTGGATCATTGCTGTTCCAACTCTACCGTCGTTCATTGCAATCGGGTTATCTTCAGGACCTTGCGGCAAGTAACTAGCTGGCACACGTAAGCCTCTTGCTAGTCTGTTGTTGAAATAACGCAAGTCGTCAATCTCACCTAGATTCTGTCCACCTTGTAACGTAGTTACATCACTGCCTCGACCGTCAGCAGTCACTGGGAAAAAGTAATCTTCGTTGATGCTTAATGGATTATATGTTGCATCGAAAGATGACTGTCCACCTTGAACTGACGGGATTCTACGTTGGTGAATCTCATTTTTAATACGGTCAACGAATGCCATAGCCATATGACTTGGCATGTTACCCACGTCAATCTTAAAAACTCTACGCTCTGGGGCACGACTAATACGATAGATTAGAATCGCATCTTCTAAAAGTTCTTTTTGTTTGTAAACCTTAAAAATGTTCTCAAGCACTGACTGACCAAAAGGCCAGTAACGGTCAAGACCTTCAGTTAAACTCAAATGAACAACGTGTTTAGCATCGATTGCCGCTTCATTGATTCCCAATTGAAATCTAGACCCTGATGTCCCAGGAGTGTTTGGCATCGTATAATTAGATGGTGCAGTAAATCCACCGGGACCTGATGGAGTATTGAAGTCAGTACTAACTTTTTCTGCTACACTTAAATTCTGTAAGTTTGGATTAATGTCTTTGATAACATATTGTTCTGGCTTCTTGCCTTCACTTTCGTTAACAATAACTTTTGTAACTTTAGTCATATCAACCCAATATAACTTAAAGTTTTCTGGGTCTCTAACAAATACTTGGTCACCGTACTTTAGTGCGTTTCTAAAAATTTTAAAAACTCTAGTGTCGAATTCGTTTAGTTTACACCACTGTTGAAGTTGCTTTTTAATAAGTTCAACTTCATGCGGAGTTGGGTCTTCGTGAAAAGTAATTTCAAACGGAGTATTATTTTGGTCGTTTTTCTGTGTTGAAAACTCTGCAATGATATCTAAACATGCGTTGATTTCCGCATCAACATCCATCATTTCATATTGATTATATCTCTCAATACGGTTTGGATGACCTGTATAAATCTCAGGCAATCGGCTTTGATAGTTCTTGTATCCGAAACTGTCATTACTCCAAGAAGCATTGGCAGGAGAGCTATTCCAAGCTCCTTGGTTACTATTAGCACCTGAGATTGGGCTTAGAGCACCCGTAGTATTTGGGGCGGAAAAACGTTTCTTATAAGACATAGTGATATTTATCGTTAATTACGAGCATGTTGTAATAGTTGTTCTTGTGTACTGCTCGATTTATGTAGGTATTCGATAACTGAATCCATTTTACTTGCCAATGTATCAGCGATTACTTTTATATCACCGGTTGACTGAGAAGCTGTTACTGTAGGGCTAGATTTACGCATATACTCAAGCATAGAATCCAATTTTGTAGCTAACGCAACCATTGCGTTAGATGCTTCAGGAGATGATGACGTATTATCTGATGCTGTTAGTTTGTCTAAAGACATTTTCTGTACACTTCGTAGACTTGCAGAATCATCCATTGGGATGACCACTTCATTTCCGTGAAGCATTACCGGATATCCACTTGTTGGTCCAGAAACTAAGCCACCTGTTCTCATTGCCTGAATGCTGGCTAAGTCTTTTCCACCTTTACCAGCAGTGATAATATCCCCTGCTTTATCTAACTTTTTGCTCATCAAGCCATATACTTCGCTTAATGTTCGCATTTTTCCCTTGCCACCATCTTCATAGAAGATTGACTTGTTAGCATTCATCTGGGCATCGGTTGCACCTTCAGACGAAGGACCATTTGGATTCTTTTGCATTGCTGACAAGAACTTTATAGCACCACCGGCACCTAAGAAGTGAGCCATATATAACTCACCATCAGATGGCTTTCTACCTAAAGTCTTTTCTAGTTGTCCTGATTGCTTTTGTGTAAAGTACTGTGCAACTTCTGCGGCTTTCTTCGGGTCGAACCTATCAGATGATGAATAGTTCTTACCCATTTCTTTAACTGTTTGATTCCATGTACCTTCAGTGAATTGGAATAAACCAGCAGCAGATGATGTTCCTGCTTTTGAACCTGCTTTACCACCTGACTCAACTTGAGCCACTTTGCGCAAATAGTTACCCATTGAAGATGTAGGTCCTAATTCTGCAGGTGCACCCATTTGACCAGTACCCTTAAGGTCTTCGATTTCTTTGGTAAGTTTTTCTAATTGTGCTTCATACATAACAGTTTGTTTGTTATGATGAGATGCTTTGGCTCTTGCTAACTTTTCTTGAACCTCCTTCATCTTCTGTTCTTTTTCTGATAGCTTTTCTTCACGTGATTGAAACGCTTCAGTTAAGTCAGGTCCAAATGGGAGCATCTTTAAAATTTTAGCAAATGTCTTAGCCAACTCGTGTGTTACAATTTCTAATTTCTCCATTGCAGGAGAAATACCTTTACCAACAATTTGAGCCAATTTATCTTTTGCTTGTTCGGCTTTGCGTTCATTGATTTGACGAGTAGTTTCTGCCGAGCGTTGTGCATCCATTTGACCTGACGCTTGTAGTGCTGCATCTTGTTCAATTTTAGCTCTAGCATCAGCACTCTTATTAAGCATCAAGTTAGTCCAATCCATAGTCTCAGCAGTTTGACCATACTGAGCCGCGACTTCTCCGCTAACTACAGTAGCACTACGCATTGACTTGTCACGTTTATCCATTGCTTCAGCTAGTTGTTTGCTTGCGGTAAAATAATCAATCTCACCTCTATTGAATTGTCTGATAATTCTAGATGCAGCTCCTGCAGTGTTTAATTGTAACTTGATACCAGATTCAGTAACCGCATTACCACCGTTAGCAATCATTTCACGAACGCCTGCGGCAAATTCTTCACCACCGCCTGCAACGCTTTGAGACATCATTCTAATTTGTTCTTGCATTTGAGGTGTGGCACGTGCCATTGCAATTCTATACTTGATATCTTGCTCTGCTCTACGTTGACGTTCTTGTAATTCATCACGCTGTGCACCTGTAAGTTTTGATAACTCATCTAATGTGCCGGCATATCTTAATGATTCTTTTTGAACTTGTTCTTGTGTACGCCCTTGCATCAACCCCAATCTAGACAAGTTGGTTGAGTAGTTGATGTATGTTTTTAGTGCTTGCTCATTAGTGTAGCCTAAGTTTTTTAGTGTTCTTTGTGTAGTATCATTTAATGTCTTGCCATACAAGTCAGTAATTGCTTTTTGACCTTCAGCCGCAGTGTTACCCAAATAAGCAAGATCCTTGCTGGATTCTTTCATAATTCCCTGGAACTTGTCCATGTCTTTCATTACGAAACCAGCATTTTGTAGGTTTTTAAATAACTGAGGTATTCCACTAGAATCAACTTGTCCGAACTCGCTTAGATTCTCATAGGCTTTGTTCATCTCCTCGTTGTGCTTGAGACCCATCGCTGCCAACTTCATCAAGCCAGCACCGGCAAAAGTAACTGCTTTACCGAAAGGTCCAAACAGGATACTCAATCCCATTAATTTGTTAGCCCCAGAATCTAATGCTTCACCGTACTTACTTTGACCCTTTGTACTATCCAAGAAAGTTTTGTTAGCAAAACTTCCCATTGCAGTGATACCGTTTAAAATAGTACCGGTCTTATCAGCACCCATTTTAGCAATCTTGTTTTTGAAATCCTCGATTGCTCTGGCTTTATCTAACTGATTTTGTTTCTCTGCAAGTTCTCTGCGGTCTTCATTGTTACGTGCTTTTAATAGTGCTAACTGTTCATCTATTTGAATAGTTGCTTCACGTACTTTTTTAGTGTTTGCGTCTTTGGCTTTTGTGTTCAAATCAACTTGAATCTTGTGCTTTAGTTCCGCAGCCATCTTTATGTCTTCGGCTTTACCAGATTTTTCTAGTTGCTTGATTCGGTCGTACTCTTGTTCGATTGACTGTTTTTTAGCTTTTTGCTCGTCAGACATGAGGGCAGTACTATCGCCTAATAGGCGGTTCAGCTTCTCAAAGAGTTCAGCCATTTGTTCAGAGTTAAGATTATTATCAGCCATATTTCACCAAATAAATATGTAGTATTTATGACCTAAAAAAATACGTTTTGGAGAACAAATGAACGATATAAACCCACTAAAGCAATATTTCCGTAGACCTGCAATGTACTTAAAGCTACCAAGCGGAGGACAGTTCTATGATGAAATGACCGTAAGAATTCCAGATAACGGTGAATTACCCATCTATCCGATGACAGCTATTGATGAAGTAACTGCAAAAACACCAGATGCATTGTTCAACGGATCAGCCGTAGTTGAAATCATTCGTAGCTGTGTTCCAAACATCATTAATCCCGACAAACTAAACAGTATCGATTTAGACGCAGTTTTGATTGCTATTAGAGCCGCAAGTGTTGGTAGTGAAATGGATATCGAATCTGACTGTGTTAGTTGTAAGGAAACAAACAAGTTTGGTTTGAACTTAATGGGTTTGTTAGCATCCATCAAACCCGGAGATTACGATAAAGAGTTATTTGTCGGAGACTTATCCTTTACATTCCGCCCACTATCGTTGAGTGAGATTAACGAAGGTAACATGGCTCAATTTGAAGTCCAAAGAGAAATGATTAATGCTCGTTCTATTGAAGATGTAGATGGCCAAAATGAAGCAACTAGCAAAGTACTAGGTAAAGTCAATGAATTGAGCTTTAGAGTAGTAGCCAAAGGAATCAGAGAAGTTAAAACACCGGAAATCACGGTAGATGATTCCAATCACATTTTAGATTATTTGAAGAATTGTGATAAAAAAGTGTTTGATACACTACGTAATCATGTTATTTCTTTGCGTGAAACCAGTGAAATCAAACCATTGAAAATCACATGTGTTCACTGCCAATATGAATATGAGCAGCCATTCACATTGAATGTTTCTGATTTTTTCGAATAAGGCTTCTACAATTAGACAATAGCGGGATCCCTAAGCTATTGGAACAATTGGAAAAAGAAGCCAATGATATCAAACGATCCGCACTAAGACTCAGCTGGCACATGAGGGGCGGAGCCACATACGTTGATGTTATGAATATGTCGGCAACTGAAAGAAATCTCATTAATGAGTTAGCCGATGAAAATATAGAGACTACTAAGAAATCGAATCTACCATTCTTTTAATGGTATTTTCTTTTTATTGTTTGGTCATACATCCGTTACTATCCATTATTCTAAAACACATTCTAGTATTAAAGATGAACTTCGTTCATCTAACCTTCACTTAATTCTTCGCTTCGCTCAGAAGTTAAGTTCGGTTACTGTGTTAAACTTTTTTGTATCGGACTATATTTTATTGTTATGTTAGAAGAAAGAATATCATTGCCGCTTTGAAGCCATGGTAGTGCTATTCAGCACTACCAATGGTTAAGGTCATTTGCCATGCCCGTCATCCTTTGCTATCTGTACCCGTTTAATCAGCTCCTGATGCTACTAAACGCTACCGGTTGCCCTTTAAAGTTTATGGTCTGTAGTTGAACTTATCATATCTCGCTCGGATATGCTTCGCTCGGCAACGCATGTTCTATGCCTTCAAGATAGAGTACGGCATAGACTCATTGTGGGTTCCCTAGAAAGATTGCCCACTCGGTTTTCCCACGCTTCGCAGCGTGTGATACTCCAGAATCTGACGGCACAGCACAATCTGTACAATCTCAAGGAGGTCAGACAAACTCTGACTACAATATGTGTTAGGGTTCTGTGTTAAGTTTGGTTTGTTGACGTGGTGTCTATTTTGCTAGAATATTGTTTTACTAATTCTTTGTTGTTTTTGAAAAAGCCATCCTTCTCTGTGATGAGCCAATCACCGTAATCTTTACTAGCATAGAATGTATAATTATCCATTACCCATGTTAGTTTAGGCTGTACAGCGATAAACTGACCAATGCGATTAAACTTCATAAAGAGAATGTTTAAATCGCCTTCGTCTTCAACATCTAAGAGTTGGTCGAGCCACGAATCAAGTTGAGCGCATTTTCCTGTAAGCAGTAAGTGAAACGGGAAATCTTTGTAAAATTTACATTCTGCGTTCATTTTGCTGAAACTCTCTCCTGGAACAATATCACCCTTGAAAGAGCGAATCTGTCCTTCGTGCAAGAATTGAGTTCTGGCTTGATTCTTGCCACCCACATAAGCACCAGAACCAGGAGCACGAATGAACGATTCTCCGTATAATTCTGATAGAAACTTAGCTACGTCACGTTCGTAGCCTGAACCTTTTGCTTTTTGTGGACTTGGCATGATAATACTTATGCTTAAAAACTGTACCTGAATATTATTCTATATCCGTTGAAGTCGCATAGTTAGTAAAACCATTCTCTTTGACTACTTTTAGTACGCTAGGAACTCGACCAGCTAGTTCTTCTCTGTGTGAAACAAGCCAAATACTCTTATTTCGAGTACGTGACATGTCTTTCAGGATAGCAATAGAGTTTTCAACACCGATTGTATCTAATCCTGAATCAATCAATTCATCAATGAATAACGTATTGATAGGGACATACAAGTTCTCCCAAACATCACGGAAAGCAAAACTCAGACCAAGAATCAATCTGTTTCGTTCACCACGTGAAAGATTATCAAAGTCGAGTTCACGACCCAATTCTGTAATCTCTACACTCAAGTCGTTCTTAAATATGACATTGTGTGGTAATCCTATTTTATCAAGGTAATGAGTTAGTCGTGCGTTCAGATAACTCAAGTTTTGGTCGATAATCTTCTTACGAACAAAACTGTCTTTACTAGTTAACAAATCGAGTAGGAACTTCTGATGTTCCATCTTCTTTGTCAATACGTTAATCCTATCAAAGTTAATCTCTTGCAAAGCCTGACTTTCCATCTCACTGATTTGTTCAGTGTAAGGGTTAGTTTCATTGAGCTTTGCTTCCATCTGTGTTTCTAAATTAGCAACTTTACTACGATGTTCAACTGCTTGCGCTTCAGTATCGTAGTGCGTTTTGGGTTGAGGACCCAATACAATTTCTTTCATTTCTTTAAGTTGCTCACAGTATGGATCGACTTCTTTTTCTTTTTCTAAAATCTTTGTGCGAATGTTCTCTAAGTCGCCACCATGACGAATTGCTTCTGCTTCTGTTTTGTAATGTGTCTTTGGCTTTTCTGGAACAAAGATTTGAACATTACGAAGTTCTTCCCATTGTTTCAATAAAGTTGCAGCATGTGAACGTGCTTCACGTAGCATATCTTGCTTACCATCTAAAACTTCTTTGTGTGCATCGTCATGGAAATCTTGACCGCAAGCATAACAAGTGTGAGCTTCTAACTTCTCAACTTCAAGTTCTAGTTTTTTGATTAGTTTATCTTCTTTGTCAATATCTTTAGTAAGACGAGCCAATTCCTTATCACGTTGTTCTAAATTTGCTTTTCTAGTGATGTGTTCTGCAAGTTGGTGATGTGCTTGAATCTCAGCAACAATGTCAATCTTGCTCAAATTAATTGCATCATTTTCTAATTTTTTAATATCAGAATCTTGCTTTTGCTGCCAAGCAATCTGACGAGCAACTAATGCATCATAGGTATCTTTTTGTTTCTTGTGCTCATTCCAAATTGAAAGTTCTTTGTGTGCAATTAATTCACCACCTATATCAATCTTAGCCAAGTCTTCATACAAACCTGCAAGATACGCTAAATCACTGTCATGTTTACTTTGCCATAGTCCGCTACGGCGCTTTAAACTGTCAATTTGTTCTTTGACACGTTTGTTAGCTTCTTCAATTGCTTTGACTTTGAATTCTTCTTGTGAAATATCATCTTTCACTGACTTCATCAATTCTTTGATACCTTCTGCTTTTTCTGAAAGCAAAGTGATACCCAATAGTTGTTCAATAATCTCACGTTGTTCGTTGTTTTTCAACGCAAGGAAAGGTTGAGTGTATGTATTCAAACCCACAATATGAGTAAACATGTCACGTGACATGTGAATAACTTTTTCAATTTCTGCTTGGGTTTCTTTGTTCTCACCCTGTGCAGTATCTTCTTGTTTTTGTAATTCGTTGTCTACATAAAACTTTAAGATATTAGGCTTACGACCACGCTCAATCTTGTATTCTTTACCATTGACACTAAACTCTAATGTAACTAGCATCCCTTTTGCATTTGTGCGGTTAACTAAGTTATCTTTGCGAATGTCGTTGATAGGATTGCCGAACAAAGCATAACATAACCCTTGAATCAACGTAGTTTTGCCAGTACCGTTACGAGCACCATCACCACCTAAGTCTAAGTTCTCACCTAGAATTAGTGTTAAATCTTGTTTGTCGAATGATACTGCTTGTGTTACTGCACCGATTGATAGAAAGTTGCGAAGGGTAATGTTCTTTAATTGGATCATAGATTGTTATAGATTTCTAATAGAATTTTTTTGTCGAATGAATTAGATTCAATACTGTTAATTTGGTCGATGACGATTTGGTCTACTGACTCAAACTTCAAACCATCAGGTCCTTGAGTTTGAACTTGTTCTACTTTCATAGGTATCAACGACATTTCACGTAATTTGTGTTCTGGGATCCAAGTTTCTTTTAAGAAAGTTGCTTCCTCATAACTAATATCAATATCTAAGTGTACACGAACGTGACTATCTTTTACAAGCAAACCGGATGGATTCTCTAATACGCTACTAAGTGTGTGAATTCTAAATTTAGGTTGAGCATCCCAACTTCTAAAGATTGGCTCTTCACCCCATTCTAAAATCATCATGCCACGTGCATCATCACCTGCATCGGCAAAGTTGTGAGGGAACGCATTGCCGATGTACCAAATGTTTTTCTTTGCTTGACGTTTGTGAAAGTGACCACTGAATACTTTATCGAATCCGGTAACGTGCTCTGAATTGAGTTCGCCGTGATCCGGCATCTCAACCATTGCATTCATGTGAAAGTGGGGTAGTTCAAAATGCCCAAACAGATATTTGCTGGACATTGTTTTGATTTTTTTGTAATCTTCTTGCACCAACCAAGGGGCAATTACTACATCACCCTGTTTGAAGAAGTCGTTAACAATTTTAACGTTCGGAAGATGCTTGGCCCATTCAACAGAATGTATGTCACGGCGGTCACGATAATACAAGTCGTGATTACCGGGAATAAAATATACAACATCAAACGCGGCACTAAGTTTCTCCAATGCCTGCAAACCAAATTGCAGTGTATGAATATTTATAGTTGCACGATGATGATTCCAATCACCTAGAAAGAAACAGGTTTCACAGTTCTCTTTCTTCGCTTCTTGTATAAACCAATCTACAAAATTGGCACAGTCTTGATTATGTTGTAGGCTGTTTGACTTCATTCCGAAATGAATATCGGTGAAGACAGCAGCCTTCTTAAAAAGGTTACTCATGTAGTTAGTATATAAAACTTTACGCTAAAACACAAATGATTTGGTGAATCATTCTTCGTATGTAGTGCTTGATGTGCCCTGACGAGTCCACGATGGATTCAATCCATTCATTTCTAAAATATCATCACGAATGTTTTGGTTACGCTTCTCGCTGTTCAATACACGGCAGAAACTATTTGTAATAGCGGCAGTGTAGTAAGCGAATGGGTTTGCCGATTTAGCTTCATTAAATCGTAAACCAACATATGTAAGCTGTAGAATAGCTGAATTGCGCATTTCATCGTTGTATGTGTAACCACGCCAGTTAAATTTCATGGCGTACTTCTCACACATCATAATGTACATACGTGCTAATTTATTAGTGATGTTTCCGTGATCCTTTGAGAATTCGCCAGTTTTTAAATCACCGATCCAGTGACTCTTACCTACACACTTGAATGTGCCTGTTTTGGTTAACTTAAAATGCTGGAATGGTGGGAAATTAACTTTGACATGTACCATATCATCAATTTCGCCCTTAGTAGTACTATCTTCCAAATCTGCAAACTCTTCGGAATCATCTTCAAACTCAAAAATATCTTTTGCAGTTTTCTTCTTATCTACTTTTCTGGGTGCTTTCGGGGCGACTGGAATGTGTTCCCAAGTCATAACCCTAAAAACCAAATCCGTGTCTTTGATTGTTTCTGGGTCAACTTTTGTGCCTGTTTCTTGTGATAATCGTGTGGCTCTAGTTTCTTTTGCTTGCTGTATCACTTCAGGTTTGTATGCAAATTCTAGGCTATTTTTGATAGATTCTGTTGGCATGTCAACGATAAAGTCATAACGATGATCCGTTTCAGGATCTTTAAATGAACAATATGCGTTTTTGCTTGTGTGAATCTCTTTTAAAATATCTTTATTGTTAAGATAGTTTACTGGTTTTTTTATAGGTACGAGGCTCATATTTCTCCGTTGTTGTAATGAGAATATTGTAATACTTTCGTTTCAAAAATGCAAGAGAAACGGTAAAAAACGGTGATTTTTTATGCGATAAATATATTTAGTAAAGGTATAATCATGGCAACTACACAAACATCTTCAGACCAGTATTATGAAAACAACGGAACAACTGGTAACGAAATACCAGTGCCACAGACCACAGGTGTACCCAATGTGAATTCTGACTTTGTGGGACCGACAGAACAGTTAACTTCTCAGGGTATACCCGCAGGTAGAGAAATGGGTGTTGCGTTTGACGATGAAGGAAATTTGAAGCCAGGATGGACACTAGACCCCAGTGGTCGTTATTACACTGAAACAGATCCAAGCTACGTTGACCAAGCGACAATTCAACAAGCATCGGCAGATAGGGCTGCGTATCAATCTAGCCAAGCATTTGATAGCTCCGGAAATCTCAAGGATGGATATACATATGATGAAAACGGGACTCCGGTAAAATCAACAGTAGTAAGCCAACAACAAGCAGAAAGTAGTTCTAACGCTGACGATGGTTCAGATCCTTACGTAAGTAAAGGTCAATCAACTATATCACCTGAAGAAGATCCGTTTGAGAAAGCTAGACGAGATTCAGCCGCAGCATATGACGCACCGGGACCAACTGAAGCTGACGTAGTTGCAGCCAATGAACCACAACCAGGTGGTGGTGATGGCACAAAAACAGAAACATCCGAAGATAATTCACCTTGGGTGACTGACGGCGGTTATCAAGCAATTTATGCGTTGAACAAAGATGTCATCAAGAACCCTGACTTGATTTATCCAGGGCAAGTATTTAAAATGCCTAATGGTGGAACATACACTGTTGCTAAGGGTGATACGCTTACAGCTATCGCTCAAGGTCGAGGCAAGGGTAAGTATAGTCTCACTGTTTCTAAACAAGTACCAGATAACAACCCAAAGGATACTGGTATATCAGTACCAAAGAAACAAACACTAGTAAAGAACGATTTTAAACAAAAACCTGATTGGCGAGTTCGTTTAAGTTTAGCGCCACATGCTACATACTTGTATAAGGCTGCAAACAGTCCTACAAATATCTTATACCCACTATCATTGACCGACGGAGTTGTATTCCCCTACACTCCACAGATCCAAGTCAATTATACTGCTAACTACGATGGTACTGACTTGACGCACAGTAATTATAAAATGTATCAATATAAAAACAGTGAGGTTGGTGCCATACAAATTACAGCAACTTTTACTGCGCAAGACGTAAACGAAGCAAACTATCTTTTAGCAGTAATACATTTCTTCCGTTCAGTGACTAAAATGTTTTACGGTCAAGATGATAATCCAAAAGCCGGTACTCCCCCACCTTTAGTATATCTCAGTGGTTATGGTGCTCATCAATTTGACAATCACCCAATGGCTATAACTTCATTTAATATGTCTTTGCCTGATGACGTGGATTACATCCGTGCAGGTACGTATAGTACATACAGTGCAACCCCAGGGGCTCAAAAAGAAAAGCCAGCCGCAACTGGATTCTGGGACTCTGTTAAGGCAAGATTGTCTAGTTCAAAGTTAAAGAAAGGTGGCGTTAAGGATCAACCAACGTTCACTAGTTTAGGTAATTCAGAAGCTACATACGTCCCTACTAAAGTGCAATTTGCAATAACAGGTGTTCCGATTGTTACTAGAAATGATATTAGCAATAACTTTAGTTTAGAGAAGTATGCTTCAGGTGAATTACTAAGAGGTTCAAAACGCCAACAAGGCGGCGGAGGTATTTGGTAATGGCATATCCACAAGCAAGCCCATATTTTTTAAGTTCATTTGTAAACGGTCAATTTTTAGATGTAATGATTGATAGACCAATTCCAAAAGATGAAACAGATTCATATTGGATCATCACTCAAACATATCACATGCGTCCTGATTTACTAGCGTTTGACTTGTATTCAGATAGCAGACTATGGTGGGTATTTTCTCAGCGTAACCCGAACAGACTAAAAGATCCTCTTTTTGATTTTACTGCCGGCACTGGAATATACGTCCCGCAGCTATCAAACTTAAAAACAGCACTGGGAATATAAATGGCAACCACAGCAGTAATCGGTGACGAAGAACGGGGCGAAAAACAGGTACTTAAAAAAGAAAACGTAACCGCCGGGCAAGGTATTGGGCTACCGAATCGTAGACAATATAATCCACTAAGCGATTTTTCAAGCTATAACTATCAACTCAGCTTGTACATGGTAACACCAGAAGCCTCAAATAAGTTTATTGCTTCTGGTATGACTCAAGTAGGTAACGGTACTACTAGTAGTAATGGGTTTTACTTATTAGCTCAATCAGGTGGCATCAACAACAGTTTAGCAAACGAACCCGGTGGTAACAAGAGAGCACCTGGCTTTGAATTAGATTTTTATATTGATGACTTGAAGTTTAAAACTATAACTTCACTGAAGGACCAAGGGTCAGCATCAGCTCAGTCAGCATCGTTTGAGTTCAACATATACGAACCATTTGGATTATCGTTTACTTCACGTTTGACAACTGCCGCAAAAGAGATGCAAGCATCTTCTACACTTCCTGGCTTTGACGGTGAATCAAATGCCTTAGGGCAATTTTATGTATTAGGTATTCGTTTCTATGGATATGATAAGAATGGTGCAATCGTCACCGCAGACCAATATAATGGTTCAGATAATGCTAGTACAAAAACAGACAACCAAGCATTATTTGAAAGATTCTATTCATTAAAGATATCAAGTTTTAAATTTAAACTCGATGGTAAAATGACAGTCTATAATATACAAGCTACTGCATTAAGTATGACTGAAAGTTTTGGTGCAAAGCGTGGACAACTTGGTTCAAATGCAACACTAAGTGGTGCAACTGTTAAAGAGATGTTGACTGGTAAAAATGGACTAGTCACTAAATTAAACAAAGAAGAAGAAGCATCGGCGGAAAAAAGACGTAAAGAAGCAAAGAACAAAACAAAGTCAACTATTATTCCAAACTCATATCACATAGAGTTCGAACCTAACTCAGGTATCGAAGATGCTATAATGGTCGATCCTAAAGATTTTGCAAAGTATAAAACAGTAGTCGCTATGAACTCGGCTACTTCTACTAAAGATTCTAATCCTGCAAACGAAGGTAAAGCATCGACTAATAAAGGTATAAGAAATCTCACTATAGCGTCAGGATCTCACATGGTTGCCGCAGTAGAACAAGTTATCAAACAGAGTTCTTATATTAAAGATATGATGACTAAGGTCGACTCTGCGTTATCTGAATCTGATCCATCAGTTAACGGTAGCCCTGCAGAAGTTGCATGGTTTACAGTTACACCTGGTATCGAAGTATTGGGTTATGACACTGTACTCAACGATTATTCCTATAAAATAACATATTACGTTCAACGTTACATCGTACCTTTTGTGAGAACTGCAATGGTTAGTAAGACTTCTACTTATCCTGGACCACATAAAAAGTATGAATACTGGTACACTGGAAAAAACACTGAAGTTCTTTCGTATGAGCAAACATACAATAATCTATACTTCTTGACTGGCGTATCTAATTCCCCAAATGAAAGTAGTCCACCTATTCCTAAAGTTGATAAACCACAACCAGGTAATCAAACAGGCGCACAAAATAAAGCTGCCGAATCAGTTAATGCGTTGGCTGTTGACTTGTATGATCCTGGTAGTACCGTAATGGGAAAGATGACTATCATGGGAGACCCTGATTACCTTTCACAAACACTGGGATCGTCAATGAATTCAGTGTTTGAAAAATTTTATGGCCCTGATGGATATACTGTTAATGCCAACGGTGGACAAATTTTCGTTGAGCTAAACTTTAAAACAGCAGAAGATTATAACTCTGGAACAGACCCTGAAGTTCCTGCAGGCACACTATCAATTAATGATAATATTAGATACTATAATTATGATGACAGTATTAAGGATTCTATCAAAGGCATAACATTTGAAATGAAGTGGGTTAACAGTACATTTAGTAAAGGTAAGTTCACACAAGAAATAGAAATGTATGCTACTGATTTAGCATCGTTTGCAAAGAAAAATGAAACAACTAAAGATAGTGGTAGAGAACAGACCAAAAAAGTGCCTAAGAAGAAACCTCCTAAGGCAACACAAGCAGATGTTCGCAGAGTGGATAACGCTATAGATGAAGCAAATTCACGTAAAGAAAGAAATAATGTGTATACGTCTGGTACTGGTGGATTTGACGCAATGGGTAACTATACTGGAGACTATGATAATGGATCTAGTAGTGCGGCAGCTAGTTCATCAACCAAACAGAGACCGGATGATGACAACAGTAGTTCTGGTAAAAAGAAAGTAGTTTCACAGGGTCGTGGTGCGTCAAGAGAATATGACACATCTAACAATACAAGAAGCTACCGTAGATAAAAGGTGAAACAATGAGTGAAAATATTACAAAAGTTAGAGGTACTACGCAGGCTTTTAAAAATGATAAAGGCGGCGCAGTCACACGTAACTATCCACTTATTGGGATAGTAAAGAACAACATTGACCCGCAAAAAGCAGGTAGAATTCAAGTTTTCATCGAAGACATGGGTAGCTCGGATTCAGATGATGGTAACAGTTGGGTTACTGTTAGTTACATGAGTCCTTTCTTCGGCGCAACATCACCTGCAGCAGGTGATAGTTCTGGACACGGCTCTTATGTCAATAATCCACACGCATATGGATTCTGGGCTACTCCACCTGACGTTGGCACAAAGGTAGTTTGTATCTTTGTAAACGGTGATGCTAACTTTGGATATTACATTGGTTGTATTCCTGAATCAGGATACAATCATATGGTACCTGCTATCGGTTCTTCAACTAATATCACAGCTAATGATAGCGAAGCAGATTCGTACGGTGGTGCAAAGAGACTACCGGTTTCAGAAGTTAACAAAGGTAATAGTAAACTTGCAGGTAGTACTGAAACAACTAGTGAAGCAAGACCGATTCATAGTTATCAAGCAGCCATTCTAAACAAACAAGGATTACTACGTGATGCTGATAGAGGTACTATCGGTAGTAACGCTATGCGTGAAAGTCCAAGTAGAGTTATTGGATTGAGTAGTCCTGGTAGACCTATTTATGAAGGTGGGTATGATGACTCGTCAATTAAGGATGCAGCAAAGTCAGCCAGCGCGGACAAACTAAAAATTGCAGGTCGCAGGGGAGGTCATTCTATCGTATTAGACGATGGAGACCAATCAGGAGCAGACCAATTGCTTAGATTAAGAACTGCTAGCGGGCATCAGATTATGATGAATGACACAGCAGAGGCATTGTTCATTATTCACTCTAATGGTCAAAGCTGGGTTGAGTTAGGTAAAGAAGGAACAGTTGACATTTATTCAACTAATAGTTTCAACGTGAGAACACAGGGTGACTTGAACTTACACGCTGATAATAACATCAATATACATGCTACAAAGAATCTAACAGTCAAAGCAGAAAACATCTACACTGAAAGTGAAAAAGATTCAACGTTGAAAGTGGGAGCTAAGTTTAATCAACATACTACAGGTGACCATACTGTTAAGGTTGACGGTGGTATGGCATTTGCCGCAGGTGCATCCGCTGGCTTCGCCGCCGGAGGTACAACATACGTCAACGGTTCAAAAGTCAATCTCAACACAGGCTCATCTCCGTTAACCCCAGGCGCAGTTAAAACATTACCAGTCGTTAAACATACTGATACATTATATGACGGTAAGAAGGGCTATGCGGCTGCCCCGGGTAAATTAGAAAGTATAGTAAGCAGAGCACCTGCTCATATGCCATGGGCAGATTTGGGCTTAGGTGTTGATGTTAAAGTTAACCTCAGTGCTGATGCGGCCTTCCCGTCAGCACCTTCAGCGTCAGTGCAGGCTGCAAATAATGCAGTACCTTCATCTCCTGCAAATCCAACAAACCCATCACTTGCATCTACTGTACGTAGCCCTCAGGCAGCAAGTTCTACATTAAACAAGAACACTACAAGTTTAATGGTGTCGCAGGCAGCAGTCAACGCCGCAACTGGACCTGCAGCAGAGCAAGTTAAGTCAGGTTCAGGAGTTAAAGGTCAAGCACAAACTAGTTCAGGTGATGGACAAAACGGAGCAATGTCATTGTCATTGGGTTCAGTATCTAATCTGTTTGGTTCGGGCTCAAGCACACCTGAAGCAGTTGTAGGTAAGTTTGGTCTGAATGCTACTCAATTAGCAAGTGTAGGCACATTAAAGCCAGGAGCCGACGCCATCGTTAATAAAGCATTAGCTGCCGGTAAATCATTGGCAGAAGCTATGCCAACTAACTTGTTTACTGGTAAAGATGGTATTAACAACTACAACGATTTTACTAAAAACATGGATGCACAGATTAGTGCTCAGTGTGGTTTGCTTGGTAATGCAGAAAAAGAACTAAAAGCAGCAGGTGCAATCACCGGTAGCGAAAGTCCAACACAAACTGCTGGATTGATTATGACAGCAGCATCACTTGGGACTGGTCCTGCCTTAGACTACGCAAAGAGTTTAACATCAGGTGCCAGTGGACTAGGCTTGAAAATGCCTGAAGGTTTGCCTAGTCTAAGTAATTTGAACTTGGGAGCACCTTCTGAATTGATGGCAGCAGGTAAGTTTGCTGCTGGCATGGCAGATAAAGTTACAAGTGGTCTTGGCTCACTTTCATCTGAGGGCGGCAATGCTTTAGATAATTTAAAGGGTGCTGCCGCTGGCGCATTCGCAAAAGTTACTGGAATGTTTAAAACATTGAAATCTAAAGTACCTGTTAATTTAAACAAAGTAAATGCTGAAGCAGCCGAAGAAGCCGCAGCCAAAGCAGGAGCTTCAATGGATGAGATTAAAGAAGCAGCCAAGACGGCAGCAGCAGATAGTTCTGGTCTTGCTAATTTACCTGGTGGGTTAAGTGCTGCTAAAAATATGGTATCAGGTCTAAATCCAAAGAGTATGATTGACAGTTTACCAAAGTCATTGGATGGTGTTAAAGCATTTGCATCAAATGCGATTGCAAGTGCATCGAGTGGTGCAACTACCGCAGTGACTGGAGGTATTTCAAGCGCCGTGGGAGCAGCCGGTTCATTGTATACTATGGCAAAAGCTACTGGTGATAAACTAGGCAGTCTCACATCCGGTGGAGCTACACCGTCATTGGATTCAGTTGGATCAACATTGTCATCAGCAAAATCGGGTTTGATGAGTCTTGCTCAAGCAGGCATGGGAGCCGGCGCAATGTCTAAACTAAATGCGTCAATTGGTTCTATCACATCAGGTGGTCCATTAGATATCAAACTACCAACAGTAGCAGAAGCAACTAGTAGTTTTGATGCAATTAAAGACAAATCTAAAGCATTGCTAGGGGATCCTAAGATTCCTGCACTGAGTTTTGGTTCATTTAAAATAAAAGTACCTACCAAAGAAGAAGCTGAAAAATACGATAAGTTAAAAGCAGACTTGGACAAAGAAGAAGATAACTACTTTGCAACTAGAAAAGCGTTCTGGGACGCTAAAGGTAAGTTTGGTCCAGACGCACCAGAAACAAAAACAGCAGAAACATCGTTCAAAGAATCCGCACAGAAATTGGAAACTATTAGAACCGACATGCGAAACGTTACAACATAAATATTGAATAGGAACTATTATGCCAATTTTTTCAGGATTCTCAACTCAGCACGTTGGTCAACCTCAACAGCCTGCAATCAAACCGGGTGTTGATGGTGGAATAGGTCAAACTAATTTAATCGGCTTCAGTAAGAAGTTCCGTCTGACGGACGAGCAATTAGTTATTCAAGATTTTTTAAACTCGTTGAATATTCCATTAGGGCAAAAACCCGGTCAGCCTAGTTACGGCACAACGTTATGGGGGTTCATATTTGAGCCTAACGTAGAAGATGTTCAGATTCAGATCCAAAACGAGATTCGTAGGATGGCAAAACTAGACCCTAGAATCATCTTAGGAAACGTGAGTGCTTATCCGCAGGATAATGGAATTTTGCTTGAAGTAGAGATGGCAATAGCCCCTTTCAACGAAGCAAAATCACTTTCAATATATTTCGACCAACAAGCAAGCAGAGCATTCGGAGTCTAAAAACGCCATATTTTTTTATGATAAATACATAAAAGAGAATAGATATGGCTACATCCTCACGACAAACATCAATCTTCGGCGTCAACGATTGGAAGGCAATCTACCAAACGTTCAGTCAAGCCGACCTACAAAGCTACGATTATGAGACTCTGCGTAAGAGTTTCATCGATTATTTGCGACTTAACTATCCTGAAACTTTCAACGATTACACCGAGAGTTCTGAGTTTGTTGCGTTGCTAGACGTTATCGCTTTCATGGGTCAAGCACTTGCTTTCCGCAATGATTTAAATGCCCGTGAGAACTTTATCGATACCGCAGAACGTAGAGATTCTGTTATTAAACTCGCAAATTTAGTTGGGTATAATCCAAAACGAAACATTGCAGGTCAAGGTTTCTTAAAGGTAACTAGTGTCAAAACTACTGAGCAAGTTAAAGATATCAACGGATTATTCCTCAACAATTTGACTATTCTTTGGAATGATCCTAGTAACCCAAATTGGCAAGAACAGTTTAACTCTGTGTTGAATTCTACTATGATTAACACTCAACGTGTTGGTCGCCCAGGACATTCAAATACTATTTTAGGTATTAAAACAGACGAGTACTCTCTAAACTTAACAGTTGGAACTTTACCAGCTTTTAAATTTACTGCTCAAATTAACGGAACAAACACTGACTTTGAAGTAGTTAGTACAACTAGCTTGAATGAAGAATATGTGTATGAAGTTCCACCTGCTCCTAACGGCATTTTCAATATGCTATATCGTAACGACAATTTAGGTTACGGTAGTCCTAACACAGGCTTCTTTGTTTATTTTAAACAAGGTACATTGCAAACTTATGATTTCACAGTCAACCAACGTATAAGCAACCAAGTTGTTGACATTCCTATTCAATATATCAATGATACTGATACATGGTTGTATGAAGTAGACACATTGACTGGGGCATTGTCTAAATGGGACCAAGTAGAAAGTGTGTACGCAAATAACTATCTACAGACTAACAGTGGAACAAGAACACTATACTCAGTTGTCTCTGGATTCAACGACCAAGTAAGTTATAGTTTTGGTGATGGTGTGTTCAGTAAGATTCCTGTTGGTAGTTTCAGAGCCTTCGTTCGTTATGGTAATGCGATGGAATACTCTATCGACCCTACAGAATTACAAAACGTAACTATTGATATTCCTTATGTCAGTAGAACAAACCGCACAGAGACTTTAACACTTACTTTAGATTTGCAGTTACCAGTTAACAATGCACAAACTCGTGAAAGTTTAGCAAGTATTAAAGAACGTGCACCTACTCGTTACTATACACAAAACCGTATGGTCAACGGGGAAGATTACAATAACTTCCCATATACATTATACAGTTCAATTATCAAATCAAAAGCATTGAATCGCTCAAGTGTTGGTGTTTCTCGTAACTTAGATTTATTAGATCCAACAGCAAAGTATTCAAGTACTAATAACTTTGCAGACGATGGTGGTTTGTATGTAGATTCAGACGACGGTTATCTAAATTTTGCATTTACTAGTACGAATGATATTGCGTCTTTCTTTACTCAAAACTTAGCAAAAGTTTTACAAGGTCATAGAGTTTTACAATACTATGTACAAAACTACACTAGATATGACTTAAAAGAAACTTTAGGTGTAGGTAGTTATACTCCGGTACTATGGCATCAAACTAGCCTATCAGCATTAGAAGCAACTGGGTATTTTAAAACAGTGAACGGGTCTATCCCATTAGGATCATATAGTTCAAGCACATCACGTTATATTACACCTGGTGCATTAATTAAGTTTACTGCACCTGCAGGTAAATATTTTGATGATAGAAATCGTTTGGTTACTGGTATGGTAACAGCCAATACTAAAACTCATATCTGGGCTACGGTAATGGGTGTAGTTACTGATGGATATAACAACGGCTTAGGCAATTTGTCAAATGGTAAAGGTCCAGTTTCATTGAACATTTCTGTACCTGAAGGTGCTATTGCAAGTGTTGTAATCCCATCTTTCAGTAATACTATTCCAAACTCAGTAATACAAGAATGTATTTCAAGAGCAGTATCAAATCAAAGTTTTAGTCTTTCATTTGAAAATTCATTGTTGGCAACACAAACTCGCTGGAGTGTTACAGGTTATCCTAATTCAGGATATTTTGTTAACTTCCAATGTGTTGGTGTTGATAGATATTTGGTAACCTACAAATCCATCGCATACTATTTTGGTAGTGTAAGAGAAATCAGATTTACATTTGACTCAGATAAGATTGTATTCGATCCATTGTCAGGTAAATTATTACAAGACCACGTGAACATTCTTAAATCTAACAGCCAACCTAACAGCAACAATTCGTTGATTGGTGATACTACGTTGAACGTTGTGGGTATGTACGTTGAATCAGATGGATATATCGATGATTACGCAGTTGAACTATCATCTAGAGATATTAACAACAAGTTTGTATTAACTGACCCCGACTTCTTCAGTAGAATAACTGGTTTCAATTTCAGTGGTGCCAATACATCTACATTTGTGTTTTTTAAGCAGGCACTAGATGCTAATATGTTGACACGCTATCTAATGGTTCCGTCAGATGAAGTAGTATACACTTACACAACTAAGCCGGCTATCGAGAACGTAAAATATGAGTTCAGCATTGGACAAGTTTTCTATACATACCCAGATAATAAGTTTTATGTTATCAATGAAAGTGCAACAGTTGAAAACATTGTAACCGTAGATGAGATTACAAACTATAGGGCAGGTTACGGTCGTCAAGGACTACACTTCCAATACAAACACACTAGCCCTAATACTACACGTATAGATCCTGCAACAAGTAACATCATCGATTTGTATGTCGTTACTCAAAGCTATTATACTCAGTATCAAAATTGGATTCAAGATTCTACTGGTGTAGTCGAAGAACCATCTATTCCGGATATCAACGAACTTCGTCAGTCGTATGGTAAAGTAGATGATTACAAGATGTTGACTGATAGTGTGATTATTAACAGTGTAAGATTTAAACCTTTGTTTGGCGCCAAGGCTGACCCAGCACTACGAGCTACAATTAAAGTTATTAAATCATCAACAACTACTGCAAGTGATAGTGAAATCCGTTCATCTGTTTTAAACGAGATGAACAAATATTTTAGTATCGACAAATGGAACTTTGGGGACACGTTCTACTTCTCAGAATTGAGTGCGTATCTTCATAGTGCTATTGGTGATTTAGTGAACTCCGTCGTATTAGTTCCTAATGACCCTAATTTAAAATTTGGTGAGTTGTACGAGATTCGTTCAGCACCTTATGAAATTTTTGTTAATGCCGCAAAAGCAACTGACATCACGGTTATTTCTGCATTGACCCCATCTGAACTACAGATAAGTAAGTAATATACGATAGGTAATTATAAATGGTAACACGTATTAGAACGATTGATTTTCTTCCAGAAATTTTCAAAACTAAAACTAATGAACAATTTCTAAGCGCAACACTTGACCAAATTGTTAAGCAGCCAAATACTGAAAAGATTCAAGGCTACATTGGTAGTAAGTTTGGTTATGGTGTCAAAGCCGATGACAAGTACATCATAGAAAACGAAAAGTATCGCAACGATTATCAATTAGATCCTGCGGTGGTGTTCAGAAAGAAAAACACAGCAGAAGTTATTGACTTAATCACATACAAAGGTATTCTAAATGCATTGAGTACTGAGGGTGCTCTTGTAGATGATAACAATCGTTTGTTCTCATCACAGTTCTATTCATGGGATAGTTTTGTCGATTTGGATAAGTTGATTAACTATGGTCAATATTACTGGCTACCCAACGGTCCAGAAAACGTTATGGTCACAAACTCCAACGTTTATTACAATACTGTTTATACTATCACTAAGAGCGCCAACGCTTACGATTTTTTAGCAGATACAGTTCCACTGACGACTTCTAATCCAACTATTTCGTTGATGCGCGGTGGCGAATATACTTTCATTGTTAATCAAGATAATCCATTCTATATTCAAGGTATGCCTGGTTCAACTGGTATGGATCCAGTCAGAACTAACATAAACACACGTGATGTTTTAGGCGTTACTAACAACGGGGCTTCTACTGGAACTATTACGTTCAAGGTACCGTTAGCTACTGAGCAAGACAATTTCAACTATCCAGGTAACACTGATATTGATTTGGCAACTAGATTGTCTTTCAATGATATACATGGTCGCCCATTGAGCGAGTTGAAAGATATTGACGGTTTAAGTTCGTTAGAAGGAAGAACACTTATATTCTACGGTGTAAAACCAGAAGAACGTGGCTACTTGGGTGACTTGTTTGCAAGTACCCCGTTTGGTGTTGATAATCCAAACGCGGTTCAAACTGATGTATTTGAGGATGGTCTATATACAAACGTAGCCGACTTTATCTACAGAATTTCATACCAAGGATCTGGCAATGATGTAGTTCTTCAATTAGAAGAATATGAAGCTATCCCGAACAATCAAAAACTAACAGTGTTGTATGGTAACGAATTTGCAACACGTAATTTTGTAAAGCCTAGTTATGGTCAATTATTTATGGTTCCATATCTAAGTGCAAAGCTAGACACACTTTATTACCAAGACGGGAACAGTGATGGTATCTTTGGTAAAATTAAAATTTTAGAACAAAACAGTGATAACGCAATTTTTGTTGAAGAAGATATTATTGGTAAAAAGACATACACCAGTCCTAACGACATTAAGTTCACTAATGGATTAAAAGTAACGTTCACTGGTTTTGTATTTCCTGAAACTTATAAACAAGGTTCATATTATGTAGAAGGTGTAGGAGACAGCATCAAACTAATACCAGTAGACCAATTAGTTGTACCTGAAGCGTTTACAGAGTCATTCAGTAGCCCGTACGAAGTTAAGGCATATGATGCAGAAGCGTACTCTGTTGCATTGTCAGTCCCATCTGCTAAAGATTTTATTACTATTAATAGAAGTAGTAGAGATAGAAATGCGTGGAGCCGCTCAAATCGTTGGTTCCACTATGATGTCCTTGCAACAACTATCAAAAATACTCCAAACAGTCCAATAGCCCAAGAAGCACTAAATGGTACTACTGCCAGAGCTAACAGACCTATTATTGAATTTTATCCAAGCATTAGATTGTTTAATCATGGTACTGAATACAAAGCACCAGTAGATTACATTGACTTTACATCAACTGATGCTTTAAATACTTTACCTGGACAACCTCAGTTATTATTAGACGGTCAACTAGTTGATGTGTCTGATGGTGCACGTATTATTTTTGCAGCAGATAATAATCCTGAAGTTCGCTCTAGAATCTACATTATCTCTAATAGTGTCATCAAAGACGATCCAACTACAGCCAAACAAGATACTACCATTACATTGTCATTGGCAAGTGACGGTGATATAGGTGTAGACCAACAAATTATTATAGTGAGCGGCAATAACGCCGGCAAGTCATATTACTATGACGGTGTTGAATGGAATCAAAGCCAACAAAAAACATTAGTAAATCAACCACCTAAGTTTGATGTGTATGATAAAAATGGTGTAAGTTATGGTGACCAATCATCATACCCAGGAACAGACTTTACTGGTTGTACATTATTTGAATATGCGACTGGTACAGGTGTTGATGATCCTGTGCTAGGTATTCCTTTGGCATATAGCTCAGTAGATAATATCGGCGATATTACGTTTACTGCAACACTAAACACTAGCACGTTCACGTTTTTAAATAATAACATTTCTACTACGGCAAAAGTTAGTGACGGCTACGTTTACAAATATAATACACGTACTGACTACACTAGACAAATTGGTTGGCAAACAGCAGTAGGTCCTAGCTTCCAGTATCAAATTTTTAACTTTGATTTGAGTAAAGAACCGGGTTTCACTTTCAGATGTGATGTTGCTCCAAAGGCTCAAACATCTACTCCTTGGCCAACTATTGTCGTATACTTAGATAATGCCAGATTGAAATCAACTGATTACACTGTTACTACATCAGAAGATAATACATCAACATTCCAAGTAATGCGAAGCGCATCAAATACGTCATTGCAAATTATGATTTACAGTGACCAAGTAAGTAAGACCGCTTATTACCAGATTCCATCTAACTTTGACAGCAATCCGTTTAACGGAGAAATTACTTCTATTAACATGGGTGATATTAGAGGTCACTTCAAGAGTATCTGTAATAACTGTTTAAATTTAGAAGGTGACCCATTCGGTGCTAACAATTACCGAGACTTGGGTAATGTGGTTCCTTACGGTACAAGAATCATTCAAAACTCAGGCTCAATGGGCATGCCTGCTATGTACTTACGTTTACCTGAGTTCAACCTGTTCAACGCTTTAAACTATAATTCTATTGAATACATCAAGTTTAAATCGTTGTTGATTAACACAGTAGAAACCGGAGACTACAACTCAACACAGCAAGTAGATGAAATCTTAGATGACGTTTTAAGTAAAATTGCTGCGATTAGAACAACAAGTAATCCATTCTACTGGAGTGATATGTTGCCATCTAAGAGCCCTTCTACTAATAGAACATATCCAATTAATAACTCAATTAGCGAAGTAAATTATCCATTGAGCAGAATCTACTCATTTAGTTCTGCAAACTATTATTCAGTTTTAGTTTACTTAACTAGAACAGCCAACGGTGAAACAACTAAAATTCAGTTGGTTAGAGATGAAGATTACTTCATCAGTGAAACTGAACCAAAAATTACTATCGTTTATAACTTACTTCCAGGCGATGTTATTAATATCAAAGAATATGACCAGACGTTTGGCAACTTCGTACCAAACACACCTACTAAGTTGGGGTTGTACCCTAAGACAGAACCTGAAGTCGAAACATATCAACCACCAGCATATCTAACACCGACTACTTTCATTGTTGGTCACGACAATTCATATACTAAAGCATATGGTGAATTAGTTGATGGTAAGCTAACTGACATACGTGATAAAGTTTTGTTTGAATATGAATTGCGTGTTTATAACAACTTAAAAGCTACTGCTAAAATTCCACTGAAAAGAGAAGATATCTTCCCTGGTTTTTTCAGACAAACTGAATTCTCATATGAAGAAGTGCAGAAAATATATTCAACTCAATTTTTGAATTGGGTTGGTAAGAATAGAATCGACTATAAATCGCAATTCTTTGACACATACAATCAGTTCACTTGGAACTACAACCAATCTAGAAACAAGATTGATAATAGTCAAATCAATCAAGGTAGTTGGAGAGGTTTATATATTTGGTTATATGACACCCATAGTCCAAACAAGACACCATGGGAAATGTTGGGTTACACCAAGATGCCATCATGGTGGATTGGACGCTATGGCTCCGCACCCTACACCAGCGATAACACATTCTTGTGGGATGATTTAGAGCAAGGATATGACTATAACGATGGTAACCCATACATTAATGAGAAATTTGCTCGTCCTGGATTAAAGGATATTTTACCTGTAGATTCGTTTGGTAACTTATTGTCACCTATGGAAACTACGGTAGGCTACACAGAAGCTACATCATACAATCGTTCATGGAAAGTAGGGGATGTTGGTCCTGCAGAATTTAGTTACTTAAAGAGTTCTACATGGCCCTTCGATTTGATGCGAATATTTGCGTTGACAAAACCAACTGTATTCTTTACACAAGGAGTTGACTTAGATTATTATCGATACAACGAAGAATTTAATCAATTCTTAGTTAATGATAGATTCCGTGAAACACCTGCAGACATGGTAGTATATGGTGGCGGGTTAGGTAAAACAAGAGCAGAAATTGAACAATATGCTAGCCATTCTATAAACGCTTGGGTAGTAGACTACCTACAGCAGTTTGGTTATTTAGGTAGCCAAGCTATTGTGGATACAGTTCAAAATTCAGCAGTTAACTTAACATATCGTTTCGGTGGATTTACTGATAAAGATATGATGAATTTCTATGTAGAAAAAGGTAGCCCTAACAGCAAGAATAGTAGTTTACTAATTCCTGATGAGAGCTATACTATTCGCCTGCACGAGAATCAACCGTTCGACAGAATTTACTATAGCAGTATCATCGTTCAAAAGACTGATTCTGGATTTACTATTTCTGGAAATAGCCAAGACAGAGCATACTTCCAAACGTTTGCCCCTAAAATTAATGGCAACACTGAATCCGTCACAGTTAATAACGCAACGATTAAACTGTATAAAGATTCAACTGAAAATATTCTTTTGATTCCTTACGGCACTGAGTTTCAATCTTATCAAGGTATCTGTCAGTTCTTAATTGACTATGGCAGATACTTAGAATCATGCGGTATGATTTTTGATACAGTTGAAAACAGTGTGCAGGTAACTTGGAGACAAATGGTCAATGAGTTAATGTACTGGATGACTTCAGGATGGGAAACTAATAGTATTATTAGTATAAACCCTGCGGCTAAACATTTGGCAATCGATAGACCGTTTAGTATAGTACAATCATTGACATTGCAAGGTCAAAACTATGTGTTGGATCAAGACTTAAATCCTATACAAACTAAAGATTTAGCTATCTATCGTAATGGCACAGAATTCAGAATTACTGCGGTTAACGAAAAACAAACTATCGCATATTTCACTGCAAACTTGAGTAACATTGAACATATTGCTATCTTCGATAACAAGACTATCTTCAATGATACTATCTATAATGATGTCACCGGCTTGCGCCAACAACGTTTCTACGTAAGAGGTATGAAAACTTCTGACTGGAATGGTTCATTTGACACACAGGGTTTCATCTTAAACCAAGAGAACATCAATGAGTGGAAAGAGAATCAAAAGTATCCAAAAGGTATGATTGTTCATTACAAGAATAACTATTGGGTTGCTAACTCAATGATCCAACCTGATATTGATTTCTCTAAACAAGATTGGATCAAAACTGAATACGAATTGATTTCTAAAGGTATGTTACCTAATGCAAGCACTCGTGCATTTGAAAGTACATTGTACTATGACGGAGCTAGAAGTAATTTAGGTAGCGATGCAGACATGTTGAGTTTCTCATTAGTTGGATATCGTCCAAGAGATTACTTAGCACAAGCCAACTTGACTGACATTTCTCAATTTAATGTTTATAAAGATATCATTAAATCTAAGGGAACAAAGAACAGCATTAATGTTTTAAATAACGCTGAATTGCCACAAGGTAAAGTAAACTATTCAGTTTACGATAACTGGGCTATTAAGAGCAGTGAGTACGGCGGTCTTGCTAATCAAAACTTCATAGAGTTAGCTATCAATAAGGAAACCCTAAGTAGTAATCCCCACATCATTGGAATCACAACCGGTGCAGAAACTGAAGGGGTACATCAATACGTATCTTTAACTTCTCTTACAAATTACAATAAGAGTTTAACTTCAACTAACATCTTTTCAAAATTAAGTGATTTCAGCAAAGATACTGAAGTATTCCGTTCTGCTGGATATGTAAACTTTGACGATATTACCTATTCTGCTTTTAATTTTGCAGGTCTTAACAGTACTGCGGTAAATGACCTGTACAAAAATGATTATGTTTGGATTGCAAATCACAACAATGATTGGGATGTATTCTCTCCTACATCAATAACAAATAACAATAATCCAGTTCACTTAATCAGTGTAAACAACAACCTAAACGGTACTGCAACATTCATATTTGATAATCATCACAATTTAACAGAAGATTCGTTGATTGCTATTGTGCATTTTAACAGTACTATCGATGGTTTCTATGACATTGTTTCTGTCTCTAGTCTAACATCAGTGGTTGTCAACTTAACGTTGGATAGCTCAGTAACAACTATTTCTGGTTTTGCATTGGCTATCAGACTGCAATCACATCGTCTATTAACCCCAAGCGACATAAGTTATCTTCCATTGATTGATAATGAATTTGTAAGAAACAAGGCTTGGGTAGATTACGGTGCTGACGGTAATTGGGCAGTTTACGATAAGGTAAACAATTACACTTCTAACGTAGTAGACACGTATGGTGATATTAATACCTTCGGTAACAGTGTTGCGTATAGTCCGTTGCTAGGTTATTTCTTTGCAGACAAAGGAACTAGAAAAGTTCATAGAATGACTTATGAACCAATGCTAGACATTTACTCTACACAAGAAATATTACAACCTTTATTTGGTAGAACATCTCCTGCTACTTACGGAACTTGCGTAATAGTTCAAGGTGATATGTTAGTAGTGTCACAACCTGATAACTTTGGAACTAACAGTTTTATTTGGATTTATAAACTTGTTAATACACAAAAAGTAAAACGTGCAGTGTATCAGCAGTACATTTGGATCTCTGGTGGTGGTATAGGTCAACATATGACAATGTCCGGGGACACAAACTACCTATATGCAAGCGCAGATACTTACAGTGGTGCAACTGTGTTCCAAAAGAATGTAGTTCCCTTCATTGATACAACAGGTATCTTATTGAAAGAAACTGCAACTGTTGGTGCTACAACACTAGTGGTTACTGGGAATAGAGTAACAGACTTACCATCAGGTGAAGAAATTACATTCTCTACTATCGATTCATCAATCATTAGCATGGTAGTAACTGCAAAGTATTTTAGTAACACTAACACTACGACATTCTACTTGTATGATCCATTAACAGTTGAAATTCCAGCAGGAGCTCAAATATTAACATCGTCAATCAACTATTCTTTCGTTGGTTCATTTACTGCGGGTAATGATGTGACTGATGGTTTCTCATTATCTATGGCAACTACGTACAACGGTGATATGGTTTTTGTAGGAGCACCTAGCTACGATTTCAGTCAGTTACAACGTGACACTGGTATGGGTTATGTGTTTGAAAGGTTATCAGAGACATTTGAGGTTCAAGTTGATAGCCCTGCAATGACCAATACTATCGTAGTTGTACCTTGGATAACATCTAGTGGAACAGTTGTATCTATAAATGGTGTACGCTATGATACTGTACTAGCCGGAACTAGAGCTGCTCCTGTTTGGGTATATCCAGACGTGTTCATCGCAGGTGCGACCGTGATTTTAATTGGACCCGACGTTTTTGCTGGAGATAGAATTACTGTTGATTCCGTAAACATGGTAGAGAAACAAGTAATTAGTGCATATGATAATCCAAGTCAAGTTAGCAACAATGCAATGTTTTCACAAGGCTTAGATTGTAATATCAGCGGCGCAGATTTAGTTGTGGGAGCCCCTTACTTCATTGATGAGAATGGTGTTGAAGGTCACGTTTATCGTTTCATCAACGAAGGTAAGAAGTACGGTGTCATCACTGGTATTCTTCCAGTAACATTAGCAGAACCTGCAGATATTCTAATCAATCATTTTAGAGTTTCTATCCCTGCAGGTAACGCTAAAGCAGTTGCGGATGCAATTAACTTAGTGGCACTTGATAATATCGTAGCAGAAGCTACTGATGATACCGATGACGGTAAACTGATTGTTAGATTGAGAAATCCAGACTTGGGTCCAATCAACAATAAACTTACTTTAACTGTTTTTGATGGTAACGTGTTATATTATTTAGGTATCAGTGAATATACTAAAACACAAATATTATCTAGCCCGCACACTGAGAAAGGCTCTCAGTATGGTTATAGCATCAAATTCAACGAATATAATTCGTTTGTTGTAAGTGCACCTACAGGAACAAGATTCTTAGGCACTCAGTTTGATTTTACTGATGATGCAAATAACCACAACGATACAGCTTTTGATAACAACTTCACTCAGTTTGTAGACTTTACTGATAGAGCTGGCGCAGTGTATATGTATGATTACTTACCTGGTTACAATGAATCGTTGTTCAACTCTGGTAATTATGTATATGCTCAACCTCTTTCTGATACTGTATCTGATTTAGGACAAAAACCAATGTATGGTAAGTCACTATTTTTCAGACACAACAAAGTTATTGTAGGTACACCTGACTTTAAACCAGCCGAAGTTGGTGGAAGAGTTCTTGTGTTTGAAAACGATGTTAACTTGCAAAACTGGAATATCAGTGGAACAAGTAATGATGTTGTTGATATTTCTAAAGTACAAAAAGCTCAAATATTTGACAACGTGACTAACACTATGATTGCACCATTGGACTACATAGATCCAATTCAAGGTAAGCTATTGGGTGTAGTGAGACACAACATAGACTATGTTTCTTATACCGATCCTGCAGGATACAACACTAACGGATACGGAAACATTGCTTGGGGTGAGGATCAAGTTGGTCAGTTATGGTTTGATCCAACTGACACACGTTTTGTTAACTACCATCAAAGTAGTGTCGCATATAACAGTAAGTACTGGGGTAAAGTATTCCCTGGAAGTACAGTAACAGTTTACACTTGGATAGAAAGTGATGTTACTCCACCGTTCTATACTGGAACTGGTACTCCTTATGATATTGAACATTATACTGCATCGTCTAATGTTGACTCAACTGGTTCAATAGTTACCAAATATTACTACTGGGTTCGTGGAACAAATAAAGTGTTCACTAACAGCGGAAAAACGTTATCTGATTCGATTTTAGAATCTTACATCAGAGATCCACAAGCTACTGGCATTTCGTTTACTGCGTTCTACTCATCTAGTATTGTTGGTTTATATAATTCGAATGATGTAATTACAGAAAACACAAACTTGTACATAGGATACAGTAACACAGGTGTTGATAATCCATCACACGCGGCTTATCAAATGATTCGTGACGGATCACCTGATGACTTCTTGCCTGGGTTCCCTACAGCACTAAACAACTATAGTGATCCTACAGGTTTGTATTTGAAGTTTATTGATAGTTTTGCTGGTCTAGATACAATGGGTTCAATGGTTCCTAATCCAAATCTACCATCACTTATGAGAATTGGTGTAAGTAACAAGCCAAACCAAAGTATGTTTGTTGATAGATTGAAGGCGTTGAAAAACTATCTTACATATATCAATAGTATACTAGCACAGTACCCAGTATATGAATTCAAAGAGGCATCTTTCTTACATACCTCAGGTTCAACGTATGACACTACTCTGTACTGGAATTATGTTAACTGGTGGGCTACTGGATACAGTGATAGCACAAAAACATTAACGGACGTTGATAGATATTATGAACTACAAACCATAGAAGCATTTGAAGGAATGTTAGTTGGTGTTAATACCAACTCTAGCGGTAGAAGAGAAACATATATCTACAATAATGGTTCTTGGGTTCGTGTTGGGTTGGAAAAGGGAACAATTGAATTTAGTTCAATGTTGTGGAATTATAGTACTAGTGGTTTTGGTCTAGGAACTAGTTTCTTCGATACTGATGCGTATGATAACTATCCTTCAATGGAAACTAGATATATCATTCGTGCAATCAATGAACAACTATTCGTGGGTGAATTGTTCAAGTACAGAAACGAAGGTTTGATTCTAATGTTTGACTATATTCAAAGTGAGAACATTGAATCACATAACTACCTAACATGGTTGAACAAGACTTCATTCATTGACGTAGGCAATACAGTGCGCAATTTAGAAACTTATCCTAAGTTCCAGCGTGATGATGACGAGATGTTGTATGGTTACTTACAAGAGAGTAAACCATACCACGTAGTTATCAAAGACTTCTTTATGCGCTATAGTGGGTTAGAGACTTATAATAGCGGAGTAACTGACTTTGATTTGCCTGCGTTGTATAACACAAGTTTGTACAAATTTGTTTCTCCTCAGTTAGTTTTCAACCCACCAAATGCAACAGAGTTTGCAGTGGGAGACCCAATCTGGGCTACACAAGAATATGTAAATTGGTACAATAACATTGGTCTACAAATGAAAGGTACACCAAACGCAGAAGTTGCGTTAGTTTCTAAGTTTGTGACTGTTACTGATACTGAAATTTATGTTGATAATGCTTACGGTTTGCCAGTTGCAGGTGTCGTTAAAATCAACGGTGAATTGATTGGATACTCTCATGTAGATAGAGTCAAGGGTATATTGCAAGGATTGAGTAGAGGAGCAGAAGATACTGATGTAGTAGAACACTATCCATCATCTAAAATTTACATGGACTTACCAGGTGTAGTTGTAGTTGATACTGGAAGAGGTTATATTGACCCTCCATCAGTTAAAGCAATAGTTGATACTACTAAGTATCCTGCCCCAACAAAAGAAGCAGTGTTGACTCCTATCATGTCTGGTGATAAAGTTATCGGCATCACAGTTAATGATCCAGGTGAAGGGTATGTAACGATTCCTGAAATCTTTGTTGGTCCTTCACTGTCTGTTCAGTTTAATGACTATAACATTGACTTTAATCAGAATACAATTGTTATTAACACTAACAAGTTTGTTACTGGAGACTTAATTCGTTTTGTTCACTTAACACATGCTTCACAAGTTGAGGAACAAGTTACTGGTCTAAAAGACAACACATTCTATTATGTAAAAGTTCTCGCAGAAATAGATGAAAACACTCGTTTGATTTCCCTACACAGTTCGTATGCTCATACGATTCAGGGTGACCATCCAGTTGAGTTGTATACTAAGCAAGAGCTAGTTGTTACTAGAAATGTTCCGTTTGCAGACGAAATGACATATGCATTAGAAATTGCAGCAAAGGCAAGCCCTGTAACTAAAAATACTCGTGCTAGACAAATCAAATCTGTATTACGATACGATAGAACTAGCTACGGTTCCAACATTGAAAAGTGGGAACCGGGTATGTACTGGCCTAGTCCGTTTAACTCGCTAGGTAACGATGCTAGTTCAACTACTAGGATGTATGATGAACAAGCTAGTATCACAGCAGCCAGCTGGCAAGGCGCTATGCTTGATATTACAAATATCAACAATGACCAAGGAACAGTTGTTGCAACAGTTGATTATAGCCATAGTAATGGTCTAGAACCAGGACAAATCAAAGGCTTGAGAATGTATTTCTATAAGACATTCCCTGCTTACCAGTATGATGACACTGCAAACAACGGTGCTAAGTTTAAGATTTATAGACCGCGTTTTGATCCAACAGGTATCACTAACGCTTACTATATTGTTATGGAAAACTCAGGTACAATTTATTCAGATAACTCAGAAATTAGAGTTAGAGGTAGTTTATTGGGCGGAAAAGACGGTCTTAATGACTTTGTGTTGAAAGTACGCTTTGTAACTATTCAAAATGGTATCAGTATCTATGATGTTGAAGGTATTGCTGTCGGCGAATTTAAGATGTACTACGCTAACCCAGTTGCGTCAGACCAAATTAAAGTTTACAACGACCCGTCATTCAGAATTCCTGTATTATATGAAGGCTTCTCGTTCGGCGCCGGTGACTACATCTTCTTACCAGAACCATTCTCAACTAGTGCTGGCTACAAGTATGTAATTCAGGCTACAGTATCTTATCAGGGTAAAGTGTATCGCTGTATCAGAAGTAACAGTGATTTGATTTTTGATTATGCTAAGTGGGCTGAAGTCGATCCAAGTGACCGTTCATTGAATGCAATCGACCGAGTTCTTGGTTACTATAACCCAACAAGTGATATGCCAGGAAATATTCTCCAAGTAGTTCAAGGTATCACTTATCCATACAATGTCTACAAAGGTAACGTTTTTGCAAATGACGAAGTGCTACCATTAGACATGGTATTGCAGGATACACCATTCTACCCAAGAGATATCAATATCACATCAATTGTGTATGATGGTAACAATTACATTGCTACTGCTGATGCCGCAGACCATTCTGTTGTTTTAGTAAGTGAAGACGGAAAGACTTGGAATACTTATAAAGTATCTAACAAAGTATTAGGCTTGTCTGGTATCATTACTACAGATAATCCTAGCTACATTGTAACTGCTAACATTTCATCAGCACCTGTGTTAATTAGTTTTGACATTCAGAACTGGGAAACACTTGGCGCTTATACTCCATATGATGTTATCATCTTCGGTGAGTCAGGATTTGATAGTACAGGTATTCAAGCACCTAGATATCCTATGAGTGCTGTTACTAAACTATACGGTGATTACTATGCAGTTGGTGACAACGGTTACGTAATTAAGAGTTCTAACGGATTGATTTGGTCTGAAGTGTATATGATAGGTAGCAAATTACCTAACACATTAAAAGCCGTAACTGTAGTAGAATCTTACAATTATGCCGGACTTGTTGCTGTAGGATACGGTTTTAAAGTCATAAGCGGAGCTGACAGTGCTGCTCCTGTAATCAATCAAGTTGGTAGAGTATTGTTGTCAGTAGACGGTTCTGAATGGAACTTAGTTGACCCTATCTTCACTAATGAAGAACTACATACAGTGACTTCATCGGAGTCGTTGATAGTTGTAAGTGGTTCTAACTCTACGGTATATCGTTCTAACAACGGTGTAAGTTGGATTGAATCAAATGTCAACGGAGTAGTTTCTTCTACTATTCGAGGAAGTATCTATACAAATGGTACATTCGTACTAATCGGTGATAACGGAACAGTATTGACTTCAGAAGATGGAGTTGAGTTCTATCCGCAAACATCAGGTACTACAAAGAACTTGAAGTCAATAACGTTTGACGGTGAGTATTTTGTTGCGGCAGGTGATTACGGTGTAATTATTCGTAGTAATGATGCTGGTGTTACTTGGCAAGATGTTTCTTTCATCACAAGCAAAGTTCCTAACTATACAATTAAGGGTGACGACTTCGTTTCAGGTTATGGTCCTGAAGAACTAGTTGCAGGTATTGTGAATGATACATTGAGTATGAAGGTTATTACTAAACCAGGATCTTTCTGGGATACTAACACCTTAATCGATACACAAAATGATATTGTTTATGGATACACTGGATTTGGTATGCAAGCAAAGAGAGTTACTCCAGACTTTAACAATAAGTTTAGTTTTGATGGTATTTTAGATAACCCTGTTCAACTTGCAGTGTTCGTTGAAGATAAAATCACAGGTTTGTCTACTAGAATATACCAAGATGTTACAACGTCAACACAAAACCCATACACTTATTCAATCGATTGGGTAAGCAAAACTATCACAATGAATACCGCAGTAGCATCTACTGAAACAGTATTTGTCGAAGTGTATGACTTTGGTAACGGTAGAGAAGTTATAAGAACTAACTCTATTAACACCCCATTGGGTGTAAATTCAGATACTGGAACTAGTCAGTTCACATTGCC